>Ga0316204_10004016_pt1 | contig 27599 bp, 26 predicted proteins | sample 6monrhotite_MG_2_FD_205661 | JGI IMG/M metagenome (GOLD analysis project Ga0316204, IMG submission 205661) | Microbial mat bacterial communities from mineral coupon in-situ incubated in ocean water Damariscotta River, Maine, United States -... | ecosystem: Environmental > Aquatic > Marine >...
TTGTGCGAACACCCATTTGCCAGAATACATGATGAAAAACCACGGGAGAAAAATCCTGGTTTCTCAAAATATTCACGTTCAAGTCGGTGACACCCCTAAACATACTATTTTCCATTCAGCATCAATACGTTATTCGCCATTTTTGTAAAATTGCCGGACACTACTGATGCTACACATAAAGTCTTTCTAGATTGTCTTTTAGATAAGTATGCCCGTCAAGTTCAAAAACGATGCCTGTCTTTTCTCATTGTCGCTGTGGTAAAAATAGCTATTGAGTGTCGTGCTAATTTTTTAGGATGGACTAAAAACGGCGAACTGATTTTTGCCTGCTTTTTTGGCAATATACATCGCATTATCAGCTGAGGTTAAGAGGCTATCTAATTCATTTGCTTGCACTGGGTATTCTGCTATGCCTATACTGGCCGTGATACTGGATATGGTTTTCTTACCGAATTCATAAGGAATTCTTAGTGTTCCTAGTATCCTGTGCGCCACTGTTATAGCTAGTTCGATATCCGACTCAAGTAGGATTACGACGAATTCATCTCCACCGATGCGGGCAGCGGTATCACCCTCTCTGAGACAAGTGAGCAATCTCTCTGCCACTTCTTTTAAAAGGCGGTCACCGATGGCATGTCCGTATGTGTCATTTACGGGCTTAAAGCCGTCCAGATCGATAAACAATAGGGAGATTGATCGCGAGGCTCGGTTAGATGCGGATATCGCTTGCCTCAAACGATCTAACAACAAGGTACGATTCGGCAAGCCGGTTAATTGATCAAAATGCGCTAGGCCAAACAGATGTTTTTGTTTGCGGTTTGTCATTTCGTTAAGCAAATCGTAACCGTTTGCCATGCCGAAATAGCGTTTGTCTTTGGTGATGATGAAACCACTCACCATATGCGCCATACCCGCTTTTAGAATGATGCGCGATACGTCTTCTATGCCGGTATTTCTATCCACGATGATGGGGCTATCATCCATCAACGATGAGATTGGTTTCTTACCTTTTAATTCTTTAACATACTGCTTGCTGAAAAATTCGGTGAGGTCTTGCCTTACGATAATGCCGACGGGCCTATCTTTGTCATTCACGATAGGCAATGCATATAACTGCTTATCCTCATGAAACAAGGCTAGCACTTTGTTACAGCTGGTAGACTCATTAACGGATGAAACACTTCTAAGCAAGTGTTCAACGGTTACAGCTAGATTTTCAACTTTTTCCTCTGCCATGACAAATTCCCCTGCTATGACTAATTATCTCGATCAGCAACATTAGAGAGGGACGTGACCGCCACTCATTCTCCAGTTCAGAGCATTGCTTGCTAACACCATAAGTTCTACGCCTATGCACCAATCATATGTAGTGCATTCACCCGTAATTCTAGTGCCTTGGCATTACATTTTTATGATGTCTATGTGAAATAACTATGATGGTGAATGCTCGCCTCTATACGTAGCTTGCATGTTTGCCAGCACATTAATGTTCCTGCAATAAATCCTTCACAGGGTAGAAATATTTTCATGCCATTCTGTCGCTCATGAAAAGAATGTACACTTTAAAGTTTGTCAGCACTGTTCCCCATGTCATCAGGCAATCATTGGGCAGAACATAAATATGCATCAAGTTCGCTCAATATTTCTGTCTGACATTCATCTAGGCACCAAGGCTTGTCAGGCAAATCACTTACTTGAATTTCTCAAAGAATATTCTTCCGAACATATGTTTTTACTTGGTGACATTGTCGACTTATGGGCAATGAGCCGAGGTGGGGTGTATTGGTCTCCTGCGCAAAATACTTTCATACAAAAAATGTTACGCCGCGCAAGACACGGTGAAAAAGTCATTTTCATCCCCGGTAATCATGACGAGGCCATACGTGAATACGTGGGCACTTCCTTCGGCGATGTGCTGGTGAAGCACGAACACATTCACACGGCAGCAGACGGAAAACGCTATTTGTTGATCCATGGCGACGAGTTCGATCAGGTTACCCGCCATCATAAGTGGGTCGCGGTGCTGGGTGATATGGCTTACAACTTATTGGTCAGTTTGAATATTTATCTGTCTTGGCTACGTCGCACCTTTAAACGTCCTGGTTACTGGTCTTTGGCAGGTTACGCAAAGCGCAAAGTAAAGACTGCCGTCAATTTCATTTTTAGCTTTGAAGATTCAGTCATACGACATGCGCGTGAATTGGATTTGGATGGTGCGATTTGTGGCCATATTCACTGGCCGATGATTAAGGAGGTTGATGGTCTTAGTTATATCAATTGTGGTGACTGGGTGGATAGCTGTACCGCCATCGTTGAACATTTGGATGGACGCATGGAGTTGATCCACTGGAATGGTTCGCCTCCGAACAACCCGCCTCAGGGCAAGAACTAAGAAAGTCATATGGAAAGCCCACACAAAGGAAAGACTGGAATTACGCGCCTGGCACATGCATTTAATTATTCCTGTGCGGGACTTAAGGAAGCTTATCGCAATGAAGATGCGTTTCGTCAGGAGATTTTTCTTGCCGCCATCTTGTTACCACTGGCTTTTATTCTTGAGCCATCCATGCATGGACGGGCCTTGATGATAGCAAGCATTTTTCTAGTCATCATCATTGAGTTGCTCAACTCCGCAATCGAAGCCACGGTAGATCGTATCTCTTTGGATGACCATAATCTAGCTAAGCGCGCAAAGGATATTGGTAGTGCAGCAGTTTTAATCAGTCTCGTAAATCTCGCCGCAGTTTGGCTTTTGGTATTGCTTAATTAATCACGGAGACCCATCATGAAAATCCTGTTTATCTCAGATGTATATTTCCCGCGTATCAACGGTGTCTCCACCTCGATTGAAACGTTCCGCAGAAACCTGCGCGCACTTGGACACACGGTTCACATAATCGCACCTGACTATCTGACTCCTAGCTCAGATGAAACCGGCATCATGCGCGTTCCTGCACGAGCAATCCCTTTCGATCCAGAAGATAAATTAATGCATTATTCCTGGGTCATGAAACGTTTAGAGCAATTGCGTGCCGAGCAATACGACATCATCCACATTCAAACGCCCTTCGTAGCACACTATCTGGGCACCAAGCTTTCACGACTACTTGAGATTCCTTGCATAGAGACTTATCACACTTTCTTTGAGGAATATCTGTACCACTATATTCCCTTCGTACCCAAATTACTGATGCGCCATATTGCTAAGCGCTTCTCGCGTCATCAGGGTAATAGCTTGGATGGTATGGTTGTTCCTTCTCACCCGATGCTGAGCATATTAAAGGCCTATGGCATCATGACTCATTCACAGGTCATTCCGACTGGCATTGAGCCAGCAAGCTTTGTCCCCGGAGATCGTGAGGCTTTTCGCAACAATTACAATATCCCGCAAGATAGACCTGTTTTACTGTTTCTTGGTCGCGTTGCTCACGAGAAGAACATTGGTTTTTTACTCAAAGTATTGGGCAGCGTTAGAAAAGAGGTTAGCAATGTGCTGTTTGTCATCGCAGGCGAAGGCCCGGCCAGAGAGAGTCTAGAAAATGAAGTTAAGTCACTCGGGCTTAGCGACAATGTCATGTTCATAGGCTATCTAGATCGCAATACAGAATTAAATAGCTGCTACCGCTGTGCCGATATATTTGTATTTTCATCTCGTACTGAAACACAGGGGCTGGTTCTACTTGAGGCCATGGCTCAGGGCGTGCCAGTGGTATCTACTGCCGAGCTGGGAACCCGCGATGTATTAAGAGATGGTCTAGGCGTATGGATTGCCAAAGAAGAGGTGTCCGACTTCTCAGGCAAGGTCGTCAAGATGCTGGGAGACGCTGAAGTGCGTAAAAAGTTGGAAGCATCCGGTCGCGAGTATGCGCATGGCTGGTCTGCAAGCAAACAAGCGGAACGCATGGTCGGCTTCTATCACGCCATCCTAAACCCCGCTGAGTTGCATGAACTCTCCCTTGGCTTAAGTGCTTCAGGCTCCGACTACTAGCCCACTTATTTACGGCGTATATCCAGGAATCTTGCTCTCATCTACTTCATTGATTTGAGCAGGATCTAGGAATTCGTTGGCATAGCTAAGGTAAACTTTCTCGCGTACAAAGACATCGAACAAGTCTGGATCAATGTGTCCGTTGAGTTTGAACTTGCCCAATATATTCAAGGCTTCTGTCAGTTTTTTGCCGTCCTTATAAGGGCGATCTTTGGCAGTCAGCGCCTCGAAAATATCGGCTATACACATCATGCGTGCTGGCAAAGACATTTGTTCGCGTGTCAAGCCGCGCGGATATCCCTTGCCGTCCATACGCTCATGATGCGCTCCGGCCAACTCACTCACATTTTTTAAATGCTTGGGCCAGGGCAGTGACTCAAGCAACTTGATGGTAACCACGATGTGATGGTTAATAATCTTGCGCTCGGCGGCAGTCAGGGTTCCTGCACGAATAGTCAGATTTTCCAACTCGTTCGCACTAAGAAAGTCTGCTTGCTCCCCTGCTTCATTACACCATCTATATTTTGCTATTTTGTGGATGCGCTCTAAGCCCTCATCAGCCATTCTTTCTGATCCGAGATTACACCAGCGCAAAAATTCGCGATCTTCGTCTAATTGTTTTATATGCTCAGTGCATGCTTGATGTGCTTGGGCTATCAGCCCAGAATCACCTGCCGCCGCTAGCTCAGCGCGCAACATGGCAATCTCTACATCACGCTTGAGCACTTCAAAACGGGCATCTACAATGTGAATACGATCATAAATAGTTTCCAATTTGGTCGATTTATCTACCACATGGACTGGGGTAGTAATCTTCCCACAATCGTGCAGCATCGCGGCGATTTTCAGCTCGTACTTTTCCTTGTCCGTCATGATAAATCCCGGCCATGACACTTCCAGATGCGGATGACTTGCGGCCTCGGCCAGCAACATTGTAAGCGCAGGAACACGCACACAGTGTCCTGCTGTATAGGGAGATTTATCGTCAATCGCGGTGTTAATTAGCGTGATAAACGACTCAAACAAGCTTTCAAGTTGCAGGATCAAACGTCGGTGACTGAGGGCTATTGCTGCCTGTGAGCTCAAGGACTCAAGTAATTGCTGGTCGTCTTTGCTAAATTCCCTAACCCCCTTGCCGCTCGGATCAATGGCATTGATAAGTTGAACGACACCGATAATTTCATTTTCATGATTACGCATCGGCACGGTCAAAAACGAGCGCGAATAATAGCCTGTTTTTTTATCGAATTTTTTCGTCCCAGAAAAATCGAAGCCCTGCGCGACATAGGCATCTGGAATATTAATCGTCTGCCCACGCAGTGCGGCGTAAGTCACCACCATCGCCAGATTAGGCTCATCATCAACGTACAACTGAATTGGATCGAAAGGAATAGGTTTACCTGATGTCCCTCCCATTTTTATATCCAGAGAGTCGGTACGCATAATTTCGAAAGTTAAAACTTGACGTTCCTCATCAAGCAAGTACAAGGTTCCTGCATCGGCATTGGTTATTTTTTTTGCCGCCAGTAGGATAATTTCCAGCAATTTGTCGATGTCTCTTTCATTTGAAAGGGCGGCACCAATTTCATTCAAGTCATGAAGACGAGCCAGCATGCTTTCCAACATCGAATCCCGTTCGTGCGCGACATAAGCCCTGACTTTGGAAGTTTTCATTTTTTCCCTATTATTTTATACAGACAGAACGTACTTGATGTATATCGGTAATCCCCAATAGTACTTTTTCGATGCCATCTTGCTTCAAGGTACGCATTCCTTCCTGCAAAGCAATCGCAAATAACTCCGTTACCCGCGCATGCTCTTGAATCCCCTTTTTCACCGGATCGGAGCCAATCAATAGCTCATGCAAGCCAACACGCCCTCTATACCCGGTACCAGAGCATTTGTCACAGCCCACATGTTCATATAAAGTAATTTTCCCTTTATCGTCTCCGAACAACTTTGCCCATTCAGCATACAAAACTTTGTACGCTGCATTTGGGTCTTTCTTCCAGGTTTCTGTAGACATTAATTCACCCGCATATTCAACCAGCAGCGACTTGATTTCTTCCTGTGTCGCGATGTGCGGTTTTTTACAATCTTTGCACAATCGCTTTGCCAATCGCTGTGCGAGAATCCCCAGCAACGCATCTGCAAAGTTAAATGGGTCCATACCCATATCCAACAAGCGGCTGATAGATTCCGGTGCACTGTTGGTATGCAAAGTGGCAAATACTAAGTGCCCCGTCAAAGATGCCTCGATACCAGTGGACACAGTTTCCTTATCGCGCATTTCACCCACCATGATGACATCGGGGTCGGCACGCAAGAAGGCGCGCATAATCGTTGCAAAGTCCAGCCCGGCTTTTTTATTAATCTGTACCTGACGCAGACCTTTTTGCGTGATCTCGACTGGATCTTCGGCCGTCCATATCTTGGTCTCTGGTGTGTTGATGTGCTTCAGAATCGAGTGCAGTGTAGTTGTCTTACCAGAGCCTGTTGGGCCACACACAAAAAACAAACCATAGGGTTTGGTAACCGTGGCTTTGACCAGCTCCAAGTTGCGCACAGAAAACCCCATGTTATCCAAAGGAATGGGGTCGCCGGATGCCAAAATACGCATCACGACATCTTCAACACCGCCCTGTGAAGGAATAGTCGCCACACGCAACTCAATATCCAGAGGGCCATACTTTTTAAATTTGATCTTACCGTCCTGTGGCTTACGCTTTTCCGAGATATCCAAATCACACATAATCTTCAGACGCGTAATTAATGCATTACGATACGTTGAAGGGATTTCAATATAGTTAAGCAGTGAACCGTCTTTGCGCAAACGTATTCCCGTTTTTCCTTTACCGGGCATGGGTTCAATGTGAATATCAGATGCGCCCATTTTGTAAGCATCCACGATGATTTTATTCACTAACTTGACTAGTTCATTGTCTCCTGCAGCGCTAACATCTTCCTGACTGATAGTGTTGGACTCTTCTTCATCCTCACCCATGGCAGTCAGCAAATCATCCATCGACCCCATGTCTTCCATGCCGTCAACAGCGTCACTTTGGCCACCACCGCCGTAAAACAAGTCTAAGGTAGCGTTAAACTCTCGCTGCGGACAGACTTTGAAGATCAGGTGATATTTTGGGAAAATATTGTTTACGACTCGCGAAGCTTGGATACGCTCAGGATCCGTAGTTAGAATAACCAAACCCTCCTGAGCATCATCTATCGGTAGCCAATGGCTGCTTTCTACATATTCTCGGCGCAGGTTTCTTAATAAGTCGGCTGGTTTTACACGATCCGCCTTATAACTTTCATAAGGTACGCCAAAGAAACTTGACAGCGCTTTTCCCAGCGCTGCGGTCGTGACTTGAAACTCATCAATTAGCACATCCTCTACATCAATTCCTTTACGCCGTGCGGTACGCGTAGCCAACTCGAATTCTGCTGATGACATCACCGCGTCTGCGACTAGGTAGTCATACTTGGTTTTCCCGCCACCCATTTGCTGCTGGCGCTGCCGTAAGGCCACTGCAAGCGTTTTAGCTAGTTCGCAGACACCTTCCTCAACTAACTCAGGAAAGGGAAAACCCGCTTTGTTATTAATAACCTGCATCACCCCGATCAGATCACCATTGCTGGCTTCTACAATTGGGGCAACCAGCATCTGCTTGGTACGATAGCCAGTTCGCTTATCTACATCCCGCAAAAAATGCAATGAGTGACTAAATGAGCTAAGTTCATTCTCGTCATACACATCTTTGATATTGAGTAATTTTTTATTAAATGCAGCGAACCCTGCAATGCTTTGCTCTGCAATCGGCAGCTTAAGGTCTTTAAAGGAATTCAGGCCCGTTTTAACTTTAGAAACCAGAGATGCTTTATCTTCGCCGACCAAATAAATGGTCAAGCGATCAGCATTGAACAAACTACAAATATCCTTGCTAACATCCAACATAATCTCGTCAATGTTGTTTGTCGCATGAATCTTGTTAGTAACTTGATTCAGATTTTTTGTGAACTCTAACTGAGCACCGATTTCATTCACGTTACCTTGCTCCAAGTTATTCATCATTATCCCAATTACTTCATATTTACAGTAATTTCTGGGCGTTCATTTAATGCTAACTAAACAACAAATTTCTTGCTATTCAGTGTCGCTACATTAAGCCACCTAGCAACTAAGCTCACACACTAAAACTCGATCACCTGCCCGTTTTTCAGCATTTGAAGTGCAAATCCACTGATACATTCATTAATTTCCCGCATGGTTAATTCAACCTCGCCCGGCTTTAAGTGCGAAATAAAGATTTTAGGATTTCGTTTAAGTTTCTGAATGTCCTTGGCAAGCAAACTCGGGCAGAAATGTTTAGCTCGCATTGCCAACTCAATCTCCTCGTTTGGGAACGCCGTCTCCACAATCAAATACTCTAAATTCTCAATGCGATTAACCGCATCCCACAAAGCGTCACATGTGGTTGTGTCACCACTAAACACCAAGCTGACTTTCCCGCTATCTAGCTGAAAACCGATAGCAGGCACTACGTGATTTGCAGGAAGCGGAGTAATTTTGCGCTGCCCCAACTCCACCGTCTTACCCAGTTCCAGCGTTGCATAACGCAAGCATGGCTGCTCCTCGTTCATGATTTCGCTAAAGTCAGGCCATATCTGCCAATTAAACACATGCTGCTTAAGAATTTCTATCGTCTCTGACGTGGCGTGAATAGTCAGCGGCTTGTCACGTAGAAAGCCCACACTGTCAACCATCAAAGGAATACTAGCAATATGATCTAGGTGTGAATGAGTAACAAATACATGATCAATTGCACGCATTTCAGACAGGCTCAAATCGCCCACGCCAGTCCCCGCATCAATCAATACGTCATCATCTAACAGCATCGAAGTTGTGCGTAAATCACCTCCGATACCACCGCTACAGCCTAATATTCTTAATTTCATTGATGGATTATCCATATTCGGATCATTGTTTAGCCTAATAGCGGTTTGCAACTGAATTTAATTACATCATCCCACTTACTTTTTGGATGCGGAACGTTACGAAAATTGACATGAACGCCACATAAGCCCGATGCGGCATCACCTGAGACATCATTTTTGCATATTGAACAATGCCAATTCAGGCTACGTCCCTATTTTGATGAAAAGATGATTGCGAAATTCGCTGCTCATCCATGCGGACATAGTGTTCTTAATCCAATTACCTTAAAACTAGCGAGTTCGATTTGTTGAACTAGGTTTTAAAGTAGAACTCCATTTTCACCCCTGCCAACTCAATAATGTCATGATCATTTAGCTGATGTGGTTGCTCACCTATAGATGAGCCATTCAGCAAGGGAAACTTATCACCCTCGACATGAGTAATAAAAAACCCATGCGGACGCCGCGCCAGAACGGCTACTTGCACTCCGGGCTTGCCCAGTGTAGTAAGACTTTTCACCAACTCCAGCTCTCTCCCCGCGTTGGGGCCATTCAGTATTTGCACAGCAGCAGCCTGTTTCACTGGAGGAGCCACGGCCTGTGGTGGCGAGGCAAGTCTAGCGGTCTCTTCGCTAAGCTCGGCTGCGGGACTTGTATTAAACGTCCCTGTCACATCACCATGTTCAGAAGGTGCAGTTTTCACTGGCCTATTTAACACCATGGTCTTCTCAAAATCAGCGGACTCTGCCTGAACTGGATTGTCATTCACATATTTAAGCTTATATTTCCCAATCTCGACCAAATCGCCATTTTGTAAAAAATGCTTTTTGGTTACTGATGCATTCACGGTCAAGCCATTGGTGCTATCCAAATCCTCCAGAAACGAATCATTTAGGATCGTAATAATGGCTGCGTGTTCGCTGCTCACTGCCAGATTGTCGATCACTATATCGTTGTGCGGCTTACGACCAATCAGCGTGCGTTCTTTATTCAGCAGCTGTTCTTTCAGCACTACACCATCCATGCTGAGTATTAATTTAGCCGGCATATTTTCAATCCCCGTATTAACTCTTAAACCAAGATAACAATTTCGCCACCCAACCATGCGGTGTGGAAAATTTTCCATTTATTTTCACTAGGATCACCGAAACATTGTCACGCCCACCATTATCGTTTGCTAACTGTATCAATTCATTCGCAGCCAACGGCAAATTGGCTTTGAGCATTTGCAAGGTTTCACCGATCTCATCATCCACGACCATGTCGTTTAGCCCATCGGAACACAATAAATAAATATCTCCCACCTGCACCTCATGCACATGTACTTCAGCATCCACCTCTGCATCAATGCCAACAGCACGCGTCACGAGGTTCTTATTTTTCGAGGTAAGCGCATCCTCTTTGCTAATTATTCCGTTATCAATTTGTTCTTGAAGTAGCGAATGATCTCGCGTAATGGATTCAAAAACCTCACCGCGCAAACGATACATGCGCGAATCACCTACATGCGCAACCGCCACACGGTCATCATAAAACAATGCCGAAACAATAGTCGTGCCCATGCCAGAATACTGTGGCTGGCTCTCAGCCGCATGAAAAATAGAGGCGTTTGCCTTTTGCACATTATCGCGCAGTAACACCACCCCTGTATCTTCACCGCTAAAAGCATCAGGCGCATCAGGCTTAATATCTTGCAAAAGGTGCTTTATTTCAGTTGCAAGAACCGAAACCGCTATACCGCTCGCCACCTCGCCCGCATTGTACCCCCCCATTCCATCGGCAAGAACGACTAAGCCGCACGAACTCTCAAAGGCAACGCTATCTTCATTATGCGACCGAACCATTCCGGGGGCGGTTTTACTAACCATCTCAAGCGCATCTTGTATATTCACATTCCCCCCTACGCTCATTTTCAATGCATACTCGCCGCACACTGGCGCAGCGCTTCAGCCATTTCTTGCCCGTTTTGATAGCGCTCTTCCACTGGTTTCGCCAACGCTCTGTTAATAATCGTCACAACACAAGGCGGCACATCCGATCTAATACTCAATATGTCCGTAGGAGCTTCTGTCGCAATGCGATACATAAGTTGCGCCATCGAGTCACCTTCGAATGGGAGCTTACCACATGTCATCTGATACAAACTCACCCCAAGAGAGAAGAGATCTGACTGACCTTCAATCTTAGTTCCAGCCAACTGCTCTGGTGACATAAATGATGGCGTGCCCAACACCATACCAGTTTTCGTCTTGGATGAATCCGTGATACGAGCAATGCCGAAATCGGTCACTTTCACCGTATCACTCTCCAAGTCATACATAATATTGGCGGGTTTAATATCACGGTGCACCACATGTAGCGTGTGTGCGTAAGCCAAAGCGTCTGCTACTCGTGCAATTATACTAAGCACGGCAGACAAGGGCAGCAAGTTATCCGGCTTGGTGTAAGGTATTAAATCCTTACCTTTAAGAAATTCCATGGCAATAAAAGCAAGATCGTGCTCTTCACCCGCGTCATACATTGTAACGATATTAGGATGATTTAAACGACCTGCCGTTTCGGCTTCGCGGAAGAAACGTGCCTTAACCTCTTGCAACTCATCGGCCTCAAATTCCTCTGACAAATTCATGGTTTTGATCGCCACTACCCGCCCGATTTTTGGGTCTTTCCCCAGATAGACCACGCCCATTGCTCCTTTGCCTAACTCTTTCTCAATCTCGTAACGTCCCAGCATAGGCTTGGACATGCTGGTTTTGTCCAACCTCATCGTGCTGGCATTCGTTTTGCCTGAAGCGCCACCGAGTATGATTGTTTCAGACATCGCTCTAGCCTGACTCAAACGCTGTTCCAAATCGCGAAACTTAGGATTGTAATCAAACATATACTTGAAAACTGATTCCGCTTTGTTGAATTGGCGCTTACGCTCAAAATCCAAACCTAAGTTATACAATACATCCATCAAGCTATCATCTATCTGAACCTTGCGGAATTTATCAAAGGCTATATCCAACTGCCCTTGGCCTTGAAAGGCAAGACCTAACATACGGTTGCTTTCCGCCGAATCCGCATCTGATTTGATCTTGCCTTTTTCCGTAATCAAAAAACGTTTAGTCGTTAACAACAAATGACCCACTAATAACAACGCAGCAGGCAACATCAACTGTAGCCAAAGTCCCTGCATAGTCATTAGTACGAAATGGCTAGACAGCAAGGTAATAAACAAAAAAGCCGTAATCAGCGCGGCAACACCAGCACTCAAGCGCGGCAGCAATACGATCAAATATAAGGCGATCAATAAAAACACTGCGCTTTGTGCTAAAAATGCCCAGCTAGGTACAATAAAAAAATCCTGTTTAAGAATGCTGGAGACAGAATGTGCCAAGGTAAGCACAGGTGACATGCCCGCAGAAATCGGGGTCACTTGCAGCGCACCAACTCCAGCTGCAGTTGCGCCAATCAATACAATCTTGTCACGATATTTTGTTGCCGGAATTTTTCCAGTGAGAACGTCATAAAACGAGTCCACCTGAAAAGCCGATTTGCCATCACGATCATGATAGAAATATGTATACATTCGCGACATCGGGTCTGTCGCTATATTCAAATTACCAAGCTCAATATTTCGCCCCAAATTCACACGAATATCATTAACCTCAAGATTCAAGCTTTTCGCGGCTATCATGAGCGATAAAGATGGGTAAAACTGATCAAAATAATTCAAGATTAACGGCTCGGTACGTATGCCGCCATCCACATCGGGAGTCACGTTAAGATGGCCTATCCCCAAGGCCAAAGAACCGAATGTCGAAATAGGTATTTGCGCTCTGTCACTCAAAACTGGCATCGCGCCCACCGCCGACTCGGTGACACTACTCAAACTATTTCTCAATACATATTCAGGCAGTGGTTGGTCAGGCCTCCCCTGAGGTGAGCCCAACTCAAATAGCATGCCCAGCAATACCGAATTGGCCTTAGCAATGCTTTCTGCCAACTTCATATCATTGTCAAGGTTTGATAAAGCTTGTTGCGCAAGGGTATTCAACTCCTCCCACTCAACAGGATTGCTTTGCTGCAGCGACGAATTTTCCAAAAGGCCCGCAATTTTATTGATGTACGCCAAACCCGCATCGACTTGAGGCTCGGAAAACAAGACTGTTTCTGCAATCACTTTAGGATGTCCACTAGACAACACGTCTAGCAGCATAGAGTGAATCGTTCGGGGCCAAGGCCAGCGTCCCAAATTGGCAATACTTTCGTCATCAATCGCAACAATAGCAATCTTATCACTGGCTTCGCGAGTAGAGGCTCTCACGCCTATATCATAGGCTTTGCGTTCCAAACTTTGCATTAATTCGGAAGTTGAACTCAGCAGAAATAGCAACACGACTAACAGCCCGACAAACCAGTCGGATTTTAGAAATGATGCTTTTTTGATGTTAGACATCTTCACCCTTCGTCACATACATCCAGTTATCTGCGAATACTAAAACATTTTTCACTACTGACCCATACCCGATTGATTTATTTGAATATCTATATACCTCATTTCACCAGCACGATAGGAACTTGTGCCAAATTAATGACTTTGCTACTAACCGAACCCAACAGCAAGTTAGACAAAGAATCTTGCCCATGCGCATTCATTACTATTTGCTCGATATGATGCTCTTGCACATATTGCACTATTGCTTCTGCGGGAGAACCGATGCTGATGTGGTAGCTATATGCCAAACCTGACGCATCTAGCTTAGCGCGCGCGCGCTCAAGCGCAGCAGTGCCTTGTTCGCGATAATAATCATTGATAGTCTCTTTATTAATAAAAAACTTAACATTGCCCGATCCCAACTTCCATTGCACATTAAGCAGGTATATTTCCGGCAACACTTTCAATGTATCGCTACTGTCCGTCACATAATCTACCGCACGATCTGCATTTGCAGAACCATCCACAGGGATTAATATTTTCATTTCGTCACCTTAACTGAAGATCTGTCTCGGACAGCGGCAGGCACTTGCTCATCCACTAGGTCAACCACTTTGCCTGCCAGCACCTTGCGCATAGCCAACCATTTGCCAATCGCCAACACCAGAACCGCGCAAATAAGCGGAATCACTATATGTAGTGTACGTCGTGTTTCCAGCATTGGCTGGAACAATACTTCAGTCACCAGCATCTCACCTGCCACATATCCAAGCAATGCCCCGCCAGCATAGATAATGAAAGAATAGCGATCTATCAGCTTTAACATCAATTGGCTGCTCCAAGCAATCAAGGGAATACTCACCAACAAACCAAATACCAGCAACACCGTATTACCATTTGCAGCTGCGGCCACTCCCAGCACGTTATCCAAACTCATTACCAAATCAGCAACGATAATCGTCTTCACTGCGCCCCATAGATGGGTGTCCGCATTGATCTTTCCTTCGCCATCTTCATCATCTTGCGGCAGAATTAGCTTAATGCCTATCCACAGTAACAACAATGCGCCTACCAACTTGAGATACGGCAAAGCCAGCAAACTAACTGCAAAAAAGGTAAGCACAACGCGTAGACCGATGGCTCCAATCACCCCGTAAAAAATTCCCTTTTTACGTTGCGCCACGGGCAGATTACGACAAGCCAAGGCGATTACAACCGCGTTATCACCGGACAATAGCAAATCAATTACGATGATTTTGAACACACCCACCCAGAACTGAGTGGAATTTAACATCTCCAGCATTAATTACCTTTCAAAATTGGAGAGACTGAGGAGTTAAACGTGAAAGGTGAAAAGTGAAACGTAGAGTCGCTGCTTCGTTTCACTTTTTACAGCATCACCTTCACGTTTCACCCTTTTAATATTTTCTGCATCACACGCCCCATGTCCGCCGGATTGCGGGTGATATGTATGCCACATTCTTCCATCACTGCTAGCTTCTCGTTAGCGCCGCCCTTGCCTCCAGAAATAATCGCGCCAGCATGTCCCATGCGCTTGCCTGCCGGAGCAGTAACGCCTGCGATGAAACCCACTACTGGCTTTTGCATATTATCTTTAATCCAGCGCGCGCATTCTTCTTCATCGCTACCACCGATCTCACCGACCATCACTACTGCATCGGTATCAGGATCTTCGTTGAACAAGCGCAGCACATCGAGATGTTTCAAGCCATTTATCGGATCGCCGCCAATGCCTACACAGGATGACTGACCATAGCCCAAGGCTGAGAGTTGCCCAACTGCCTCATAGGTCAGCGTACCAGAGCGTGACACCACACCGATACGACCCTTCTTGTGAATATGCCCAGGCATGATGCCGATTTTAATCTCGTCAGGCGTGATTAAACCGGGGCAGTTTGGGCCGATAAGCAGGGTCTTTTTACCTTGCATTTTATAGCGCGTTTTGAGCATGTCATGCACTGGAATACCTTCGGTGATACAGATCACCAAATCCATCTCAGCTTCCACCGCCTCATCAATAGCCGCAGCGGCTCCTGACGGTGGCACATAGATGACAGACACCGTGGCACCCGTGGCTTGCTTGGCATCAAATACCGAGGCATATACCGGAATCCCTTCAAACTGCTCACCAGCTTTTTTCGGGTTTACACCCGCAACAAAACAGTTTTCTCCATTGGCATACTGTTTACAGTGAAAAGTATGAAACTGACCAACCTTGCCAGTCATACCTTGCGTAATGACTCTGCTATTTTTATTAATGAGGATGCTCATTTTCCCTCCTTAGCTGCCGCAACAACTTTTTGTGCTGCGTCGGCCATATCGTTCGCAGAAATAATTGGCAAACCAGAATCAGCCAATATCTGTTTACCCAACTCGACGTTGGTGCCCTCTAATCGCACCACCAATGGCACTTTCAGATGCACTTCACGAGCCGCCGCGACTACACCTTCAGCGATCACGTCGCATTTCATAATGCCACCAAAAATATTCACCAAGATCGCGCGTAGATGTGGATTCTGTAACATCAACTTAAATGCTTCGGTGACTTTTTCTGCATTGGCACCACCGCCTACATCGAGAAAGTTGGCAGGACTGCCGCCATATAATTTGATGATATCCATCGTCGCCATCGCCAATCCAGCACCGTTCACCAGACAACCGATGTCACCATCGAGTTGAATGTAACTCAGGTCAAATTTCGATGCCTCTATCTCAGCGGGATCCTCTTCATCCATATCTCGAAAAGCGACGACCTCAGGGTGACGATACATGGCGTTGGAATCAAAATTGAATTTTGCATCTAACGCTAATACGCGATTATCCGCGGTAAGCACCAAGGGGTTAATTTCTGCCAACATCGCATCTTTCTCTACGAATGCACGATACAGGCCTTGTAAAACCTTAACCGCTTCAGCACACGCCACATCGGGAATACCAATAGAACGTGCCACTTGCGTCGCCTCGTCCTCAGTCAAACCCGTTAGCGGATCAATACGCACCGTGCGAATTTTTTCAGGTGCATTCTTGGCAACCTCTTCGATTTCCATGCCGCCTTCACTGGAAGCCAGCAGCGCTACTCGCTGAGACCCCCTATCCACCACCATGCCCACATAATATTCTTTAGCAATCTGCGCGCCTTCCTCAATGAGTAAACGCCGCACCACTTGCCCCTCCGCGCTGGTCTGGTGCGTGACAAGGTGCATGCCAAGTATTTCAGTCGCATGCTGGCGCACCTCATCTAAAGACTTCGCCACTTTGACACCGCCGCCCTTGCCTCGCCCCCCAGCGTGAATTTGCGCCTTCACGACCCAAATATCGCCGCCTAGACTCTGCGCAGCATCAACTGCCTCATCAACACTAAAACAAGCTGTGCCGCGCGGAGTCGGCACACCGAATTCGCGCAGAATTTCTTTTCCCTGATATTCGTGAATTTTCATATAGACCTTGAAAGGTTAAGGATTAATAAAAGAAGATACGATGAAGAACGGATGCGCCCAAGCCATATCTAGTTACCTTGCTCATTTTCCCACTAGACACATTTGAAATACTTATAGAGTTTGAATCTGGAACGAATATATGAATTCTACAACATAGCGCAGTTTAAGCGGCAGCATAAACTCACCGCTCTTGCCCCCGCCTAGGACATATATAGGTGGCAAGCACATAAACTTGCTTATCTTTGGTGCAAAGAAGTAAGAAGATTGAACATAATTGTAATCATTCGCAGTGCAAAACCCAGCAATTATTTGTTGGAGAAGCCTGCAAATCTGCTTGAGTTTAATATGTGCAGTGACTTATTGCCTACATGAGACAACATTTATCAGGGTGCGCAACGAACTAACCGCGCAGAAATGGGACGATGTGAGATTGCAGTGGAAGAACTTAACCATCCGCGACAAAGCCGAGGGGGGCACACCATACCGCCCCCCTTATGGAACACTTGATAGTGCCACAGCCCCGCCGCCATGAGTTTGTGTTTAGCGGTCACACAGCAAAATCAGGAAGAATTGAAGAGTGGATAGTGAACGAAGCAGGAATTGAGTTAGTGCCAATAAAGGCCGGACTGCATGCTGTCAAATAAACGCAACTACAAATAATCCTTGACTAACATAATAAACGTAACTACATTAAACGATATGCAAATCACTTTCGACGAAGCAAAAGACATTGCAAACCAAAGCAAACATGGCTCGCCATTGTCTGATGCAGCAAAATTGGAATGGGTTAACGCAGTGATATGGCAAGACACCCGCCGCGATTATGGCGAAGCCCGCATGATTGCTTTAGCTGTAATTGGTGAACGGGTGTATTGCGTGGTTTATGTTATCCGCAACGAAGTGCGCAGAATAATCAGCTTGCGCAAAGCAAACTATAAAGAGGTGGTGAATTATGCAAATCAAAACTAAATCAGGGCGCGCATTGATTTTGCCGACACAGGAAGAGGATGCGCAAATTACTGCCGCCGCCATGACCGACCCTGACAATCTGCCGCTGACCAATGCAGAGCTAAAACAATTCAAGCGCGGGCGTGGAAGGCCACTAGGAAGCGGCACAAAGGAACAAGTCACGCTTCGCCTTGACACCGAAATATTAGAACAATTCAAGGCAATGGGAAGTGGCTGGCAAACCCGCATAAATGATGCGCTGCGAGATTGGGCAAAGCATCACTAATAAAGTTGAAAAACCGGACACTTTCACCGACCTGACGGGGTTGCTAATTGAAGGCGTGTTTTAAAAAGACACCGCATGAACATAAAAAGCATGCTTGCGAGGCAAGAAAGCGGATTTATCAGCAATAAAAAAGGCTCCCATCTCTGAAAGCCTTTTTTAATTTGGTGCCGCTTGACGGACTCGAACTGTCGACCTACCGCTTACAAGGCGGTTGCTCTACCAACTGAGCTAAAGCGGCGTAAAACTGGGGTATATTCTGAATAAGCAGGACTAAATATTGACTTGCACTTCGGAAAACGTCGCCATTATACATACGCCTCATGATTTCTCAAAGTTGAATATTAACTCTATTGCAATTCTCTTTGCCATAAGCTTGAACACTGGCAGAATGTCCCCACAACAACCCGAAGGAGTACAATATGAAAGCACCCATTCGCGTCGCCATTACCGGAGCCGCCGGTCAGATCGGATACAGCCTGTTATTCCGCATCGCCAATGGAGACATGCTCGGACGTGAGCAGCCCATCATTTTGCAACTGTTGGACATCCCTCCAGCGCAACACGTACTACGTGGGGTTGCGATGGAACTGGAAGATTGTTCCTTCCCTAATTTACAGCAAGTCATCACCACTGATGATCCGCGTGTAGCCTTCCGCGATGCAGAAGTCGTATTACTCGTGGGTGCTCGACCGCGTGGCAAAGGCATGGAACGCAAAGATTTATTGGAGGCTAACGGTGCGATATTCTCTGAGCAAGGTCGCATCCTCAATGAATTAGCAGCACGACATGTAAAAGTGTTGGTAGTTGGCAATCCAGCCAACACCAATGCACTCATCGCTATGAAAAATGCGCCTGATCTAGATCCGCGCAATTTCAGCGCCATGATGCGACTTGATCACAACCGAGCCATTGCACAGGTCGCTTTAAAACTTTTTCAACCCATACGTGACATCAAAAAAATGGTTATCTGGGGCAATCATTCCGGCACACAATATCCCGACCTTTCTAATGCCGAAATTCGCGGACGAAAAGTATTGGATGTACTAAGTGATCATGATTGGGTCGAAAACGAATTCATCCCTACTGTACAAAAACGTGGCTCGGCTGTCATTGAAGCTCGTGGTTTAAGTAGTGCCGCCAGTGCCGCCAATGCCGCGATCTCACATATGCACGACTGGATACTGCACTCACACCACAACGACTGGGTCACCATGAGCGTGCCTTCGGATGGTAGTTATGGCATACCTGAAGGCGTTATCTATGGCTTCCCTGTCACCTGCCGCAACGGACATTTTTACATTGTAAAAGACATACCCATCAGCGAACTAGGCAAAAAACACATGCTGGACAGTCATCAGGAGTTGCTCGACGAACGCGAACATGTGAAGCATTTGCTGGGCTAAATTCCATTCAGCAATGCCAACAAGCGTGACGAAGGTCTATATATATTCAATAATATATAGACCTTCGTGCTTGTTGTGAGCAGCTCAAATAGCGTGCAAAATTGCAAGCCTCTAAAAAATCTCTGCAATCTTTGAATGCGCTTCATTCCCCATTTAAGCCAATTACTCTTGCTCTTTGCTTCGTACTGCATTGGCTCTTCCGCGTATGCTCTCGAAAACATCACTTTGCAACTTAATGGCGCTCATGCTTTTCAATTTGCAGGATATTATGCGGCCCAAGAAGAAGGCTATTACAGAGATGTCGGACTTAAAGTTAACTTAGAAGAAGGCATAGCAAACACCAACTCGGTCACAGAAGTGACTAAAGGACGTGCGCAATTCGGCGTTGGAACGAGTAGCCTGCTACTGGCACGCGCTGCTGGCAGCCCTGTTGTAGCACTAGCGGTAATCTTTCAACACTCACCTTATGTAATTTATGCCCCCCATAAACTCGGCATTAACACCCTAACGGACCTAAACGACAAAAAAATCCTGCTCGGTTCCCAATCTGATGAGTTACTTGTTTTGCTCAGGAGATCAGGAATATTAGCCAATCACGTCCAACGCATAAACAACAGCACGGTTCCAAATGACCTTAGCTCGGGAAAGGCCGATGCTATTTCTGGACGTTTTTCAAGCCAGCCATATTATTTCAACCGCGACCACTTCGCCTACCAAACCTTCTCTCCTCTCTCAGAAGGAATAGATTTCTATGGTGACAATCTGTTTACCTCCGAACAAGAGGTGCAACATCACCCGCAGCGTGTGCATGCTTTTGTAGAAGCGAGCCTGCGTGGCTGGCGCTACACAAAAGAACATCCCGACGAAATCATCCGCCTGATCCTGAGCAAATATACTGAACAACACCCCCGTGCCTACTTGCAATTTGAGGCGAATGCAATCATTCCGCTACTACAACCGGATCTGAGTGATATTGGCAACTCAAACCCCGAACGTTGGAAAAGCATTGCCCGCACCTACGCTGATGCAGACATGTTAGCGCCCGACACCAACATCGATGGTTTTATCTATGATCCTCACGCTGAAGAAAGCTCATTCATACAGCGCAGCATGGATCTCACCTTATTACTGCTCAGCCTAATCAGTCTCGGAATATTTTTCGTCTACCGTATCAACCGCAAGCTCGGCTTGAATTTAAAAGAACTAGAGAATATCTACCAACGTGAACAGGCACGCAACTATGTGCTAGATTTACTATCCAAAGATGCTCCGCTAACAGTCATTTTAGAAGCCATCGTAAAAAATGCTGAAGCTGAGGACCCCAGCTCATTGTGTTCCATTTTACTAATAGACGAAGAAGGTAAACACTTGCATGTGGGAGCGGCTCCTAATCTTCCCGACTTTTACAATTCAGCTGTAAATGGATTAGCAATTGGATACAATGTAGGCTCTTGTGGCTCTACGGCCTACTTGGGCAAGCGTACTGTAGTGGACAACATCCTGACACATCCCAGTTGGGTACAGTACAAAGATCTAGCGGCACAAGCTGGCCTAGGCTCTTGTTGGTCAGAACCCATTTTTTCTTCGGGGAAAAAGCTACTCGGCACCTTTGCGATCTATCACCGAACACCTCATCACCCTTTAGACAAAGATATTGAACGGATCGAACGCGCCGCACATTTATCTGGAATTGCCATTGAAAAGACCCAGGCTCAGCATAAATTGCAAGCCAACAATCTTTTGCTCACCAAAATTTCCTCAGAAGTCCCCGGTATTATTTTCCAATTTCGTAGGCACCCAGATGGGCGTTATACATTCCCATTCATCAGTGAAGCGGTGCGTAAAATGTACGGTCTATCTCCAGATGACTTACGTAAAGATGCCACCCCATTTTTCGGATTTAGACATATAGATGACGCTAACAAAGTTACAGAATCCATCGAAATTTCAGCTAGAGACCTTAGTCGTTGGCATATCGAATATCGGATAACACTGCCCAGCCAGGGTACACGCTGGCGTTTGGGAGATGCTCAGCCGGAAAAACTCGAAGACGGCAGCATTGTCTGGCACGGATTTATCACCGACATCACTGATCGTAAATACACGGAAGAACGTATCCAACACATGGCGCAATACGATGCGTTAACCGACTTGCCCAATCGTGCATTGTTCAGCGACAGACTTCAACAGGCGCTCGCAACAGCGAAGCGCGAACAAACTCACTTTGCACTGCTTTTCTTGGATTTTGACAAATTCAAGCCCATCAATGATGCGCTTGGACACGCTATTGGCGATATATTATTAAAACGAGCATCGCTACGTATGCAGACATGCATGCGTGAATCCGACACAATTGCCCGCATCGGAGGGGACGAATTCGTGGTATTGCTGCAACACACTGACTCCGAACAAGATGCCATGCATGTTTCGGAAAAAATCCGCCAGGTCATCGAGACCCCGTTCGAAATTGATGGGCATGTGCTCAATATTTCGGTAAGTATCGGCATCGCCATGTACCCGCAACATGGCACAACCGAGATTGAACTATCGAAAAATGCTGACCTGGCTATGTATTACGCAAAACAAAAGGGGAGAAATACCGTGATGGTCTATCACTCGAAAATGTATAACGTAGGACAATAGGAAAACAGTAATTCTAAAAACCGCAACTCAATCCACAGATTTGCGAGTTATTGCCTGCGAAAAGCTAATTCGAAAATTAACGCAGATTTTCAAGCGCTTGCAGGTTTTCACAATCGCCCGCCATGGCTGATTGAGCAGTTCAGCATTAGTTGTTGATTAATCGGCGAAAATCTGTGAAATCTGCGGACAACAGCTCTTTCTAGGGCAATTCCTCATACCTTCACTCTTAGCAAAGCAAACCCACCGCCCGGAGTCCTGAAGTTTGTAGTTTGGCCCTGATATAAACGCGCTACGACAAGTTGAATTTGTCCTTCATAAACATAGCAGCGCACATCATATTTAAGCGTTACAGACTCACTGCTCTCAGGCATCGAACACTCCCCTGGCTTCGCCAATCGCTGCGCTACATAATCGCTAGACAGTATCTCTGCGAATACTCGTTTCGTGAGTTTATCGCCACGGTAGGCGCCTTTCGCACCATAGCCTGAAACGGGCTTAAAAAACCATTGCTTGCGCTCACTCCACCATAGCTCAGCATCAGCCTCGCTAATCAGCCGAGTTTGCGGAACGCCCTTTTGCAACACACGGATGGATTCTTCATCAGCACCCAATGTGCCTAATAAATCCGCATCGCTCAGGCGCACTAAATTACGCTTATCCGCATAACGCGTATAGGCTTGCGGGCTAGGCGTTACTACCACCTGCTGATTACGATAAGCCCTTAATAGAGCAGGATGACTTTCTAAGGAAAAATCGGTAAGGCGGTTGTATACAAGGTCAATCTTCTGGCTGGCCAAATACAGCCCATCCGGCTGCACGATCAACTCACTTGGATCGGCAATTAGCGCACGTATGCCATTGCGCTCAAACATCTCTTGCGCCAACACAAATTCTGGATAGAGGTATTGCTCGGCAGGCTGTTCATCAATGATTGCGATCGTAGCCAATGGCACATCGCAGCGCTCTAAGCGCCATTCCTTGCGGAACATCTCAACAATACTATTTTCTAAATCCGCATCTGCGGTCGCGCCACCTGAAAACAACTCACTGCGTTGACTATTCAGCAGCAAAGCATTCAAAAATGCACCGCCCGCATTGGTGTTGATCTCAATCAGATGTACACCGCTGTCGTTCAAATGAAAGTCGTAACCGAAGAACACACCTTTACACTGCTCATCACTCGCCTGCGGCAACCATAAAGGCAAAGCCACCACCTGTTCCACCGCCGCAATCACCGCTTCCATTTGCGCAAGCTGCTCAGCCGAAATTTCCAGCTGCACATCAGCAAACAAATGCGCATGACGCACCGAGAGACTGCTGTGGAATTTGCTACCTTGCTGCCCTACGGTCAAGTCCAGCGCATTTCGGTTGATCTCCGACAACGGCATGTTGCCCCCCACCCCGTTATTTTGCACCGAGTCCCAACAGTTTTCCCTTTAAATTAAGCTGGACAGGCTGCTTACCCAGCCACACCAGCAGGAAAGCGCGCATGAATTCCGTTCCCGCGATACGCCCAAGCTCTTTGCCATTCATACTAATCTGCATGCCTGATGCAGCTTGATAGTCCACAGATAGCTGGTCATTTTTCTTAAACTCTTTGATTGAATCAAAAAAAATGGAGAATTGCTTCCAGTCCGAATCAAGTTTCTTTAGCGTCTCTGCGTCCATATTTTCCGACATCAATTTATGGGTGGCATCAAGCAACTGCTCGCTAGTGACCTTTACGCCAAGCGGAGTGAGAAACCAGATCGTGACACTCTTGCTTCCTTCCGCATCCAGAATCTCCGCTACCGTGTGCTTTTTTTCAGGCAGATACAAAGCGATGACATAGACATCGATTATTCCGCCCATATAGCGCGAGCCTGCGCCGTTCAAGCCAAAAGACTGCTCACCGAGCTGTTTTTTTTCTGGCACTTTCACACCAACAATCTCAAGCGCCGCCACATTCAAGCTCAAACACAACAGCACTACCGACAATAGAATACGTTTCATTTCCAACCTTTCAACTGCGGGCAATTAACCCAGCAATGTTTTTTTCATTTTTTCTTTAACTGGCTTGTCGCCCAACCAAATCGACAGCAATGCACGATAAAAATCTTCCCCTGCAATACGTCCCAACTCGACACCATTCAGCTTCACACTCGTCCCAAGCTCGGGCAACCAATCAAATGCAATCACATCACCGCGCTTAACCTTTTGAACGGATGAAAACAACTTGTCCAGCGTCTCCATACGCTCACGTAAGGCATTAAGTTGTGCCTCATTGTGGTTCTTCTTTACCCCCTTGCGAAACCCGTTCAGAAAACGCTCTGAATCAGCATCTCCAATCAGTACATGCAAAGCAATACGTTTAGCTTTGCTATCAGCGAATACCGCTGCCGCAGTATGCTGCTTCTCCGTCAGATACAAACCGATTGCATACATCTTGAAAAATATAATTTCGCGTAACGCAGCACCATTCAACACCAGCGGCGTACTGTCCACCTGCACAGTCTCACCAAGCTTAATCCCGTCAAATTCTACCGCAGCCACTTGCATAGACACACACAACAAAGCAATTGCAATCAGTTTTTTCATTTCATCCTCATCTATCTAAACGGTTCACCAACGAGACAGCTCACTATACTTCAGCCTGACTCAGATAGTGCTAAACAACAATTAGTTCCATCACTCTATTCGGTAATACTACAAAGCTTCAAAGATACCCGCAGCCCCCATACCCGTACCAATACACATCGTCACCATGCCATATTTCTGCTTGCTGCGGCGCAAGCCATGTAACAGTGTCGCCGTGCGAATAGCCCCGGTTGCGCCGAGCGGATGACCGAGTGCAATCGCCCCACCCAATGGATTAACTAGCTCAGGATTCAGCCCGACATCCTGAATTACCGCCAACGATTGTGCCGCAAAAGCTTCGTTCAGTTCAATCCAGCCCATATCCTGCAAATTCAAACCCACTTGCTTCAACACACGTGGAATCGCCTCTTTCGGGCCTATACCCATAATTTCTGGTGGCACACCCGCCACGCCAAAGCCCAAAAACTTACCGATGGGCGTGAGGTTATAACGCTTCAAGGCCGACTCAGAGCATAACAACACCGCCCCCGCGCCATCCGACATTTGCGAACTATTACCCGCCGTCACCGAGCCGCCCTGAGCAAACACCGTTCTGAGCTTAGCCAAGGCTTCCAGCGAAGTATCCGCACGCGGGCCTTCATCCTGAGCCACCTCACGCGCGTTTAACTGCACCTCACGCGTATGCATATCCGGCACATGCTCGCTAATGTTATACGGCGTAATTTCATCCTTAAAATCACCATTACTCATTGCCGCCAGCGCACGCTGATGACTCTGTAAAGCAAACGCATCCTGCGCCTCACGCGACACCTTCCAACGCTCCGCCACCTTCTCCGCCGTCAATCCCATGCCATACGCAATACCGTAATGCTCATTGTGTTCAAAGATGGCTGGATTAAAGGCAATCTTGTTGCCCATCATCGGCACCATACTCATACTCTCCACACCCGCCGCCATCATCACATCAGCCTCACCGAGACGAATCCGATCCGCCGCCAGTGCCACCGCCTGCAAACCGGAAGAACAAAAACGATTCACCGTCAGCCCCGGCACAGTATCCGGCAGCCCCGCCAACAACAACGCAATGCGCGCCACATTCATCCCCTGCTCCGCCTCTGGCATCGCACACCCCACAATCACATCCCCGATGCTAGCTGGATCAAGCGAAGGCGCTTGCGCCAACGCACTCTTCAGCACATGCGCCAGCAGATCATCGGGACGCGTATTACGAAACATCCCGCGCGGAGCTTTACCCACTGGCGTGCGGGTTGCGGCAACGATGTAGGCTTCTTGGACTTGTTTGCTCATGACTTTCTCCCTATGACCTTCATTTCACATTCGATGCAATCAAACGAATACGCTCTCGCACCCTGCGTATTCTGTCCTCATACAACTCGTCGTACACCACCAACCCCGGCAGTGTATTTTCAAAATTTGGATGTCGCGTAATCTCATTGAAGCGAGAAGCCAAGTATTCCGCAAGCTCGTCATCTGCATTGGCCACCTCAGCCGCGATACTTGAGCGTCCATCAATCACATTGATGATGTCCTCAAAATCATGGCTAGTCATCAAATCGCTCACGTCCTCGTGAAGCAAATGCCTCCAACTTCGTCGCCAAGAAAGCTGGCGCAGAAATCAAGCGAATCTGCCTACCGCTCGGCAACGATACGGGAGATGCACTCGTAATCGCCAACGGGTACCAGCGATTGGCGAAACCCAAAATACGCTCCTCGGTCGGCATCAAATCAACTTCCACCGCCCCCAATCGCCAGCGACAAATCGGCGCATCCGGCGACATATCTCTGGAAAAGCCGCGCATAGAAAACTGCTTCTCCATCGCATGATAAGCCACAAGCCCTGCCACCTCTGCCACAACGTCCACATCATAAATAATACGGGGAGGCGGCGCATTAGGCGAGGTACATAACAACCCTGCCGCACACCCGCCCACGAGCACCAACTCATCGCACAACTCCCCTAGCGCCTGAGCCACAACTTCGACCATCTGAACATTAGGGTTCGCGGAATTCAAAGCCGCTCCTCAAACAACTTCTCGGCAAGCTTACGTTCACGCGCATTGCCCATACGCAAAGCATCGAACAAGGCCAGATTTTCATACAAGGCTGGACTGCGCAGCGCTGCCGCTGGTGCGCTAGGATAAAGCGGCATCAGCGCAATACCCCGTGCCCCCCCCTCCGCATACGGCCACACTGGTGGCGGGTCGAACGAAGGCGCAATGGAAGCATTTAGAGGTACTGCCGCATATGCCGTAAGCACACCGCCCACCATTCCGCCCCTTGCCGCAGGAAACGCATAACGGGCACCGTAAAATAAAAACTCTTTGAACGCAGGAATAATAATGTGCGGCTGTTTATTCACAAAGGCCAGTAAACGCGCCTGCTCCGCGCGTTTCAACGCACCGTGCACCTCCGACACCGAAAGCCCCGCAAAAGCCGCTAGTTCAGGGTAAGTCAACACCTCTCCACGCTTAGCAAGCAACACCAACAACAGGTAAAAATCCTGAGCTTTAAGAGCGGGTTGACGATTGACAGGGCGACGCATGAAATAGCTCCATTAAGTATTTTCGCAATTCGCGAAATGCGAAAATACTATCTATTCAATAAGATTGCAACAAGTAGCAGAAAATCAGGCCTACGGCATATGCTGTTTGCATACAGCATATATCGGGCAATTCTCATTTCGCGAATCGAGAATGCTTATCATATCCCCAATGTAGGTCGGGTTAGCCCGCTTTTGGGCGTAACCCGACGTGGGAACTCAGTTCAACTAAATGTCGGGTTACGCTACGCTAACCCGACCTTGTATGATCAAATTTACTAAAATACTGTATATGAGGTTAAGTAAAGTTTTACGTTTCACCGGGAAGGCCGTCCCGACCTGAGGACTGGTTTTAAACCAGAGCCTGTTCGTAGA
>Ga0316204_10004018_pt1 | contig 27582 bp, 16 predicted proteins | sample 6monrhotite_MG_2_FD_205661 | JGI IMG/M metagenome (GOLD analysis project Ga0316204, IMG submission 205661) | Microbial mat bacterial communities from mineral coupon in-situ incubated in ocean water Damariscotta River, Maine, United States -... | ecosystem: Environmental > Aquatic > Marine >...
ATCACCCATTACTGTTTTGGTAGGGTCATCTACTTCATTGCCGTCAGCATCATAGAATTTTACCTTGCCAAATGCTTTCAACTTCTCAGTAATCTCTTCTGCCTTGCCTACCACCACAATGTTGGCGTTGTCAGGCTTCAGGAATTTACGAGCGGTTTCGCGGATATCTTCAGCAGTGATGGCGTCTACCCTTTTCAGGTAGTTGGCATAGTAGTCTTCAGGCAAGTTGTTGAGTTTTGAGTTCAAGGCAAACTGAGCAACAGTAGACCGGCTTTCCAATGAGCGGGCAAAATTGCCACGCAGCGTATTTTTGGCCAGGTCGAGCTCTTCATCAGACACCAACTCGTCTCTGAGTTTATTGATCTCGAACATGAACTGCACTATGGCGCTGTCAGTCACCTCATTGCGAACGCTGGCACCTATGCCCACACTTGCGCTGTATCGGCTGCTGCCCATGTTAGAATTAGCACCATAGGTATAGCCTTTGTCTTCTCTGAGGTTCTTGTTCAGGCGGGTAGAAAGGCCTGCACCACCCAAAATCTGGTTAAGGATGCTTACCCTTTCCTGATCAGAGTTACCCGGCTTGTTGTCGATGGTATAAGTGATATTGATCACAGACTGCACCGAAGAAGGTCTGTCTATAATGGCTACCGAGGTCTCTTCAACGGCCTTCGGTTCCACGAAACTCTCCTTTTCCACATCACCTTGCTCCCACTTGGCAAAGTACTTTTTCACCAGTTTCTGCGCCTCTCTCTTCTTGATGTCTCCCACTATTACCATGTAGGCAATGTTAGGTTTGAAGTAGGTCTCGTAATGCGCCTTGATGTCATCCATGGTGATGTTATCGAGGGTAGCTTCGGTGGTGATCTCTCCAAACACATGGTCTTTGCCATAGTTAAGCACGGAGCTTACTACTGCAGAGATTGTGTTAGGATCGTCTCTTCCTTGCAAAAGGCCTGTTTTAGTTTGACTGATGTTCTTATCCAGTTCAGCCTGAGGAAAAGCCGGGTTGTACAGAATGTCAGTCATAAGGTTCAGCACCTGCTCTTTGTTCTTAGAAAGTGAGAAACCTGAAATACTCGATGAACCCACAAAGATATTGGCTCCCATAAAGTCGATTTCCTCGTCCAATACTTCCTTGTTGCGGTTGGTGGTACCTGCTCTCAATACAGGGCCTACCATTCCCACATATCCTGCTTTATCTCCTTCGGTGATCAGGCCATTGCTCATGGTCAAGGTCCAGCTAAGAGTAGGCAGTTTGTCGTTTTCAACTACAATTACCTTCAGCCCATTTTTGAGACTGAATTCCTCATAATCACCAATTTTGATTTCCCTGGCGGCTGCAGGGGTTGGCAACTTGCTTCTGTCTATCTGCGCGTATGTCGCGGTGGTAAACAATACCAGTGCGATGGTCAATAACTTCTTCATCGGTTGTTTCCTCCTTCCTTCTTCAATGGGGTCTCCTGTGGTTTTTCCTGCTCGGATTTGGGTCTGTAAGTGAGCACTACTTTGTTAGAAGGCACCAGGTATTTTTGGGCCACCCTTTGTATGTCAGTAGGGGTCACTTTTTTGTATCGGTCTATCTCTTTATTAATCAGTGAAGCATCGCCAAAATACACATGGTAGTTGGCCAGGCTTTCTGCAATTGACTGACCGGAACTGTTGCCAGAAATGAAATTATTTTCTACCTGGTTTTGCAGCTTTTGAAACTCTCTGGCCGGAATGGCTTCGGTCTTTACACGCTCTATCTGAGCTTCAATTTCTTCACCTACCTGCTCCACTGTAAAACCCTGGTTGGGCAATGCAAAGTTGATGAACAAACCACCGTCTTCCAGTCCCAGAGGAATGGCCTGGATGGCCAAAGTCATCTGCTTCTCATCGTTGATCACTTTCTGAAAACGAGACGATTGACCACCTGAAAGCAATGTGGTCAGCATTTGCATGGCATAATAATCGTCTGTGCCTTGAGGAGGCATGCGATAGCCCTCAATGAGTGCAGGCACCTGAATGTTATCAAATACAGTTTCGGCAACACCCTCTAATCCTATGTCGGGTGCAGTAATGCTTGGCCTGGGAATGTCTTTAGTTCCTCTTTTGATTTCGCCAAAGTAGGCTTCAATCAGGACCTTGGTTTCTTTCTTGTTAATGTCACCAGCTATTGAAAGTGTGGCATTGTTTGGCACATAGAAAGTTTCGTAGAAATCTTTGAAGTCCTGGTCAGTAGCTGCATCAATGTCTTCAAAAGAGCCAATGGGAGCCCATTCGTAACCTGTGCCTTTGTAGGCATTTCTGAGCATTACTTCCAAAATGCTGCCATAGGGTTGGTTGTCAACCCTGAGCCTTTTTTCCTCTTTCACCACTTCTTTTTGAGTAGCAATACCGGCAGAATCGATGAGGGCATGGAGCATGCGCTCAGATTCCATATAAAGCCCTAGCTCCAACTGATTGGAAGGCAGGGTCTGAAAATAATAGGTTCGGTCATTAGAGGTATTGGCATTCAACTGGCCACCAGCTGCCTGAATGATCGTGAAGTACTCTCCCCTTTCAAGATTGGGTGAGCCTTCAAACATCAGGTGCTCGAAGAAGTGGGCAAAGCCGGTGCGTCCGGGAGGTTCGTTTTTAGAACCCACATGGTACAAAACTGACACCGTAACTATGGGCGTACTGTTGTCCTGGTGAAGAATAACATGTAGACCATTGGGCAGGTCGTATTCTTCAAACTCAATGTTCTGTGCGTTTAATACTGATACGCCAAAGGCGAGCAGCAATAAAAACAGCTTGATTCGTCTTATCATTTTATAAATAGGTTTCTAGTCCAACAACGAAGAAAGTGTGGAAAGGAAATGTTTGGGATTGCGAAATGTTAAGCGGAACGATTGGCAGACCAAAGGCTCCTAACGACTGTTAGGCTAATGAAGCTCTTTCAGAATTGCTTGTGTTTCGTGCCATTTTAGCCTTGGTCCAAATTGTGTTACTACTTTGGAAGAAGCCAAACTAGCGAGTTTACCAGCACCTGCGTAGGTCATGCCATTGGTGATACCATACAGGAATGCTCCGGCAAACATATCGCCCGCTCCGTTGGTATCTACTGCTTTCACCTTGTAAGGCTCAATGTCAATGAAGGTATCTCCATCATAAATCATTGCACCATTTTTACCCTGTGTAATGGCAAACCTTTTCGCTTCTTTCTTGAGGGCCTGTCGGGCTTCTTCCAGGTTGTCTTTTCCGGTAAAGGCCATGGCTTCATCCTCGTTGCAAAAAAGCAAGTCTACAGAAGCTCCCACTACATCTTCAAAGCGAGGCTTGAAGGCCTGAACGATAGAAGGGTCTGAAAGTGTAATAGATGTGAGTACGCCATTGTCTTCGGCAATTTTCTTGCCCAGTTTCATGGCCTCTACCCCGGTATCCGAAGCCACCAGGTAGCCCTCCAGGTACACATATTTAGATTCTTTGATGGCGTGCTCGTCAATTTGGTTGACGGACAAGCCAGTGGTAATGCCTAAATAGGTATTCATGGTACGATCGGCATCCGAGGTGATCATTACCAGGCATTTGCCGGTGATACCCTCTTCACGCGTTACGCTGTCCAAGTTAGTATCAACCCCGGCATCGTTCATGTCTTTTAAGTAGAAGTCACCATATTCATCATTGGCCACTTTACAGGCATAGTAAGAGTTACCGCCAAATTGGCTTACGGCAATGATCGAGTTGGCAGCAGAGCCACCTGACTTCCTCACCATCTCATCTACATTGATGGCATTGATGAGCCTGAATTGAGTGTCCTCATCTACCAGAGTCATCACCCCTTTGCTCACTTTATGATCATACAAAAACTGGTGGTCTACTTTGAACTCAAGATCAACCAAGGCATTTCCAATGCCAAAAATGTCATACTTCTTCTTCATAACTATTCCATAATAGGAGCCCTTATAAACTCCTTCTTCTCATCAAATATCTTTCGGTAGGTAATGTGGGTTTTCAGCACTTCACCTCCTATCATCTCAACTATACGAATCATTTTTGGATTGAAGTCGCCAATCCAATTCATTTCAATGTCTTTGTAAGGAAAGCCCTTTTTCCAGGCCAGTTTTTGCACGTAGGAGACCACCAGGCCGCCTTCTACACCTTTTTGTCTATGTTCAGGCACTACACCAAAGATGATCCCCAGGCCCTTGTTTGCCACTTTTTTGATTTTGAGCAGGTATGAAAATCTGAGGATGCTGATTGGATTCCATTTGCCGTTGAGGTATTGTATCACCTGGTTTAGGTCGGGCATGGAGATAAAGAAAGCCACCGGACTGCCTTTATGAAAAGCAAACCACAAAAGGCGATTATCAGCCACCGTGCCGAGGGCTTTGAATAGCTTTTTACATTGCTGAATGGTCATGGGTTTTACACCACTATGGCCTGCCCAGGCTTTGTTATATACTTCATGAAAGTACAAATGGGCCTTTCGGTATTCTCCTCTTTTTATGTGTCTGAATTCATAATCAGGGTTCTCCAGGGTTTGATTGGCCCTTTCGTAAAATCGCGGCACAAAGTCTACCTCACTGCCCATTGGGCGTTGGTAGGTCAATTGCTTGAAATATTCCTGATAACCCTGGTCGTGGAAAAGCTGGTTGTAATAACCAAAGTTCCAGGGCATTTGGTAGTTGGGTTTGCTAAAACCTTCGGCCAGGCAACCCCACCAACTGTTTCGGTCACCAAAATTGATTGGTCCATCCACAGCTTCCATGCCCTCTGATTTCAACCAGTCTTCTGCTGCTCCAAATAGCTGACTGGCAGCCTCTTTGTCATCAATGCATTCGAAAAAACCGAGGCCGCCTGTAGGTTGGTCATAGGTGTTCACCGTTTTTTCATTCACAAATGCGGCAATTCGACCGATCGTATTACCAGCGTCATTGCGCAGTATCCAGCGAATGGCCTTGCCAGATTTGAAAAGCTTGTTTTTAGCCGGATCAAATATGGCTTTGATGTCTTTATCGAGAGGACGAATCCAATTGGGCTCGTCTTTATAAAGCCCTACGGGAAGCTGAATAAACTCTTTTTCTAAATGCTTGTTGGTAACTTCTACCAGCGTCATGGATTCGGCAAATGAGCCCAAAAATAAGGCAATAACCACAACAATAAAATCGCGGGCCTTCTATTTGATTTATTTCGTTATGGATTCAGGCCCCTGGCACGGTCTGGGTAGTCAGTTATAATGCCATCTACGCCCCTTTTGACCATTTTTTTCATGTCTTTCAGACTATTGACTGTCCACGGAATTACCTTCATTCCTTGTTCATGACAGTAGTCAATGTCCTTTTTGCCGATGAGTTTGAAGTAAGGACTGTACACTTCAGGCGTAAAACCCAGGTTCTGAATATTGGCCTTAACGCCTTTGGTATTTTCAATCAAAGCCACCAGGCTTACTTCAGGGTAAGTTTTGTGGAAGTACTGAAGTACCCGGAAGTCGAAACACTGAATGGTATAGCGATTGGCGGGCAACAGTTGGCTCAATAAGCCCTGAACAATGTCAGAAAAATCGTTGATGGCAGGGTGATATACATTGTCTCTATCCGGGCTGCTCTTTAGTTCTATGTTGTAAGCTACAGCTGGCAGATTATTTGCCTTTAGGTGTGCTTCTACCTTTTCAATCAGGTCTTTGAGCAAGGGCTTGGCTACTTTCATTTTTTGCTGCTGGGGAAAACGGCTATTGCCCCTGGAACCACAGTCGAAAGCGGTAACCTCACTGTAAGTCATTTCATAAATGTTCAGCTTTTTGGCTTCACTGCCAGCCACAGGAGTGCCATCTGGTTTTGAACAGATACTGCCCGACATGTACGGTTCATGAGATATCAACACTTGTTTGTCTTTGGTTATGACCACATCTAATTCCAGGGTGTTTACCCCTTCTTCAATGGCCCTCATAAACGCTGGGATGGTATTTTCGGGCATCAGACCTCGGGCTCCACGGTGGCCCTGAATGTCTAAATCCTGTGCGGAAGCGAGTTGCGCAACCAGTATTGACAAAACCAGGAGGTAATTCTTCATAATTCCATTTTTTACCAAATTAGAAAAAGAGGCTTAGATCATTGTTAATTCACCATTAATTCGCTCAGAATATGAAAGATGTTATAAACAGGCTGGTGAGTGATGACAATGAGACTACTAACAATAGTTATACCCAAAGGCTTTGTCCTGGTGAAAAAACATATTAATAAATGAGGCAGACCAGGTTCAATCAATGTATTGAACCACCTGCAAATACTTGATTTGATATGACTGTTAAAATGCATTTATTAGCTGCCTGATTGGTTTTTTGAGCCAATTGAATCCTATAGCACAAATGGTAAACTGACGATGAGAAAACTAATAATTGCATTAATGAGCCTGATGCCTTTATGGGCACTGGGACAGACGGAGTGGGAAAAGAAATTTGAGCAGTTGGGCACCCAATTGCCAACCCCCAACCAATACAGGACGGGCTCCGGAGCTCCGGGTCCCGATTACTGGCAACAGCAGGCCGATTACAAAATTGCAGTTGAGCTGGATGATGAAAAACAAAGGATTACTGGTGCCGAAACGGTAACCTATTACAACAACTCGCCCAGTACTTTGAAATACCTGTGGATACAACTAGACCAAAACGTGCGCAAGCCCGATGCGGTACGCACCAAAGTAAATGGTTCACAGAACATTTCTCAAACCGCTAAAAAAGTAAGCACAGGCTTTCTACAAAGCACAACCGGAGACTTTGGTTATGAAGGAGGCTTTCAATTAGGCTCGGTAACTGATGTAAATGGTCAGCCGCTGAAGCACCTGGTGAACAACACCATGATGAAAATTACCTTGCCTAAGCCTTTGGCAACTGGTGAGAAATTCAGCTTCAAAGTTGATTGGTCATACAATGTGAACGATCGTGCCACTATGGGTGGCCGTTCGGGTTACGAGTATTTTCCCGAGGACGAAAACTACCTTTATACCATTGCACAGTTTTACCCACGCATGGCTGTCTATGACGACATCAATGGCTGGCAAAACAAGCAATTCCTGGGTTCAGGAGAGTTTGCGCTGCCTTTCGGAGATTTCGAGGTGTCCATTACCGCTCCTTCTGACCACCTGGTGGCCTCAACTGGCACCCTGCAGAACCCAAAAGACGTACTGACCAAAGAGGAGATGAGGCGATTTGATCGGGCCAAAAAGAGCTTTGACAAACCTGTTATCATTACCACAGAAAAAGAGGCCCGCAACAAGGAGAAAAAGCGCTCTGGCAGCAAATCTACCTGGGTATATAAGGCTGAAAATGTAAGAGATTTTGCCTTTGCATCGTCCAGAAAATTCATTTGGGACATGCAGGCTGTAAAGCTACCAGGTGGTGGCAATACCCTGGCCATGTCTTATTACCCTAAGGAAGGTAACCCATTGTGGGAAAGAGAGTCGACCAAAGCGGTGGTTAATACATTAATAGAGTTTTCTGAAAGAACGATTGACTATCCTTACCCAAAAGCCATTTCGGTACATGCCGCCAGTATAGGCATGGAGTACCCCATGATCTGCTTTAACTTTGGCCGTCCCAACCCTGATGGCAGCTATAATGATGCCATCAAAACCCGAATGGTATTTGTGATTGTACATGAAGTTGGGCACAACTTCTTCCCCATGATCATAAACTCTGATGAGCGCCAGTGGGCCTGGATGGACGAAGGGCTGGACTCTTTTCTAGAATACATGACCATGAAGAAGTACTACCCAGAGCTGCCTTATACCTCAAACTCACCTGCCTCTATTGTACCTTATATGAAAGGCAGCAAATCAGTAATGAGGCCCATCATGACCAACCCAGAGCAATCACTTCGCCTGGGACCAGAAGCTTATACCAAACCGGCAGCGGCACTGGTGATCTTGCGAGAGCAAATCATGGGCCCCGAACTATTCGATCAGGCTTTTAAGGAGTATTCTGAGCGATGGGCATTCAAACACCCTAAGCCAGCTGACTTTTTCCGCACCATGGAAGACGCCTCTGCCGTAGACCTTGATTGGTTCTGGAGGGGTTGGTTCTATACTACCGACATTGTAGACATAGAGGTAAAAGATGTGAAATGGTTCAAAGTAAAGGGCGATCAGCAATCTGTAGAAGGCCAGGTTCAAGCTCAAAGTGGCAACCTGGGTGCCGGAGGCGAAAACGAAGGCAATCCATTCTACGGTCAGCCACAGGTGCTAGAAATGAACGACAGCAAGACCGGTTCAGAATATCGAAGCGAGTACGATAATGAGAGTATCAAAGGTCGTTTTGCTGGCAAAAACCTCTACCAGGTTACTTTCGAAAACCACGGTGGCCTGGTGACCCCACTGGTGGTTGAGTGGACTTTTAAGGATGGTTCAACAGAAATTGAGCGGATTCCTGCAGAAATCTGGAGAAAAAGCGAGCTGAGAGTCAATCACATCTTTGCCAAAGACAAAGAAGTAGCCAGCATGCGCTTTGACCCTTTTAACGAGTTGGCTGATACGAATACTGAAAACAATGCTTTCCCAAAAGCAGGAGCAGGTAGCAGATTCGATCAATTCAAGAAAAAAGACGGTAACGACTAATGGCAGTCACATAAAAGCACTCACAAAGCGAGGCCACAATGGTCTCGCTTTTTTTATGGAGTAAACAAAGCATGGCAAGTCCCTAAAAACCATGATATTCGATGAAACCCCACTCATGAAAAAAACATAACCTTTTATATCAGCTAACAGTAAAAAAGCCCAGGTCAGACATATTTTTTAGTGGAAGAGAACGAAGTTCAGGTCATTGAGCAGCCAGCACACAAGCTGGCCATCCCCTTGTTTTTACTCACCAGTATTCCCTACTTCGGTGCAGTGGTTTACACTTACCTCAGTTGTTGCGAAACTGACTCGACCTTAGGCTGGTTTGGCGCATTTTACCTGGGTCTTGGCGGCTTATACATGGTTCGCAGACTGCTAAAACGTTAATGCTTCGCCTTACAAATAGGTAGATCGTACTTAAGCGTGACAAAGTGTTCACAGCCCGAAAGGTTCCTCTTTTTGAATTTTTCATTGAAGTAGATTTAAAGTAGATTGGGTGATTCACCTGCTATGATTAAGCCGGAAACACCTGATAATGAAGCGGAGCGCCTGCGGGCTTTAGAAGACTACCGAATTCTGGATACTCTTCCGGAACAGGCCTATGACGATATAGCCAAAATTGCTGCACAAATATGCGGGGTACCTATCTCACTAGTATCTCTGATTGACGAAAACAGGCAGTGGATCAAAGCAGGCATTGGTATTCCATCCGTTATCAGAGAATTGCCTCGCGAGCTCTCTTGCTGCGCGCATGCCATCAACCATGATGAGTCGCTAATGGAGGTAGAGGACGCTTCCAAGGATGAGCGATTTGCAGACAATCCTTTGTCGGTGAACGAACCGCATATTCAGTTCTATGCCGGAGCCCCCCTCATCTCTCAAGATGGCTTTGCTGTAGGCACACTCTGTGTTATAGACCACGAACCCCGAAAGCTTTCTGAGGAGCAAAAGCAGTCATTATTGGCACTTTCCAGACAGGTGATGGCCCTACTGGAGCTACGAAAAGAGACTCAGCTTTTTCAACGCAACAAAACCCGCCTTCAAGAACTGGCTGAGAACATTAGCGATGTGATATATGACCTGGATGAATCGGGCAAGTTCACCTATGTCAACCCTGCACTGATAGAACTCTCGGGTTATACTGAAAACGATCTTCTGGAAAAATCATATTTCGACCTGATTCACCCTGACTACATGGAGGCCCTGGGGCAATTCTATTATGAGCAGATCAAGGCCGGCAAAGACTCGTCCTACTATGAATTCCCTATTGTATCGAAAAGCGGGGAAATGATATGGCTTGGTCAAACCATCAAGATTTTCTTCGATGGCGAAAGAGTAGAGCGCGTTGGGGCTGTGGCTAAGGATGTAACCGAACTCAAAAGAGTAAGAAAAGAATTAGAGTCCAGCGAAGAGCAATACCGTCTGCTTTCAGAAAACTCCGCCAACCTCGTTTGTCTTCAAAACCTGGATGGGCGTTTTACATATGTCTCTCCTTCGCTTAAGGAAATGACCGGCTATGATGAAGAGGAGTTCATGGACTTGAACCCGGCCAAACTTTGCCATCCCGAAGATATGGACCGGGTAATTGAGGAGTTTCAAGTAGCACTGAACGGGCAAGATGCCATTACCCAGTACCGATTCTTGCATAAAGACGGACATTATGTTTGGCTTGAGTCTGTAGCCAGAGCGGCATATGATGAAGGCGGCAATGTGATTAATCTACAAACCTCTTCAAGAGATATTTCAGAACGTAAGCAGAGTGAACTAAGGATCAGGCGTGAAGAGGCCAACTTAAAAGCACTTATTGAAAACTCTACCGACATCATCTGGTCTGTTGACAACGAATACAAATACATCACCTTCAACAGTCACTTCCAGCAATCGGTCAAAGAGCAACTAGGGATTGAGCTGAGCATTGGGCAATCACTCTTATACCCCTCACTTCCAGAGAAAACATCCAACTACTGGAGGAAGCTCTATGAACGGGCTTTTAGAGGAGAGCGCTTCATAGAGCATATGAAAGGCATAACTCACAAAGACCAATATTATGAGTGCTCTTTCAACCCCATTATTGAAGAAAAAGACAAGGTTATAGGTGTTTCGGTTTTTGCCCGAGACATTACTGACCGGGTAAAAACGGAAAAGAAACGGGTGCGTTTCCAGCAGGGTCTGGAACTACTCAATAACCTTTCTGCCAACATTGAACTCGACTACAGCGATCTGATTCAGCGCTCACTTACTGAGGTAGCCACGTTTTTTGAAATGGAGGTGGGCCTACTTAGCGCCATTGAGGGCGAACAATACCTCGTTCGTTATGTGACCGAACTGAGTGGCCAATTTGGCCTGACTGAAAACAGTTCTTTTAACCTGGGCGACACCTTCTGCGAAATTGCCCATAAAGAGCAGCAAATCATTGCCATAGACCATACAGCCCTGTCTGAATTCAAAGACCATCCTTGCTATAAAGTGCTGGGCCTTGAGTCTTACCTGGGTGCTCCGGTAAGCATTGGCAGAGAGGCCTACGGCACGCTGGCACTGGGTTCTACCAGTCCAAGAAAGTCACCCTTTGACTTATATGAAAAGGAGTTTTTCGAGGTTTTTACCCGTTGGGTGGGGGCTGTTTTGGAAAGAAGGAATTATGAAAAACTACTGGTAGAGTCAAAGGACAGAGCTGAGAATGCCTCAAGGGCCAAGGCCAACTTCCTTTCTACCATGTCGCACGAAATCAGAACTCCCTTGAATGCCATCATCGGCATGACGCATATTCTGCTACAAGAAAACCCAAAGGCCAATCAGATAGAGAACCTGAACATACTCAAGTTTTCGGGTGAAAACCTCCTGGTACTGGTCAATGATGTACTGGATATCAACAAGATAGAGTCGGGCAAGCTTATTCTTGAGCAGTCCGATTTCAACCTGAAAGAATTGCTGGAGAGCATTAGAAATGCCCTCATTTATAGCATAGAAGACAAAGGGCTGAACAGCAAGATAAATTACGATGCCGACCTGCCTGAAATTGTGACGGGAGACTCGGTTCGGCTGGCCCAAATCATCAACAACCTGATGAGCAATGCCATTAAATTCACCAAATCTGGTGCGGTTACCATTTTGGCAGAAAACCGTGGTGTGAAGGATGGAGTGGTCAGTATTTACCTGGAGGTAAAAGATTCAGGCATTGGCTTATCAGAAAATGAGCTGAACCTGATTTTTGAGCGCTTTATGCAGGCTCGCACCAGCACCACCCGCGAATATGGTGGCTCCGGTCTGGGACTTTCTATTGTCAAAGGGCTATTGGAGCTTATGGGCTCTAAAATCCAGGTAGAAAGCAGCCCTGAAGGTGGCTCCAAATTCTACTTCGAAATAGACTTACCCATCGCTGAAAAACCCAGGATTTCCCCCGTTAGGTTTCAACCCGACATTGACAGGGTGTCCATCAGCGATATCCACATCTTACTGGTAGAAGACAACAAAGTAAACCAGTTGGTAGCCGAGAAATTTCTAAAGAAATGGGACATTGAAGTGAGCATTGCTGAAAATGGTCAGGAGGCGGTAGACCTGCTGGAAAATGGCAAAAGATTCGACCTCATTCTCATGGACTTGCAAATGCCCATCATGGATGGTTATGAAGCCACTAAACGCATTAGAGAAATGGACAAGGAAGTGCCCATTCTGGCCTTAACTGCTTCTGTACGGGTAGGACAAAAAAACAGGGCCATGCGAGTGGGAATGAATGATTTTCTGATCAAACCATTGACCCCAACTGATTTATACTCCAAAATTTCCCGATTCATTTCAGATCAGGACATTACGGAAATGGCCGAAGAAGACCATTCCAGCGAGCAGGTTTCAACACAATTCAAGGCACTGCGCGAGATGCTGCAAGGCGATGATGAATTTAAAGCCGAAGTAGTGCCCTTATACATCAAAAACATTCAGTCCATCAGTAAATTGTTACCTAAATCTATTCAAAATGGAGATGTACATGCTGCCGACCGATTGCGCCATAAAATGCTCACCACCCTACACACCCTGGAGGCTACTACCATTCGGAGTCTGATCGATGATGGAATAGCCTTGATTGGCAAAAAAGCTTCTGACCAAAAGATGAGTGATTTCTCGAAAGAACTGTCCACTGCTTGCCAGAACATGGAGGAGGAGCTCACTCTTTTCATGGAACAGCCATAAGAAAGAAGTCCCGAATTGGGAACATCTCCAGGTAAAACCTGCCTTACACCATATTGTAATCCTTTTTCAAAAGCCCTTGTATTTCCATATAAAGGCCCTTTTTACCAATTTCGTGTAGGTACATCAATTTTTAGCGCGATTTCTGCTTATAGCATTAGGCTTTGGCATCACAAGATGTCAGTTTAACTATGCGCGCTTCTACCGACATACTCATTGTTGAGGACGACATTGTGGCAGCTACCCTGCTGAAGAAGACCTTATTGGACCTGGGCCACAGTGTGGTTGGGGTTGCTGTAGAAGGCAAAAGAGCCATAGAACTGGCTAGAGAAACCAAACCTCAGCTCATGATGGTTGACTACCAACTGGAAGATGAGCTGAACGGGGCTGATGTAACACGTCAGGTACTGGAAGAGCAATCGCTGGCCGTTATCTATGTCACTTCAAAGTCGGACAAAGAAACCCTTGATGCCATAGCGCAGACCAACCCCAATGGGTACATCCTGAAGCCTTTCAACCGAAAGGAAATTGGCATGGTGATCAATACTGTGCTGGAAAAGCACAATCATGAGCAGCTACTCAGTACCCTGAATGAAGAACTGGGCATTCAGGTTGAGATGACGCATGATGAGCTAAAAGCAAGCCATGCCAAACTGCAAATTGAGGTTGAACTAAGAAAAGAAGCTGAAAAGCGATTGAAGGAAGCCCTCAAGCGTGAAAAAGAATTCAGTGACATTAAGTCCAGGCTGGCTACCAGTATTTCAGACGAATTTAAGACTCCCCTCACCGCCATACTTTCTTCCACCCAAATTTTGCAAATGCACAATGAGGGTGCCGATGGAGAAATTACTAATGCAAGGCACCTTTACCGCATAGAAGAGGCTGCCCTGCATCTAAAAAAAATTCTGAGCAACATCCTCTTCATTGAAAAAAGTGGATTGCAGGATGCCGGAAATTCGGAGGACGTTATCGAGCTGCAAGAATTTGTGAAGGTGATTATTGGAGATGTACGCAATGGCTACAGCCAAAGTCCAGAAATAAAGCTGAATGTGGCCAACATTCCAGATAACGTGCATATCTATTCTGAGCTTTTGAAGCAGGTAATGGTCAACTTATTGAACAATGCCATCAAGTACTCACCCAGTTTGCGACCTATCGCTGTTAACCTAACGGGCAAGAAAGACGAACTTCTAATTGAAGTGGTAGATCAGGGTATTGGCATTCCTGCCAAGGATCAGCAGCGGATTTTCGAATACTTCTTTCGTGCCTCCAATGCCATGACCATCAATGGCAATGGCATAGGCCTGGCTGTGGCCAAAAACTTTGTGTCTATCATGAATGGTCACCTTTCTTTCGAAAGCAAGGAAGGCAAAGGCAGTACTTTCAGCCTCCAACTTCCGCTCAAAAAGTAGGTTTTCGCTCCTTCCGGGTTTTATCAGGGTTCTGGGGAAATTCCCTATCTTGTTTCATCACCCACTTTTTCATCCTTTGAGTACAATAGATCAACCGAAACGACTCCTTTCCCTGGATGTATTCCGGGGCATGACCATTGCCTTTATGATACTGGTAAATACACCAGGTAGCTGGTCGCATGTATTTCCGCCACTGCTGCACGCCAAGTGGCATGGCGTAACTCCCACAGACCTGGTATTTCCGTTTTTCCTATTCATAGTGGGCGTATCGCTGTTTCTCTCGGCCAGTAAATTTGACCATCAACTCAGTCAAAAGTCGAGCTTAAAGATTCTGAAAAGAGGCTTTTTAATTTTTGCCATTGGCCTGGTGCTACATTGGTTCCCATTTAGCAGAAGCATAGACAGCCTGCGCATTATGGGGGTCTTGCAGCGCATTGCCCTGGCTTATGTGCTGGGTGCCTTTCTGTGCCTGGGGCTCAACCTACAGCAGCTATGGAGAGCCGGGCTCATCTTACTCACAGGCTACTGGGTGCTGATGTCGGGATTTGGTGGAGATGCACCCTATGCACTGGAAACCAACCTGGCCAGACGCATAGACCTGGCGGTGTTGGGTGAAAATCATCTTTGGAATGGCTTTGGTATCCGCTTCGACCCTGAAGGACTTTTTAGCACCATGCCTGCCATAGTCACTGTCATCTTCGGCTACTACATTGGCTGGATGCTCAAGACTGTGAAGGACCAGCATATGGCTGTCAAAAACCTGTTACTTATTGGCGTCATCACCATCTTCCTGGGCCTGGCCTGGGGCATTTACTTCCCTCTCAACAAAGCCCTTTGGACCAGTAGCTATGTGCTTTATGTGGGTGGCATTGCCTGCTGCTTCCTTGCCGTACTCATAGAACTCATAGACATACGAGGTCTTAAGGGGTGGACGAAACCATTCCAGGTTTTTGGGCTCAACCCTTTGATCATTTACGTGCTCTCGGGCCTGATAGTGAAGATATTCTTTTTAGTGAAGTGGGTGAATGACAGCGGAGACAAGCGAAATATCTATAGCTGGCTTTTCAATGATGTATATGCCGCGGCTCTGCCTAATAACCTGAAGCTGGCCTCACTGCTATTTGCGCTTTCCATTGTGGCTTTCTGCTGGCTTTTCGGGTATTTACTCTACAGAAAGAAGATCATTATCAAGGTATAATAAGTCAGCTCAGAAAATCGCAAAAAGACTTATTCCGATAAGGGAGAATTCACTAATATTGCAATCCTCTTAGCCAGATGTAAGTTTGGCTGGCAGAACAACATCCGTTCGGGATGTGGCGCAGCCCGGTAGCGTGCTCGTCTGGGGGGCGAGAGGTCGCAGGTTCAAATCCTGTCATCCCGACAATCAAAAGCCTGACATGGAAGTGTCGGGTTTTTTTGTTGATGCAAGGCAAATTCATTTGCACTTGTGATCCACAAAAAAACGCGGGCGAGTGAAACGAGTCGGGCTTTTGATTGGCAGCTCCCCCTATTCAGGATCAGCGCAGCTAATCCTGATAAGAGGACACCCTTTGTATCCTCCATAAGAAGACTTGTCGGTGACAACACCGACAAGGGCGAAAAATTCAACTCAGGCGTAGCACTGCGGAACACGAAAATATCTTTCGCTGCGTTCAAGATGACTTTCTAATATAGTTTTGGTCGTGTATCAGCTTTTGGTTGGCATCACCACCACTCAGGATCAGCGCAGCTAATCCTGATAAGAGGACACCCTATGTATCCTCCATAAGAAGACTTGTCGGTGACAACACCGACAAGGGCGTAAATGAGGCCCAACCACCAGGACCAGCTTCGCTAAGCTCTACTGCGCATTCAGCGCACCAACCTCAAGCTAAGTATCGCGCACAAAAACATCTGAGATAAAGAACCCTAAACTTGAAAAGATCTTTCACTTCGTTCAAGATGACTTTCTAAAATAAGTTGGAAATAAGCCAAGTTTCCGATTGTCAACTCCTTCACTCAGATGAAGAAGCATTTCCCTGGCAACGAGCAGATTGCTTCGCTTCACTGGCAAAACGGTAGCTTCAGAGCATCATGCATGTCACCTGTATTTATTAGACCAATTACCACAGTACGGACTACGATAATATTTCATAATTTGACGGTTCATCATGGGACCTAAGTACAAAAAGCAACTGATTACACTCAGTGCGGTGGCCTTTATTGGCTTTGGGTGGATATTGTATAATCACTTCTCCACCAAGGCTAGCCACATTAGCGAATACATCGGCAAAGAAGAGGCGCATCTACAGGTTTTGATGCAGGAGATCTCAGGAGAACTCTCTTCTTTGAAGCAAAGTACCATCGACCTGGTCGATTTCTCTATTAAACAGGGTCTCGATTCGGCCTCACTGCTTAAAAAAATGCACGCCACCATTGATAGCCAACCAAAGATCAATGGTATTCAGGTGGCTTATCTGCCGGGAAAATTCAAGGCAGACAGTGCACTTTTTTCTCCTTACCTCTACCGCAACGATTCCCTGGGTGTCCAGCAAATCCAGATAGAGAACGATTATGATTATACCCGTGATGGCGGTGGCGTTTACTTTCAGCGTACTATGGAGATTGGCAGCTCCTGGCAAGAACCCTACTTTGCTCAAGGCAACAAGGAATACCTGCTGGAATATTGTCACCTGATGATGCAGGAGTCAGACACCCTTGGTGTGGCCTGCCTCAATTATCGCTATGACGAAATAAGCAATCGGATTAGTCTAAAGTCGCAAAACAGCGCCAGCTATTTGAGCGTGATTGCCCCTAGCGGCTACTTTGTTTTTCACCCTACAGAGTCTTTGGTAAAAGAGCGCAAAAATGTAAACGACATAATTGCTGAAAACGATAATACCGGGACGCTGGAGAGGGCTTTTAAGGAATCGAAGGAAGGTAAAAGCGGCATTGTTCCCTATACAAGTCCGGTAAGTGCCCAGGTTGGCTGGCTTATTTACGACAGGCTGGAAATCACGGGTTGGGCCATGCATTTGGTAATGGACGGAGACAGTATTCCCAGCATTAAAACCACCCTCAGGCACCAGATGTTTTGGCTTATCACCTTGGCCATGTTCGGTCTTTTCTTCCTTTGTTTTGCCTTTTTGAACACTGGCCCACTGCGTGCTTTCCTGATTGTGGTACTCATGATTTTGGGCAACATCGTCATTTGGGGTGCTGCCGACTTGTTACAGGAATCGGAACCTGAATTAATTCTGGATAATGCCAGTGCTCTTGAAAACCTAAAGGCACAGCATCACAGCCTGGCAGACAGTCTGAATTTGGAGGGCCTACATCACATTGCCACAGGCATATTTGTAGAAACCATAGAGAAAGAGGGGGCTTCAAGGATACACTATACTGGCTTTATCTGGCAGAAATACCCAGCTGACTGGCGCTATGAAAAAGATTTTGTATTGCCCAAATCGGTAGAGCTTGAGAAAGAAATTCTAAGTGAGTACAAAGAGGATGACGGAACCATTATCCAATGGCGGTTTAGTACGAATGTGATCCAGAACCTCAATTATATCGACTACCCCTTAGACCGTGATGAACTTCAGATTTTAATCCGGCACCCCCGGTTTAACAGTAATATCTTGCTCGTCCCCGACCTGGACTCGTACGAATACCTTACACCATCGCAAAAGCCAGGCCTGTCTTCAGATGCATTTCTTACGGGCTTTGCCTTGGAACGATCCTTTTTCTCTTTTTTAGATGTTGAAGATCAGGCCTATTTCGGGCCCACCGATATTGACCTCATGGAATCCCCACCTATGTTGCAATTCAACATAGAGTTCAGGCGTCAGGTGGTCAATGCGATCATTGCCCACACCATTCCTCTGGGCATTATCTTCAGCTTGCTTTATCTGCTCCTTCTCATGACCGAGCCTAAAAAGAAGGATTTTTCGCTGAACATACTGGCGGCCTGTTCCGGCCTGTTTTTCGTAGCGATTTTCGACCATATTGGCTTGAGGAATGACCTTTCGGTGAACAACTTTATCTATTTTGATTCACTCTATTTCCTCTGCTATTTTAACATACTGCTTATCACCATCGTGTCTTATTTGCACTCCTACCCAACACTTTTGTTTCACTGGAGGGGCGACTTAGTTAAGAGAATGGAGTTGATCTACTGGCCTATGAACCTTGGGCTGGTTTACCTGGTGGCATTCTTTGCTTTTTATTGAGTATCATCAAGGCATTTGACCTTTTCTGAGAGAATAAATCCTGGCGAATCCCTCAAACCACCTACCTGTGTTAAAGATCCGGACAGAGGCCTGCTGCTAATTGTAGTCACAGGTCCAGTCTTAAGGGAGGATAAATCAGAGAACCTGCGACAGTTTAGGGAACAGGACATTTATTCTACCTGTAACTTGTCGGTGACAACACCGACAAGGGCGAAAGAATATCATCAAGGCATTTGACCTTTTGTGAGAGAGTAAATCCTGGCGAATCCTTCAAACCACCGACCCCTGTTAAAGGTACGGACAGAAGCCTACTGCCAAATGTAATCACAGGTCCCGCCTTAAGGGAGGATAAATCAGAGAACCAGCAATAGGTTAGGGGACAGGACATTTCATACCATCTGTAACTTGTCAGTCACAACACCGACAAGAGCGAGGAGGAACCTGGATCACTAAAAGGGGATTGCCGCACTACGCTCGCAAATCGATCCAAAATCGCCCAAGGAAAGGAGGGTTTAACCCTCCCTTCGATGAGCTTCTTAGGCACCCTTATAGAGTGTTTTGGTGCAATCAGGGTGACGTTTAGGTGATCAGGAGTACATCCTCTGGCGGTTTTTCTGAAAGTCTTAAGTAAAAATGCCCAGTGCCGGCCAAACCGGTCAAAAGTCCGGGTGTTGGATATTTATTTATACCACCTGTTGGGTTGGTGATGATGCCGGGCCAGTCCGAATCAGTATGGTCATAGAGCATGCGCCCCAGTTTGGCTACCTGATGAGCCACCTGCGCATAAGCCGGCTCCTTGAGTTCACAACTGGCCCTCATCAAAATGTCGGCATTGCCTGCCAAACCAGCACAAAGCGAATAGTTGGCAGTCGAGGCGTTTTTGAGTTGTACCGACACCAAATCACAGGTAGTATCCAGCGCCTGCCGGGCTTCTTTCAATAGCAATGTATTTCCCGTAATGCGATGAGCCTGAAGTCGGGCTAGCGCCATACCTGGTGCTCCATGCGACCAGGAATCGGTGCATTTCTGTTGCTTTTCATGGCCATCTACATAATGGAGGTCGTGCCAATTGTTTGGCCAATTATCGAAGTGCAGCTGCTCAAAAGCAAAACCCTTCATGCCAGCCGAGAAATACTTTTCTTCATTTGTCGACTCAAACAAATTGAGCAATGCCAATGCAATGCCTGAAGCTCCATGAGCATAACCCGTCAATGGCGGCATGTCTGGCAATGTCTGCCAGGACCAATGATCTTCAGCACGCTTTGCCTGATCCAAAAGCGCTTCGCAACAGCTTATCGCCAGGCTTAAATATTTATTACCTCTCCCCTCTTTATATAACATTAGAAAAATCGGTATGGCTCCTGCTATGCCTGAATAGACATCCACTTGTCCTCTTGGAATAGGACGATCTACCAGCTCAGCGAATAGACCCAGCCCGGCTTTAGTCCAGTCAGGCCGGTCTGTCAACTGCCCAATGCGGAACAGGCCATAACCAACTCCGACTTGACCCATATACACACCAAAAGGAAAGGCAAATCGACACGCTTTTACTTGCATCAAAAGTGTTTTCATGACCCCTTCAAGGGTATTCAAAACTATCGGGTCTTGTACTACTACATTGAGTTCGGCCAGAAAAAGGCCAATCCCTGCAATTCCATTGTGCAAGTCGGGGCCAAAGCTCCGCATTACCAGTTCGCTGGATCCTTCACCGGGCATTGAATCAAAGCCCTGCCAGGTGCAAAAGTCGCCCACCCAAATGGCTTCTTTACACAGTTTTCTGCCAATGCTATAAGCCGTTTCCGTGGCGGTGTCAAAAGTCGTTGGCTTGGCGATCATGCGTGAGAAGCGATTGACATGAATGGACGTTTTTTATTGAATGCATCAGGTTCCAGAGGCCAAACGGTGCTTCCAACATTGTTCTGGAACATTTCATGTTCATTCATAAGTATTTGGGCCACCTGGCGCATCATGAACATTCCATAACTATTTGAAATACCAGGATCTTCGGCAAGGCCTACACCCGCATATATCGGCTCGCAAAACATAGGCGCTGCCTCATTCAAAGCAGCAAGGAGCTGGACTACAATCGGCCTCAATAGCATACTTACCAGCTTGAGGTCATTTTTATTGATGAATAAAATGGCAGTGTTGTGTTGCCTATACAGAGCGGGATGGTTGAGGCATTTGAAGCGAAATGGTATTCTGTAGAAGTTGAATTCTTCCGTGAGTGCTTTCAACAGCGGAGCGGCACCTTCAGGTTTCAGGTTCCAGTAAATGCGATACAACTCCTGATTTTCAGCCAGATAGGCATTGCTGTATGCATGATAGTAATCGGGCTCAAATGTCAGGTCTTCTGCAACTCTGAGGAAATCAACTGTCCCTTCTTTTTTCACGAAACCACCAGGCACCAACGGCCTGACAATGCCATTTTTGTGGGCAAAACCTCTACTATCTGTCTTTTGCTTATCAGCTTCCCAACCTATATCTGGAGCATTGGATGAGGCGTTCACTGCCGACAACCTATGCATGAATTGGTGACGTTCTTTCAGCAAATAATGAGGCTTGGTCTGTTTTTCATGATTCAAGCCACAGAAGAGTCTTAAATAGAGGTGTTCGGTAAGCCGTTCAATGAACAACAGTACCATTTCTACAGGTGTAGACAAAGTTTCAAATCCACCGCTGTTACTCAAATTTCTCCACAAGTATGGATTGTCATAACTCACATGGTAAGGAAATTCATCGATAAAGAATAGCTCGTCATTTGCTATCCGAACCCTCTTTCGAATAGCAGGCAAATACCTCTCTATGAGTTGCCGGCTACTCTCCATGAACAGTGCTGGTTTGTGAGCAAAACTGACGACTATAGACATGCGGTTGCCTGAAATAGCTACGGGCCTCTGCAATCATAGACCATGTGCCTGGCGCCATAAACTCTGGCCTTACCCTATTCAATTCTGCAGCACTTTGAAGTAAACGTGCCGCCATATATCCTACGGTTTTCAAAGCCGCCTCCTCAGCTAGTTCTGAAGTCCACCTCATTTTGGAACTGTATTCTTGCCATATCAGGCGCCACATCTCCAACACTTTCTCTCGCTCCCAATATGCCTTGGAAACAGGAAGCTCATAATGCCCGGCAGTTGAAGTCATATAAGCCAGGCCACCTGCAACGTATGATTGTAAAAGCCCCGCCAGGTCCCAAAGCGGATCACCCATATTGGCCTGCTCCCAGTCTACCAGCTTTAGCTCATTTGCCTCTTGCTGTGCAATGAAATTCTGAAGTTTCACATCTCCATGAATTATACTCGCACACCTCCATGAGTGAGCGGCTTCATCAAGTTTATATAGCAAAAACTCATCTTGTTTGATGTGCTGAAAAACTACTTCTGGAGCATGGTTAACTGCATTAGGCAAATTTAGAACCCATGGCAGTTTTTGATCGAGAAAGGAAAGTGTTGGGTCATCGACCAGCCTGTTGGTCAGGTCCAGATGAAAACTCGCAAGAATGTGAGCCATGCACTTTGCCTGCGAAGCGGAAAGCTGCTCTCGCTGCTCCGTCAACTCCCAGACATTCGCTGTATTGTGAATGTATTCGGTGACCAATACATGCTGCCTGGGGTCATAGCCACAATACATAGGCACGAATGGCTTCAAGGCTTCAAATTCACTAAAATGATGCAAAACATGATGAACCGCAGCCTCCATTCTGATCTGCCTTATGTTTTCCTCATCTCTGGACTTTAGTTGTTTGAGGAAAAGACCCTCACTGTTCTGGTCACCAATCATCAAGACATTGTTGCGTGCCGGTAGATGCTTCCAGACCAAACTCCCAGTCAAAAAACCAGCTTCAGGCAGCAATTGCCTATCGGCCAGGTATCCAACAAGGTTTTGTAGAGTGAGTAGCATCCGGATATTGATATAGGTGGGGGAAGCCCCTTCTTACCGGGTACATGACAAAACAGGAGTCTTCGGTTTTTCCCAAAACTCCTGCCATAAAAGGCATCATGAATAGCCTCCCTCCTTACACAAGTATATGCGGGTGTTGTACCAAATAATATTTCAGAATATTTCAATCGAAAATCCTTATATCAACATCATGCAGTACTATAGAAACATTTATGCCTAACTAATAACTACTTAATATGAAGGTGATATTTTAAATCAAAGGCCAAGGAAAATATCCCTGGATTCAACGAGGTAGACAGGGTGGTCAGTGGCATCTTCCTGGTCAAGAAGCGTAAATCGAAAATGAGAAGTTAACTGAGTAAAACAGGCTTCACTGGCCACTACGGAACCATTCTCGGCTCTCGTCAAAAGGTCTAAAGCAAGGTTGGGCACTATACCATAGGGGTTGCCACCAAACTCGACCATGGCTGGCCCTGTATTGAGGCTCATGGTGATAGCGGCCTTGAGATTGTAACGCTTGAGATCATTAAACCGAATATTGGCCTGTCTTAGCAGTTGAAAGAGAATTTGGGTGGCCTTTTTAGTATATTCTGCACCTAAAACTTCTTCACTGAACGTGACCATGAAGGTATTGGCCAGCACGCTTACCACCTTACCCTCTTGTGCTTTCACATAGCGATTTAACCAGCCGTATTCCTTCACCCTAATGTCTTCCACTTCATAGTCGGACAGTGGTGAGTCCTTTGCCTTTGTCAGGTGTAACCTCAGGCAGGCTACCAGCAATAACTCGGTCTCCATGTCCTGATGTTGAGCAAAATCCTGGGTGATGGTGGTTTGCTGACCTGGCTGAGCAGCATAGGACTGACGATAACCAGGCACCTGCACCAAATCACTCAAATCTATCTCTTGAAAGTGCTCATAAATGCGCTGGACATTGGCCATTCTACCACTGGCGTTTCGGCTGAGCACTTTTTCCAGAAGATCGGCAATAGGATGTTGGATCATCCATTTTGGTAACCTCACCATATCACCGGCCAATTGCCGGCAGACCACCTCACTCAGGCTGTGACCCGAAACTGCCGGTCGGCCCGTGAGGCATTCAAAAAGAATGAGTCCCCAGGCATATAAATCGAACCCGGTGGAAGGTTTTTGCCCAACCAACTGCTCAGGGGCAGCATAAGCGGGTGTACCAAGAAATTCGTTCGGTAGAGTCAAAGGCTCATAACTCGGAACCTCATCTGAATCAGACCATGTACCGATTCCAAAATCCAGTATTTTGACTTTGAAGTTATCCTCTTCATCCACCATGATGTTTTCAGGCTTCAAATCACGATGGACAATACCCTGTGCGTGTGAAGTTTTTAGCGCATCGAGCACCTGCGTCATGATGGTAGCAGTAGTTTTGCCGGCCAGACCTCGTTGCTGCCAGATCATGTCTTTTAGTGTAATGCCTGGTGCATATTCATAAACTGCATATGGCGCATGCATGGGTTCATGCGCAAAATCAAGCAATCGGATGATATTGGGATGATCAGCCATCACACAAAGTGTGGCCTCTCTTTGAAAACGTGCAATCTTCTTTTCTGCCTTACGCTCATCCAGACCGGGTGTCAAGCGCAATACCTTGATGGCCACTGGCTGCCCACCATGCCGGTGCCTGGCTCTATATACTTTGCTCAAACCACTGCTCCTGATTACCTCTTCTACGGAGTAACTTGTAAAGATGCTGGTGGGAAAGCGCCAGTAAGACATAGGTCTGAATGGGGTTAATGACGCGGGTTTATATTTCTGGTATCAATGACCTGTTTGCCTTCTTTGACCACTAAAAAGCCATGGTGTCCAAACCTGATTTCATTCTTCCTTCTTTCCATTACTTCGGAAAAGAGAAAGCCATAAGGCAGCGAGCTGCTTAACAATTTTCTGAAACGAAATACCTGTAGATTGAGATAGTAGACATCTACCTCCTGCTGCAGTTCACGGCTCAGGTCTTTGAGTAATTCTTCAGTGGCAAACCAACCCTGATCCGCCTCATCATAGCCTTCTTCAAGGTCTTGAATTCTTCTTCGGGCCAGGGCCAGACAAAGGTAATTATGTGCTCGCTCGCCCAGGTCCATTTCCACACCACGCACATTCAGGCTCATTTTTATATGCTCTTCGTCTGCACTTAGGTCAAACTGGAAAAAAGCAGAGGTAAGCTCACCTAAATCATCTATGGTTTCGGTGATCACCTCATTTCGCACAAACTTCCAGGCCACCTCTGCAAATTGATACACCTTCCCTTCTTCCAGAAGCAATGAGTCGCCCTGCTCGTCATAATACCAACCCAGGTCGTTTGAAAAATGGATGGTACTGCCCGACCAGGGTAAGTGATTCACTTCATCGGCCGATAGACGAATCATTTTTCGCGAATCACCCTGTGCCACTAAGTAGCTACCGGGAGGCGAATCGTCTGTAATTTGCCAATGGTTAGATTCATCTGGACCAAACTTAAAAACATCTCCGTTCCTCACCCTGTGACCGGTTTTCAACAATAATTTACCATTGACCACAGTACCGTTTTTGCTGAAATCGCTGAAAAACCAGTGGCCATTCTGCCAGCTGATGGAGGCATGGATTCTTGAAGCAGCACCTCCTTGCAAAGAGGTAGATACACGGTCTCTGTCTCTACCAAACAGATGACTGCTCATCAATACTTTTTTATCAAGTGACTCCAAGTTTTGAATCAATCCCATATCTATCGCTAAGCCTTTTGTTGTTCTGAAAAAAAATGGTTGAATGAACGAATCCTCTCTAAAGGGAAAAATGACCAGTGAAGCCAATTGTAAAATAAGAACCCATCCGTTTGATCGGCATTATTCTGCTTCGACTAACATATTAAAGCATATTCAGTTATTTCCCATTAAGATTTTCAGATAAAAGTATGATTCACCTCAGGTCTAGAGGATTTTTAATAATCAATATTGTTCAACGACAAAAAACTCAAAGCTCAAAAGAACAATGGCCCCTTGGATACAACTTTTGGGAAGCCAGGTTTTCTCGTCAACCTCAGTGCAGCTTCGAGTTATATCTTCTAAGTAGAAGGGTGGTATTCATATGAACACCACCCTTTTTTCGCTTCTTATATGCCTGGTTTCAGGCAAAATTATCAGGGACAGGTTTCTTTTCTAATTGCTCCCAGTTCTTCACAACATCATAAACTTCCTTTTGAAGTAAATCGTCCATTTCTGCTTCAATTTCTGAGTAGTACTTTAATCTTTCTTCTTGTACCCTGCTTTCGTTCTCACTATTAGAAGAGCGATAGTCAACATTGCTATCAGTAAAATAATAATGAGTAGAAGTGAAGCATCCAGCTGAATTACAAGTCGTATCGGTCTTAGATTGAACAGTGCTGATTTGCTTCATCCTCAGGTCTTTGACTACTGGTGCCGTAGTGTTTGCATACTCTATGTAAGAAGTATTCAGCAAATTCTTTATGGTCTCAGCGTATGCTGATTTATTGGGTTTTTTATACTTTGGATCTTGTAATGCTCTCTCCTGATTCAAGTTAAGGTGTATGCATGCACCTGACATGAAATTGGCAAGAGCCGCTGCAGCAAAGTCTGGTTCTGTTTTCTCAGAAGCCATAAACACATTGACAATCTCGGTGTAAAACTTAACATCATATACAGATAGCTCTGCTATTAACTCCTGTTTCTTAGTTTTTTTATTGGCTTTAAGTGCCGCGTATTCCGTATTCAAAAAACTGATATACCCATCTAAAACACCGGAGGCCCTTTTAACTTCCTGACTGGCTAGCTCATTCCTTACAATGGTTTGCAAAGCCAAATAAACTTGCTCCCAAGATATAGTAGCTGAGGATGAGGAAGGCCAAATAGCCGAAATCAGTGTGGTACCAATAGAATTTAGTGGAGATGGTAAGAGCCCTAGCATTCCTTCAGAGATTTCCTTGGCAACTGCACCAAAGGCATCTTCAACACTTGAGACTCGCCCTACCTTAACTCCAGTTTCATGCTCAACAATTGGATTCTCTTTAAATGATTGTGAAGCACTGTCAAATTCGTAATGCTTAAATAAATAATACGATTCGGAGAGGTTGGTGATTCTTTTTAAAACCGCTGTTTTCTCTGAAAAATCAAGCCAAGGTTGTTCTAAGTATGCAAATGAATCTTCCTCTATTACTTCTCCATCAATCAAGGGGCAACAGTCGTTTACCTCATTTAGGAGCAGTTGTCCATGTTTATCCAATTGAGAATCGTCTTTACTTGTCTCAAGTGAATAATATAAAGCTACTGAAAAGGGAATATCATTGGTATTGTTCAAAGCCTTTACTAAGCCATCTGTAAATGTCTCCAGTTTTTCCTCAGGAAGATCATGACCTTTAGGGTCGACTCGGTAAGCTTTAGATCTGTAAAATGAAATCACGCGGTTTCGCAGGTAATTTCTAGGAGACTCATGAAATACTTTTGAAACAACAAAAAAGGTATTAGTCATTCTTATCAAATTTTAGGTGGTAAATAATGTTTTGGTACAATTAATATATGATTCCCATCTTTTAATCCTTAGTCTTATTACACTTTTGTATTAAATAATATATTTAATTATTGAATTTAAATACTCTACACTTAATTACTTAAATCATGCACAGTTAACACTTATTAGATAGGGAGAAGTATGTATGCAATGACCTATTGAGAAGTACCTCCAGACAAAGGCCCATTCTTTCAGAATGGCTCTTTTCTTTTGCACTGGAGTTGCACAAGCAGGGCTTAGCAATTCGGGCAAAAGAAAAGCCCCAACCGCTACGCGATTGGGGCTTTTGCCAGTGGAGTGTACTGGAGTCGAACCAGCGACCCCCGCCCTGTCAAGGCGGTGCTCTAAACCAACTGAGCTAACACTCCTCCTTTAATGGAGTAATATTAAGCACTTTCAACATACTCTCAGCTTTAGATGAGTAAAGTGAGACTAATTAAAAGTGCTCTAAACCTCCCGATAGCTATCGGGAGAGCTAACACTCCTCCTTTAATGGAGAATATTACGCACTTTCAACATACTCTCAGCTTTGGATGAGTAAAAGCGAGAACAACTAAAAGTGCTCTAAACCTCCCGATAGCTATCGGGAGAGCTAACACTCCTCCTTTAATGAAGTAATATTAAGCACTTTTAATGTACTCTCAGCTTTAGATGAGTAAAGTGAGACTAATTAAAGGTGCTCTAAACCTCCCGATAGCTATCGGGAGAGCTAACACTCCTCCTTTAATGGAGTAATACTAAGCACTTTTAATGTACTCTCAGCTTTAGATGAG
>Ga0316204_10004019_pt1 | contig 27572 bp, 17 predicted proteins | sample 6monrhotite_MG_2_FD_205661 | JGI IMG/M metagenome (GOLD analysis project Ga0316204, IMG submission 205661) | Microbial mat bacterial communities from mineral coupon in-situ incubated in ocean water Damariscotta River, Maine, United States -... | ecosystem: Environmental > Aquatic > Marine >...
GGAGGACTTTTCAGCCCTTCGGGCTGAGAACAACAATCCTTCTGGCTCAAATATCACTCTTGAATTAACAACTCAAAAGATGATAATAAGTAAGTGAAAACGGTCAACGCTATTCAGGCATCAACATCAATTATATTACGTCATATTACAATTAACTTAATACTAGTTTGTCATGTTGGTAACTTGAATTTAATCTTTTATAAATTATTTAAAAAAGTATAGCTAATTAAGTAAAAATTTATACATTTGTCAATCCAAATCATAAATAAATATGTCATTATTCCAACCAAATGGTTTTCTAGATAACCTAACAAGGGTAGAAATAAAAAAACATCTACAGAAGAAGAAAATTGTAAGGGCATTGTATTTAAATGATTCGTTGAGTTTGGCTGACCTTGTTAAGCGGCTTAAACTCAGCGCTCCGACAGTACAGAGCTTGCTCGATGAATTGATTAAAGAAGAAATCGTTCATCAAAGGGGCTCCGGCTCATCAAAAGGGGGGCGACGCCCCAATCTTTACGGTTTAATGAGAAATGCATTATACGTCTTGTCTATCGATATTGGAAATTATACAACACGCTTGGCTTTGTTTGATAGTGCCAACAAAAAAGCCACACCAATCAAAATAATAACGTTGGAGTTGAAAAATGATATTTCCATTGTTAATCATATTTATCAATGTGCACAGGATCTTATTAAGGAGTCCGGTATTGATGAAAATCGTATTCTGGGTGTAGGCATTGATATGCCAGGGCTGGTCGAATCTGAGAAAGGCATTAACCATAGTATTTTACATTTTGACAAACCGGTTGGCGAGCTGTTCTCAGCCTTGTTTAAAAAACCTGTGATTATTGAAAATGATGCCAAAACAAAGGCCTTGGCTGAGTTCCGTTTTGGGAAGGCTATTGGGAAGAAAAATGTATTGGTTCTTCATCTTGGATGGGGACTCGGAATGGGAATGGTATTGAATGGAAAGCCTTATAAAGGGGCACGTGGTTTTTCAGGTGAATTTGCCCATATACCCATGGCTGACGAAAGAGGCTATTTATGTCACTGTGGCAAGCGGGGCTGCTTGGAAACCGTAGCATCAGGAGCTACACTAACACGACTTGCCTTGCAAGCTATTGAAAAAGGCGAAATGACGCTTATCAGTAAAATGGCGCATAACAAAACTGAGAATATTACACCAGAGCTCATCTTAAATGCTGCACAAAACGGCGACCAGTTTGCAATTGGGATACTTTCCAAAATTGGGTTTGAACTGGGCAAGGGGATATCTTCATTGGTGCAGGTTTTAAATCCAGAGATAATTATCCTTGGGGGTCCCCTTTCCAGGGCTGGCTCATACCTGACTACCTCCATTGAACAGGCTCTTCAACAATACACCTTTGCTATTATAAGAGAACAAATGGAATTAACGATTAGCGAATTAGGGGATAATGCCAGTTTATTGGGCAATGTAATAAATGTGATGGAAAGCTTAATTGGAGATTGATGATTTAAAGATTTTTTAAAATGAAAATGGAATATTTTTCACCTGTTGAATCTCGATTTCTTTCCAAACAAGGAACGGTTCAGCAAAACGCTAAGATTCCTTATCTCCTTGTAGATAATTTTCCACAGTTGGGAATGATTACGGCTTTGCGCTTTTTGGAATGGGTTCAGGAAAATCCCGAAGGTGTCATCAGCCTGCCTACAGGTAAAACTCCCGAATATTTTATTAGATGGACACAGTTTTTGTTGCATAACTGGAACAATGAAAAAGGAGCTAAAATTCTTCATGAATATGGATTGTATCCAAGTAAAAAACCCGATATGCGGGGCCTTCATTTTGTGCAAATAGATGAGTTTTACCCTATAGACCCTCAGCAGAAAAACAGTTTTTATAATTATGTTAACGAGTTTTATATTAAAGGTTTTGGGCTTGACCCATCAAGCTCTTTACTGATTAATGCTAATGAAATCCCATTATATAATAAGAAAAGCTTCAAAGAAATATTTCCTGAACTCCAGGTAGATCTCAGCCTCCGCTATCGCGAAGCCAAAACCAATCAAGAGCGTTACCAGAAAGATTCTATTTTTATGATTGACGACTGGTGTGCCAATTACGAGTATCAAATTCGTGAAAAAGGAGGCATCGGTTTCTTTTTGGGCGGTATTGGCCCGGATGGACATATCGCATTCAACATCAAAGGTTCCGACCATTTTTCCACTACTCGCTTGATGGAAACCAATTTTGAAACCCAGGCTGTTGCCGCCGGGGATCTGGGCGGCATCGAAATTTCTAAACACCGATTGGTTATTACCATCGGATTGCAGACGATAACATATAATCCTGAAGCTGTTGCGATTATTTTTGCTGCCGGTGAAGCCAAAGCCGAAGTGGTGAAAAATGCACTCGAAAACGAGGCTTCAAATAAATATCCTGCTACAGCCCTTCAAAAACTTAAAAACGGCCGCTTTTATCTTACACGAGGTGCTGCTTCCAAATTAGAAGACAGCGTTAATGCTTATTATTCGGGTGAATGGACAGCAGAAAAAACGGAACATGCTGTACTCGACCTCGTTAATAAACTAGACAAATACGCACACAAGCTCACTATAGAAGATCTAAAAAACGATCCTTATACCAGTCGCATCCCCACTCTTGGCGAAAACACGGTGTCCGATGTGATTGAGGCTATTAAGCTTAAGATTGAGGTTGGTATGAACAAGGAAGAAGAGCAAAGGTTCTACCATACAGGCCCTCACCATGATGACATTATGTTGGGTCTGCTACCATACATTTCTCACCAATTACGTCAAGCCACCAATACTTTTGATATCAGTGTCCTTACTTCCGGGTTTACGGCAGTTACCAACCAGTTTATTATTAGAGTTTTAAATGATGTTTTATCTTTTCTTTCGAGAGATGAGATTCAAATGATACATTATCCCGACTTTTACCAAACCGGTTATAAGTTTAAATGGGATAAAGATGTACATCATTATCTTGAAAAGGTTGCTTCGGAAGAAGAATTCGAACGCCGCCGGGGATTGAGTCACCGAATGGTTCGTGCGATGATGGAAATCTACAAAATAGAGAATACGCCACAGCTTACTGCTCAAATAGTAAAAAGCATAGAGGTGCTTGACCACTCGTATGATGGTGAAAAAAATGACACTGATATTCAGAAGCTTAAGGGAATGTTGCGCGAATTTGAAGAAGAACTTGTTTGGGCACATTTTGGAGTACAAGTGAAAAACGTACATCATTTACGTTTGGGATTTTATACGGGTGATATTTTTACAGAACAACCTGAACGATCGCGTGATGTGGAACCCATATTGCAACAGTTGCGCAAGATTAAACCTACGGTCATTAGTTTGGCGTTAGATCCTGAAGGAAGCGGACCGGATACACATTATAAAGTGTTGCAGGCTATTGCCGAAGCGGTAAGGCTGTGGCGTAAAGAGGAAGATATTTCACATTTGAAGATTATTGGCTATCGCAATGTGTGGTATCGCTTTCACCCTGCTGAGGCAGATGTGATTGTGCCTGTTTCGCTTAACTCATTGGCTATTCTTGATGAAGCTTTTACTGACTGTTACCTAAGTCAGGTGGACGCCTCATTCCCAAGTTATATGCTCGACGGAAAATTCAGCACGCTATCGCAACAAATATGGATTGACCAAATGAAACATGTACAGCTATTGCTTGGAAAGAACTTTTTCTACGAAAATCCATCCCCTCGGCTAAGGGCAGCTCATGGACTCTTATTTTTCAAAAGTATGAATGTGGAAACTTTCCTGAAACAAGCCAGAGAGCTTGAAAAATCAATGGAAGGATTTTAACATTGTTTTGTATTTAATTTTTATGCTATGCAATGGCTCAGAATGATTATGAAGATTATTGGAATGCTTGGCGATACCGGAGAAATTATTTAACCAATTAAACTTATTTGGAAAACAATATTTAGATCAGATTATAGAATAATGGATGAGACAGCAATAAAGCAAAACGAAGAAAAAACGATAGGAGTTGATATTGGTGGCACTAAAATTTCTGCCGGGCTGGTGGAAAACGGAAATATTCTTGCATCGGTAACACTCCCGACTCCGGTAAATGGAAAACAGGAAGATGTGATTGATTTGGTTGTAATGGCAATCAATAGGGTTATAAGTGAGGATGTTACCGGTATTGGTGTCGGAATCCCCGGTCTTGTTGATACAAGTACCGGAACTGTTTATGATGTTCAAAATATTCCCTCGTTTACCAATGTCCCCTTAAAAAAAGTTCTGGAAAAGAAACTTGGAAAAGAAATTTTCCTAAACAACGATGCCAATTGTTTTGCATTGGGAGCCAGTAAATTTGGTAATGGGAAATCTTATAACAACATGGTGGGTTTAACCCTTGGAACCGGACTTGGAGGAGGTGTTGTTCTACATGGTCATTTGTATGAAGGCATGGGATGCGGTGCTGGCGAATTTGGTTATCTACCCTATCGTGGTGGTATTTTAGAGCATTATTGCAGTGGGCAGTTTTTTCAACGGCAATATAACATCACTGGCAAAGAGGCTTATGCACTTGCCTTGCAACGTGATGAAAAAGCCTTACGCATGTTTAATCACTTTGGCCATCATTTGGGTGAAGCCATTAAAATGATTGCCCATGTTTTTGCCCCTGAGGCAGTAATATTGGGGGGTTCTATTAGTCGAAATTTTGATTTTTTTCAGCAAAGTATGTGGGCTGATATCCGACAATTCCCTTATAAACACGTGATTGACAACCTGGTAGTGATGCCCGCTGTCAATCCGGAAATTGCAATAATCGGTGCCGCTTCTCTTGTTTCGAAATTGGAATAAAAAGTTAAATCAAATAAATTTTATAGATGGAAAACCTCATAGGAAAAAGGAAAAAGGATCAAACAGGTTCAATTATTATCATCGGACTTTTGTTTTTTATTTTCGGTTTTATTACTTGGTTGAATGCCACATTAATTCCTTATCTACGCACGGCTTGCGAGCTTACATCCCTTGAATCATATCTGGTTACTTTTGCTTTTTATATTTCCTATTTTGTCATGGCTCTTCCTTCATCGAAAGTGCTGGAGAAAGTAGGTTTTAAAAACGGAATGTCGCTCGGCTTGCTAATTATGGCAGTTGGGGCTGTTATTTTTGTTCCGGCAGCTTTAACACGTACGTATTCATGGTTTTTAGCCGGTTTATTCGTACAAGGGACCGGATTGGCTATTTTGCAAACCGCTGCTAATCCTTATGTTACCATTCTGGGTCCCATCGAAAGTGCGGCCAAAAGAATTAGTATTATGGGGGTTGCCAATAAGTTTGCTGGCATTTTAAGTCCGGTTATTCTTGGGGCAATTATTCTTAACGGGCTGGGCAAATTCAAAGCAACTCTTGTTGGCTTGGCTGGAATTGCAAAATCATCGGCATTGGATACCTTGGCTGAAAAGGTTATTCTCCCTTACCTGATCATGGCTGGCGTGTTGGCTGTTTTGGCTATCCTAATCCGGATTTCCAGCTTACCTGAAATTGAAGCTGAGGAAGATACCTCTCAAAATGAGGAAGTGAAAAGAAAGAGCATCTACCAATTCCCTTATTTCTGGTTTGGTGTGCTTACTTTATTCTTTTATGTTGGAGCCGAGGTTGTTGCTGTGGATACACTTATTAACTACGGGCTTTCCCTTGGTTTCGATATCAAAGTGGCAAAATTTTTCTCATCCTTTACCCTGGTGGCGATGATCGTCGGATATTTGGTGGGAATAATCACCATTCCGAAATATATTTCGCAGCAAAAAGCCCTCAAATATTTTTCATTATTGGGTGTTTTATTTACACTGATTGCTGTATTAACACATGGATATACTTCTGTACTTTTTGTTGCTGCACTCGGGTTTGCCAATTCCATCATGTGGCCGGCTATATGGCCTCTTGCCATTGATGGTTTGGGGAAGTTCACCAAACGTGGTTCAGCTTTTTTGGTCATGGCAATTGCAGGAGGAGCTGTCATTCCGCTGTTCTATGGATACTTAGCAGGACTTAAGTCTGTGGGGAGTACCCATGCCTATTCAATCTTGATACTTTGCTACCTGGTTATTTTTTATTTCGCAACATGGGCCTATAAAATAGGGAAACGACCTTCATAAAATTATCAATTTTATGAAAAAGAATAATAATATATTTCGCAAAGAAACAATAAGGCAATTGGGTAGGGCAGTGTTTCCTAAGAGGTTGTTTTCCAAAAACGGACTGAAGGGAATAGCAAGGTTTTTACCACGCCAAAAACCATGGAGTGTTGGCATTAAAAACATGAAGTTAAAATATGTCATTACATTAATCCTGATTACTACAATAGGCGTTATTCTTGGATTTAAGCCGAATGATAAAATAATGAAAAATTTTAATAAAAACAAAAAGGCCGGGGCTGTTTTTTTTACCATTGCCTCGCTGGTACTAATTAGCACCATGCTATTGACAAATGGATCAATATTTGCACAAAGGGCTATACCTTCAAGGGTTACGGATAGTCCCAACAAAACTCCCAATATTGTTATTATTAATATGGACGATATGGGTTATGGTGATTTGGACAGTTATGGCGCTATAGATTATAAAACCCCTAACTTGGATAAATTGGAAGACAGGGGCATGCGTTTCACCAATTTTTATGCTGTCCAGCCTATCTGTACATCTTCCCGTGTTGGCCTTCTAACGGGTACATACCCGAACCGCATAGGATTGGGAGGAATGGCTTTATTTCCGCATTCTGAAACTGCAAATGAAGTTTTTTCAAAAAACTTTAAAGGGCCGCATAATGGAATAGGAATTAATAAAAAGGATGAAACCATTGGCGGAATGCTCAAAAAGAAAGGATATGTGACAGCCATTATTGGGAAATGGGGGCTTGGAGACGACTATAAATTTCTACCCATGCAACATGGGTTTGATTATTATTATGGGATCCCTTATTCGAACGATATGTGGCCGGTAAATTATGACGGGACTCCTGTAACCAACCCCAATAATCGAAAGTCAAAATTTCCTCCCCTTCCGATCATTGAAGGGAATAAAATCGTTCGCTATGTACGCAATTTACAGCAAATGGGGATGGTGACCACCTGGTACACTCAAAAAGCGATAAGCTTTATAAATAAGAATAAGAATAGACCATTTTTATTGTATATAGCTCATACAATGGTACATGTACCAATAGCCGTATCACCGGAATTTAAGGGTAAAAGCCATCAGGGTTTGTATGGCGATGTGATGATGTATATTGACTGGTCCGTAGGTCAGGTAATGAAAACGCTGAAAAATGATGGGTTGGCAAAGAATACACTTATTATCTTCACCAGTGATAATGGTCCCTGGCTGAATTTTGGTAATCATGCCGGGTCGGCTGGTGGATTAAGAGAAGGTAAAGGAGATACTTTTGAAGGGGGAATGAAAGAACCAACCATATTTGTATGGCCGGGAGTAATTCCGGATGGCACAATATGTAATAAGCTTGCCTGCAATATCGATATTTTACCTACACTTGCTGCTATCATCGGTGCTCCTTTACCCAAATTAAGGATTGATGGTGTAAATATTCTTCCTTTACTCAAAGGAGAACCCAATGCAAATCCTCGTCATGTTTTATATTATTACTACCATAGGGATGATCTTATGGCTGTTCGCTCAGGCCGCTGGAAACTGATATTTCCTCATAAGTACGTTTCATATGAAGGTGTTTTACCAGGCGAAAATGGATTCCCTGGAAAATATAATCATAAGACAACCGGTTTAGCATTATATAACTTACGTCGTGATCCCGGTGAGCATTATGATGTAAAAGCCCTACATCCGGATATAGTAAAAGAGATAGAAGCAATAGCTAAAAAAGCGCGGGAAGATTTAGGGGATAATCTCACTGGAGTAAAGGGTAAAAACAGACGTCCACCGGGAAGGATAATTAGAGATAAATAATGAACAGTCAATGTGTAATGATTGGGAAATATTCTTTTAGATTTTTTAAACAATAATATATAATGGGAAAATTTAATAAACAGAAAGGATCTCATATTGTCTTTGATATCCTTGTGTCACTGATTCTAATCAGTACAATGCTATTGACAAACGGATCAATAGTTGCGCAAAGCGCTATACCTTCAAGGGTTACGGATAGTTCCAACAAAACCCCCAATATTGTTATTATTAATATGGACGATATGGGTTATGGCGATTTGGACAGTTATGGAGCCATTGATTATAAAACCCCTAACTTGGATAAATTGGAAGACAAAGGCATGCGTTTCACCAATTTTTATGCTGTCCAGCCTATCTGTACTTCTTCTCGTGTTGGCCTTCTAACGGGAACCTATCCTAATCGTATTGGCCTTGGAGGAATGGCTTTATCTCCACATTCAGAAGTTGGTAAAGATTTTTTTTCTAAAAAGGGACCTCATAACGGAATAGGAATTAACAAAGAAGATGAAACCATCGGCGGAATGCTCAAGAAGAAAGGATATGTAACAGCCATTATTGGAAAATGGGGGCTTGGAGACGACTATAAATTTCTACCCCTGCAACATGGGTTTGATTATTATTATGGGATTCCTTATTCCAACGATATGTGGCCGGTAAATTTTGACGGAACCCCTGTAACCGATTCAAATAATTTCTTGTACAGAGAGCCTCCCCTTCCAATTATAGAGGGAAATAAAATTGTTCGCCATGTACGCAACTTACAGCAAATGGGGATGGTGACCACCTGGTACACTCAAAAAGCGATAAGCTTTATCAATAAGAATAAGAATAGACCATTTTTATTGTATATAGCTCATACAATGGTACATGTACCAATAGCTGTATCACCGGAATTTAAGGGTAAAAGCCATCAGGGTTTGTATGGCGATGTGATGATGTATATTGACTGGTCCGTAGGCCAGGTAATGAAAACACTGAAGGATGATGGCTTAGCTAAGAATACACTTATTATCTTCACCAGTGACAACGGTCCCTGGCTGAATTTTGGCAATCATGCCGGTTCGGCAGGCGGGTTACGGGAAGGTAAAGCTACTACTTTTGAAGGGGGGATGAAAGAGCCAACGATTTTTGTATGGCCCGGCGTAATTCCCGATGGCAGTATTTGTAATAAACTGGCCTGTAATATCGATATTTTACCAACACTTGCTGCTATCACCGGAGCTCCTTTACCCAAATTAAGGATTGATGGTGTAAATATTCTTCCTTTACTCAAAGGAGAACCCAATGCGAACCCGCGTCATGTTTTATATTATTACTTTCATGCAAATGATCTTATGGCTGTACGTTCAGGTCATTGGAAACTGATATTTCCCCACAAATACAGGTCATATGAAGGGGTTTTGCCTGGAAAAGATGGATTCCCGGGAAAAATGAATCATACGACAACCGGTTTAGCATTATATAACTTACGTCGAGATCCCGGTGAGCATTATGATGTAAAAGCTCTACATCCTGATATAGTAAAAGAAATAGAAGCAATAGCTAAAAAAGCGCGAGAAGATTTAGGGGATAATCTCACTGGAGTGAAGGGTAAAAACAGACGTCCGCCGGGAAGGATAATCAGGAGTAAATAATTTATGAATGAATGCTACTCAGTCATTTAAATAAAATTAAATTAATATTGATAAAAAAGAAGCTAGCGGCTCCTATTTCTTTTCTTATTGAAAGCGTTCTTATTCTTGGCCTAATATTTTTTGTTTATAGTTGCAACAGCCCTGATAAGAATAAATCCACGAGTGGAGATTCAGAATTGTCGCATGAATATGGAGCGTCTTCTAAGCAAGGCTTTGTTGGAGCCAAGGCTTGCGAGAAGTGCCATGCCAAAGAATATAAAGAATGGGAGAAATCTGATCATTATCATGCGATGGCTGTGGCCGATGCAAAGAATGTACGCGGAGATTTCAATAATATAATTTTTCAGCACAAAGGGGTAAGCTATAGGTTTTATAAAGAAGATAGTAACTATATGGTTCACACTGTGGGGGCTGACGGGAAATATCATGAATATAAAATTGCATATACTTTTGGATGGACTCCATTACAACAATATCTAATCCTGTTTCCCGGAGGGAAATATCAGGCTTTAACAGCGGCTTGGGATACGAAAAATAAACAATGGTTTTCTCTGTATCCCCATCTGAAGATTAATCCTCATGATTTTTTATTTTGGACAAGAGGAGCCATGAATTGGAATACGATGTGTGCCGATTGCCATTCTACCAATCTGCATCAAAATTATATTGCGAAACCGGATTCTTTTCATACAACATGGTCGAGTATTAATGTAAGTTGTGAGGCTTGTCATGGCCCTGGGAAACATCATATACAGTATATCAGATCATTATATGGTAAAAAGCCAAACACGAAAATTGTTCAACAAAGTTTAAAAATGACTGTAGGCACCCCTTCTCATAAACTTGTGGACGAATGTGCACGTTGTCATTCACGAAGGGAACAGAACACCAAGGCACATAATTTTAGGGGGACTTTTTTGGATCATTATAATCCTAATTTACCCCATCCGCCGAATTATTATGCCGATGGCCAGATAAAAAGTGAAGACTATGTATATGCGTCATTTATGCAGAGCAAGATGTACCATGTTGGGATTTCGTGTACCAACTGCCACAATCCACATACGTATCATTTAATAGCAACAGGGAATAATCTGTGTATCAGCTGTCATTCCAAACTACTGTTTAATACGGTTTCTCATACGCACCACAAAATGAACACAGCGGGTGCTCAATGTGTGAATTGTCATATGACGGGAAGAGACTATATGCAGGTAGATTTCCGGAGAGATCATAGTTTCCGAATACCCAGGCCAGATCTTAGCGTTAAATATGGCACCCCCAATGCTTGCAACACTTGTCACGGCAATAAAAGTGCAAGATGGGCGACCCAAACCATAAAAAAATGGTACGGGAAACCGAGCTCGAAGGATCATTTTTTCAGATTTACTCAAGTTCTTGCAAAAGCATCCAAAGAAGGTCAGGCTGCAAAACCTGACTTATTACAATTGGTAAAAGACACATCACAACCTGCCATCGCAAGAGCGACTGCAATATGGTATCTGGGTCAATTTCCCGATAAAGAGTCAGGGGATGTAATGAAAAATGCGTTGAACTCTCCAAAAGGCCTTATTCGAATAAGTGCCGTAAAAGCGCTATCTAATCTGAGCGCAGCGGTCAGGGCCCAGCTATTAATGCCTATGATCTTGGATTCAATCCGTTCCGTTCGCATTGCCGCTGCGGTGGGACTTGCCGATTTACAGAAATCCGATTTTCCACTTACAGAACAGTCAGTATATCGTAAAGTGAATCAAGAACTTAAAGAAAGTTTTGAGGTGACCCAATATTTTCCAGCTGGACAATTTAACCAAGGCCTTTACTTCGTAAAGAAGAAAAAGTGGGATCAGGCAGTAAAGGCTTATCAAAATGCCATTGCCAAAAACCCGCGATTTAATGAAGCCCGTTTAAATCTTGCCAGTTTATATAATCAACTCGGACAAAATGATAAAGCGGAAGAACTTCTAAAAACGGTCATCAAACAAGAACCGGATTTTGGCCCCACTTATTATTCCCTGGCATTATTAACAGCACAAGAGGACAAATTGAAGGAATCGCTTGCTTATTTTAATGAAGCTACAAAACGAATGCCTGACAATGCCCGGGTTTATTACAACTGGGCAATCGTATTACAGAAACTAAAGCAATACAAATATTCTGAAATTAGGTACATGCGCGCTATAAATATCGACCCTAATAACCTTGAATATCAGTATGGTATCATTACATTATATTTACAACAAAATATTTTCAAAAAAGCTTTGCCCCATGCTAAAAAATTGATTGAATTAGAACCAAACAACAGAAGGTATCAGGAGCTTATTCAGCTAATTAAAAGGTCAGCTTCTTAAATGATGGATGCTGTAATGAATTTCATCATCAGAGAGGCGAAAATATATATAAACGTGATAATAAGTCTTATTAATCAAGAGTGAAACAATAAGTAAACGATAGAAATATGTATAGATCATCGGGTAATGTACAAAGGCACCTTCTGTTTGCCATCTTTGCTTTTCTTGCATTTCAGGGACTGTATTCTTGTAAACCTACTAAAAAAGAAGTGGATAAAGTGGTTGCCGCTGACACTTTGCAATATCATTGGCAAATCCAAAGCAGCGATTCTTTGAAATCCGGAGGCAAAATGATTTCTTCCACAACTTTCAGCGCAGACAAATGGTATCCGGCCAAAGTACCCACTACTGTTTTGAATGCTTTGGTGCAAGATGGTGTGTACAAAGATATCTTCCGAGATGACCATCTAAAAAATATACCCAAAAAGCAATTTAAAACAAAATGGTGGTATCGCACTTCTTTCAGGATTGCTCATACGAAGGATATTTATATTTTGAAATTTCAGGGGATTAATTACAAAGCGAATATCTGGCTCAATGGTAGCTTGCTTGCCGACACGGCTGTGGTTAACAACACTTTCAGACAGTTTACCTTTGATGTCACTAAATTTCTTGTAAAAGGCGAAAATGTATTGGCGGTAGAGGTCATCCCTCCTAAGGCGGGTGATTTTAGCATTGGTTTTGTGGATTGGAGTCCCGCTCCACCCGATGGAGATATGGGCATTTTTCGCCCTGTGATATTGTACCGCAATGGTGGTGTGGAAATTTCGGAACCTTATGTGGAAGCCATACTCAATAATGATAATTCAGCAGCGGATCTGTTGGTAAGGCTTCGCCTGAGCAATCATCTTCACAAAGTGGTAAGCGGCACAATGAACATGGAAGTGGCCGGAAAAAAAATGCAAAAAAAGATTAGGTTGAAAGCTGGTGAGACGGTTGTTTTACACTTTTCTACTAAAGATTTTCCTGAATTACATCTTGATAAACTAAAATTGTGGTGGCCACACAACCTGGGGACGCCTTATTTGTATCATGCTGTTTTTTCTTTTGAAACGAGAGCGGGAATTTCTGATACCAAAGTCTTGGATTTCGGGGTGAGAAAAGTATCTTCTTTTTGGACAAAAAAGGGGCATCGCGGGTTTATGATTAATGGAAAAAAGATACTTGTAAAGGGAGGGGGATGGGTTGATAATCTGTTACTTAACGATAGTACAGCCTCTCTAGAGGCCCAACTGGATTATGTGAAGGACATGGGACTCAATGCTATTCGCTTGGAGGGCTTTTGGGGCAATAGTGAGGAAATGTATCAGTTGTGTGATCAAAAAGGAATTTTGATACTCGTAGGCTGGAGTTGCCAATGGGAGTGGGAAAATCTTGTGGAAAAAAAATGTGATAAAAATTATGGTGGTATTTTGACGGATAATGAAGTGAGTATGATGTCGGATGCATGGAAAGATCAAATCATCTGGCTTAGAAATCATCCTTCCATTATTGCTTGGTTTGGCGGAAGCGACAAAAAGCCCAAACCGGAACTGGAGAAGGACTATTTTAATATACTCAAGACTTACGACAGCTCAAGAATTTATCTGGCCTCAGCGCATGAGTGTACTTCGCTGGCCGGTCCCTCGGGTTTAAAAATGCGTGGTCCCTATGCTTATGAACCACCTGTTTACTGGTTTGCCGACACGCTGTATGGTGGTGCATTTGGTTTTAATACCGAAACAGGTCCGGGGGTTCAGATGCCTCCATTGGAGAGCCTTCATAAAATGTTTTCGCCCAATCATTATTGGCCGATAGACAGTGTGTGGAGTTTCCATAGTGGCCGTGGCATTTTCAAATCCCTTGACCGGTACCGGAAAGCCCTGACACTACGTTATGGCAAAGCCAAGTCATTGGAGGATTTTGCCCAAAAGTCGCAGTTACTCAACTACGAACTTATGCGTCCTATGTTTGAAGCCTTTTCGGCACATCGCTATAGAGCTACCGGAGTGATCCAGTGGATGCTCAACTCGTCCTGGCCCGAATTATATTGGCAACTTTATGATGCTTACCTAATGCCCAACGGTGCTTATTACGGTGCTAAAGAAGCCAACCGCCCGCTTCATCCACTTTACGATTATTCGGAAAACGCAATTTATCTGGTGAATGACAGACTTCAGGATGAAGATACACTTTCACTCAAAATCAGGATGCTGAATCTTCAATCGAAAGTTATTTTTGAAAAAATAATCCGAACATCGGCGAAAGCCAACAGTGCTGAAAAGCTTTTTCAGTTGCCAAAACATTTGCCGCTGAGTAAAACCTATTTTCTTGACTTGAGGCTATTTGATGCTTCTGGAAAAGAAATCGACAACAATTTTTACTGGTTATCTACAAAAAAAGATGTTTTGGACTATAAGGCCAAAGTTAAACCCTGGAATTATCACACACCATCAAAGCAGTATGCCGATTATACGGGTCTAAACAAACTTCCTGCTACAACACTGGTCTACAGCTGTTCAAAGGAGAAACAGGGGAATGCTACTCAATTTGAAGTGCGGTTGAAAAATACGGGAAACAAGCTTGCCTTTTTTGTGCATCCTGCCATTGTGGATGATAAAACTGGTGGAACGATTTTACCTGTTATCTGGTCGGACAACTATATTTCGCTGTTTCCGGGTGAAACAAGGACGTTGACGGCGGAAATAAAAAATATCTATCTGAAAGACAAATCGCCGGTATTGAAAATAGTGGCCTATAACAAAGTGAATCCCAAACCATTAACGAACTAAATATGAGACGTAATTATCTGGTTGTTAGTTTGATAATGCTTACTTTTTTCGTCATTTCCTTTCTGACGAATATTTTGGGTGCTTTAAATCCCAGCGTATCGGAAAGTTATGGTTTGAGCGAAACCATGGCTGGATTTTTACCTTTTTCTTTTTTTATTGCTTATGGAATTATGTCCATTCCTTCGGGGTTTATGCTGGAACGATGGGGTGAAAAAAAGATGATGATGTTGGCTTTTTTTCTGGCACTTACAGGGGCGATAGTGTTTGCTTTTGTGCCTCATTTTGATGTGTTTGTAGTTTCATTATTTACCATTGGAACGGGGATGGCGATGCTACAGGTGGTGATTAATCCTTTGTTGCGGGTATCTGGTGGCGTAGAACATTATGCCTTTAATTCAGTATTGGCGCAGTTGATTTTCGGAGCAGCCTCATTCATTAGCCCGCTAATGTATTCTTATCTTGTGTCTAATATCGATTCACACAACACCGGCAAACCGGGGATAAGCATATTGGAAAAACTTGTTCCATCTTCTATGTCGTGGGTGTCGGTCTATTGGGTTTTTGCCCTTATCAGCATGCTGATGATTGTGGTGGTATTAATGATGCGTTTTCCCAAAGTGGAGCTGAATGAAGAGGAGAAAGTGGGAAGCCGCGACAGCTATTTTGCTCTTTTGAAGAATAAATATGTGATTCTTTTCTTTTTGGGCATTTTTGCTTACGTGGGTACCGAACAAGGTATTTCCTACTGGATGTCGAAATTTTTATCTCAGTATCATGGCTTTAATCCCGAAACAACCGGTGCCAATGCAGTCGCATACTTTTGGGGATTGATGACTATTGGCGGTATCTTGGGATTGATTTTACTCAAAATTTTAGATAGTCAGGTGGTATTACGCGGGTTTACGCTACTGGCGATAATCAGTCTTGTGCTGGCATTGTTCGGCGATCGCGAACTTTCTCTTTACGCTTTTCCTGCTTCGGGATTTTTCCTTTCGGTGATGTATCCGATTATTATTTCGCTGGCACTCAATTCTGTGGATAAATACCACGGCTCGTTTGCAGGGCTACTGATGACAGGTATTATGGGGGGTGCTGTCGTACAGCTACTTATTGGATTTGTCAGCGACCTTACCTCACTTAAAATTGGGATGTCCTTGTTGTTTATAAGCCTTGCGTATATTTTTAGCATTGGAATATGGGCAAAACCCCTGATCAAAAATAAGACAGTTGATTTGAAAAAGTTGTTTTATAAAAAATAAGGATGAAGATTGTTTGTTGCCTGGGAAAAAACTGGTCAGATGGTGTGTCTTATTTATGAAAATTAGAATGAGCCAAGTTAAAAATATAGAAAGCAATTCAATTTATAATAAATGGTATAATAATTTAAAAAACAACGCATGAAAAGGTCTAATTTAGTGATGCTACTCTTTCTTTCGCTTACTTTTTTCTCCTTCAAAGAAAGCGCAGAGCCCCAACACATAAATATTATTCCACGACCGGCTCAAATTATCGAACAGTCTGGTAGTTTTATTGTGGGGCAGGACACCCGCGTTTTGGTTGGCAACCACGACAGCTTAAAGTTTGAATCTCAGTATCTGGCGAATATCATCAGAAAACATACTGGCTTGAACATAAATATTGTTCCGATTCCCAAAGATCGGATGATTCATAAAGATATCACACTACGCCTTGTTCCAAACATATCTAAAAGTGATGAGGGCTATCAGCTTCATGTGGGAAAGGAGGGCATCTCCATTTTGGCCAATACTTCTACGGGGATCTTCTATGGCATACAGTCACTTTTGCAGTTGTTCCCCCCGTCTTTTTTTGCTGCATCCCGACAGAAAGAAAACTGGGAAATTCCTTATTGTAGTATTAAAGATTCCCCTCGATTTTCATACCGTGGCATGCTCTTGGATGTGAGTCGACATTTTTTTCCCCCTGCTGACATAAAGCAGTACATCGACATGCTTGCCATGTATAAATTTAATACTTTTCATTGGCATCTGACGGATGACCAGGGCTGGAGGATTGAAATCAAAAAATATCCAAAATTAACTGAAATAGGGGCCTGGCGTGACTCAACACTTATAGGGCGCTCTAATACAAAGCCGGCAAGATATACTGTTAAACGCTATGGTGGTTTTTATACGCAGGCACAAATACGCGACATTGTCCATTATGCTTCCCAACGGCATATTACCATTATTCCGGAGATTGAAATGCCGGGACATTCGGAGGCAGCATTGGCGGCTTATCCAGCATTGGCATGTACCCCCGGCCCTTTTCATGTAGGAACCACCTGGATTGGTTTTTATGATATTTATTGTCCCAAAGAGAAAACCTTTCGCTTTTTGGAAAATGTATTGACGGAGGTGATGGAATTGTTCCCTTCCAAATATATCCACATTGGTGGAGATGAAGTTCCCAAAGGACGTTGGAAATCCAGCAAACTTTGTCAGAAGATCATCAAAAGAGAAGGACTGAAAAATGAGGATGGATTGCAAAGCTGGTTTATCCACCGTATCGGACAGTTCTTAAATGCCCATGGCCGTAAAATGATTGGGTGGGATGAGATTTTAGAAGGGGGGATTCCACCCCATGCCACCGTGGAGTCGTGGCGTGGTGTACAGGGTGGAATTGAAGCGGCCAGTCAGGGTCACGATGTAATTATGACACCCATAAAATACTGCTATTTTACCCGTTATCAAGCCAATCCTAAATTTCAGCCTTTTGCCGTTGGTGGTTTCACCACCCTGAAAAAAGTGTATTCTTATGAGCCTGTTCCTGCTGAACTGAATGCCAGGGAAGCTAAGCATATTTTGGGGGCTGAGGGATGTGTGTGGACTGAGTATATGCCTGATTTCAAACGAGTTCAATACATGGCATTACCACGTATGGCTGCGCTGGCTGAAGTGGACTGGACTCCTGCAAACAAGAAAAATTGGCCCGATTTTCAAAGACGAATTAGCCAGCACTTTTTGATTTATCAAGGGCTGGGATATAACTATTGTCAGGGTTCCTATCACGTGAATATCGTGGTTAAAGATAGTATGGCCTCAGGTTTTCAGGTTGTTTTGCAATCAGAAATTTACCATCCTGAAATACATTATACCAAAGATGGCAGCCGCCCGTCGCTGAATTCGAAAAAATATGTCAAGCCTTTTGTGGTGCCTGGTGGAACGACCATTCAGGCCGCTGTTTTTGTAAAGGGTAAATTGATGGAAGTACCAAGTGTTAAGCGTGTTGAGTAATTTCGCTATACGATTTTTTCAAAAATTCTCAGGAAGTAGGTATCTTAGGCTGTGAAAATGTCTTCCTAAGAAAATGGAAATTAGAGCGTGCGTTTTAACAGAAAACCCCTATTTGGTTCCTTTTTGATGTTGAAATTTAATTGAATACAGGATAGATTCCAGCTGGAGGAGTAAATCACGTTTACCTTTATTTGGCTCATATACGTAGGCTTCGGCAGTAACAATTTGATGCGTTTTGGGATGGAGAAATGTATAGCTGATAAATGGACCACCCATAAAATCGTTTTGCACTTTCCATAGTCCCCGTAACTCTACAGTATAGCCTGCCGGATAATCGGTCACCAACCTTGCTCTTGGTACAACAAATTGCGTGTCTTGGGTCATATAGGATCCATTGGTGGGGCCGGGAATATACTGACGTTCGTATCCCTGAATACGGGCAACAATACTTTTTCTGGAAAACTGAACCGTATCTTTATAATCCGCTGAAAAAATAATGATACCCTGGCTATATTTAACGGCCTCACGACGTAGCCACATAAAGCCGGGCAATGTTTTGGCTACATAAAATCCGACAGGAATCTCCATAGTAAAGCCAAATTCCTTTTCCATGCTGGTCATGGCCTTTGCGTTAAGACTTGCACGAAAAACCGAACGAATGCGTTGGCGTTCGATAGCCATATATTTTTGTATAAAATACTTATGTTTCGCTTTGAAAACTTCTACAAGGTCGTGAGCCGATGGGGCACTAAGTTTAAATACTTGCTGAGGACTAGCCCAATTATCTCTTGTGGTTTCAATCTTCGATTCCTTTAGTTTAGGGTCAACATTGATAATAAATATATTCCGTTGTTTCTGAAATAAAGTATTAAAATCTGAGACATTTAAATGAAGTAACTTAAATAGGGGTTCGCTTTGCGGAAGTCCATATTGATCGGCTTCAAAATATTTACGAATTGTTTGACCAATCTGGGTATTCCATTGTTCTCCATTTTGTAGCACGATCAGTATTTCAGAGGTTCCACCCATTGATCTTGGTTTGCCGCTTCTTGTTTCTTCTAGTGAGCAAGAAGAAAATGCCGTTACAATGAAAATAGATGCCAATATAAGCCCGAGATAGAATTTTGCCTTCATGGTAGGTGCGTTATGTATTGTTTTAATAACGTGACGAGCGTGTTCATAGTATTTAAAGCGGCTGAAAAATAGCTAAAGAAGGGATTAACCCATGACAGCGATCTTTATTTTTTGACCGGGACGCAATCGATGAGAGTTCCTGATATGATTTAATCGTTTGATTTGCTCCACGGTAACACCATCATATTCTTTGGCTATATCCCACAAAGTGTCACCCGCTTTTATCACATGATATACGTATTTATCTGATTTTAAGGTAGATATATGATTCTTGGCAGGCTTGTAAACAAATAATTTTTGACCTGGGAAAATGCGTGATTTTTTCAAGTTATTCCACTCCTTAAGGTCAGTTATCGTACATTTATAGTTACGAGCGATAATCCCAAGGTTCTCTCCCGATCGAACCGAATGGATGGTTTTATTATGCGATCGGACTGTTGGGCTAGCTGTTTTTTGATAAAACTCCCTGCTCCCTGTACCAAATACAATTAATTTTTGTCCCGGGTAGATGCGGGAATTTCTCAGTCGATTCCATCTTTTCAATTGGTTAACATATACATGATAACGTCTTGCTATTATACCCAGGACTTCACCGTTACGAACAATGTGCACTTCTCTATTTCCTGCCTTCTTAATCTCGGCAATTAATTTAGCGCGTGCAATTCCTTTTTTAGTTTTATAGGCATACAATGCTTTCTCATTATTTAGGAATTCAGCAGTAAACTGACGAGGAAGACGCAAGGAGTATGTTTTTCCATTGATGGCAGGAATAATCCCTTTCTTGAACTGGGGATTCATAAATTTCAGTTCGTCCAAAGGGATTCCGAGCATTTCGTTTAATTGCCCGAAAGAAAGAACATTATTCACCGTCACGGTGTCGATATCATAAAAAAAGATACCGGGTCGTAGGGGAAACAAATTCTGTTTTGCGGCATAATGCATCACGTAGTTCACCGCGATAAAGGCAGGAACATAGCCGCGGGTCTCTCGGGGAAGATAGGGCCATATGGCCCAGTAGTTTCTTGTTCCTCCTGCTCTTCGGATGGCTCGGTTAACATTGCCTGCACCAGAATTATAGGCTGCCAACGCCAACGACCAGTCTCCGTAGATGTTGTGAAGATCCTGAAGGTGTTCACAAGCTGCAACAGTAGCCTTATAAGGATCGTATCGGTCGTCGACCATGGAGTTGACCTTTAAACCATACACTTTTCCTGTTCCGTACATAAACTGCCACAAACCTTTGGCTCCTTTGTCAGAACCAGCTGCCGGATTGAGTGCGGACTCCACAACGGCAAGATACTTTAGCTCCAGGGGCATATTGAACCGATCCAACACTTGTTCGAACATGGGAAAATAAATTTCTGAAAGCCCCAACACTTTTTCCATTAGGCGTCTTTTCTTTACTGCATATAGCTGAATGAAAATCTTCACCTGTCTGTTGTATACTAACTCCATAGGAGTTTCTACATTGAGAGCTGCTATTCGGTGGGCATATACTGAATCTGGGTATTGAGGAATTACGCCAGGTTTAAAATTGCTCTTTTTCAGTAGATTGGAGTCGAGTTCTAAATAGCCCTTTTTATAAAATTTTACATAAGCAAGGCTGTCGAGGGCGCGGAGTAAGGGGGAATCTTTTACCAACGAATGTCCGTGGAATAATATCGTTTTTTGAATGCTGTCATTAATCCGATCTAAAAGACTCAGGGTCTTGGGAAGTTCTATTTCATCACGTGTTGAAGGTAATTCTCCCATTGTAGTATCTGGGATTATAGCACTAGTGTCAGTCAATGCGGCCTGGCTTGTGTCTTGCGCCATCAGTGGATATCCCACGATTTCAGATAATAATATGAATGCTATGAAGATCCTTTTTTTCATTCTTATGTTTTCTCCAACTTTATTTTTCAATCAATGGGATGTCTTCTCCTGACAGTTAGGTTATTTGGTTTACATTCCACAACAACGACTTTCAATAAGCAAAACGAAGTTTTCCTTATTGAAAACATGCATTAAGAGGCAAACCAAGAAAACATGCTTTTTGAGAAAGCTGTTTTATTTATTGGTATCAGACTCCTTGTTCTTATCGTTCCCGTTGTTGATACCTTCTTTAAATTCCGTAATGCCTTTGCCAATACCACGCATTAATTCCGGAATTTTTTTGCCACCGAATAATAGCACAATCACTAAAACGATAATAATAATCTCTGGGGTGCCAATCAAGCCAGCTTGTTGCAACAGTAATGTACTCATAGAAATAATGATTTATTTTTCCTTATAAAAGGCAAAAGTAGTATAATTCATACTACCAGATGAAAAATAGACTTAAAAAATAAAGCGGAAAATGATGCTTTACAGCTGCCATCCGCTTTATGATTGATTCGAAAAAAGACAAAATGTGATTATACCAACACTAGTGACAGGTATATTGCGGCTAATACAGCTGCAATGATAATGAAACTTGTTATATTGTTCGGAAGTTTATCTTTATCCGGTTGATAATCCCATGGGCTATTCCACATTGATTCGTTATTTAGGTAATTTGGACAGTCGATAACCATTTTTAAATGCTACTACAAAGGCATCGGCAACACCATTTACTTGCCTTAAAGTGTCTCGTGCTGTGCGGGCTTGTTCATAGGTGTCGAATGCTCCAATGGTATAAATATAATAGCCTTTGTGCATGTCTTCTCTTATTGTGAAATGTGTAATATGATATCTTTTTGTTAGATAATCGGTGGACAAAGCGCGGCCAAAATGAGCACTTATTTGAACGCGATATTCCAAACGTGGCTGTACCGGGGGTGGTGGTGTCTTTATGATGCTTTTTTGCGCCTGTATGTCCGGGCTAAGCTTTTTGACAGGTATTGGTTTCGGTTTTGTCACTTCTTGTTTTTGCGAACTTACCTTAGGTTGTACAGGTTGGAGTTCTACTGCTTGCGGTTTTTCAACACTGTGCCTGGTTTTAGCATTTTCTTTTTGCTCTGAGCCCGGCCTGGCTTCCCCTGCTTGTGATCTGGGAGAGGCGGTTTCAACAAATCGACCTCCTAATACTTTCCTTCCTCTCCCAAATTTGAAGCTTAGTCCCACCGAAGTATAATTATAAAAATCATATTTAAATTTCCCTCCGGGGTGGTTGTCCATCATGTCGGAATTCATGATGTGGTTAGTGGTTTCAAAATGAACCCCCCAGTGCTTATTCAGTTGATAGCTATATCCAATTCCTCCTGTTAATATACCTTCAAGAGTTCTACCTCCGAAGCTGGAACCATATCCATTTCCCAAGCGAGCAATTACGGCTCCTGAACTAAGGTCGTATACAGTGGTATTATAATTGGTGAGCCCCAAACCAGCTAATAAGTATACATTAAAGCGTCTGTCCATGTCATATTTCCAGAACAAATTGGTCAAACTCAAAGAAGCATTTAGCGTAAATTCAATATAATTATCTTGAAAATATTGATTGGCGTCACGGCGGGTACCGGATAGTTGACCATATAAGGCCTGTGCCCCAATTCCAAAAACAGGTGAAAGCTGGCGGCTGATCTCAACAGCTGTTCCCATACGCCATTCATTTTTGTCTTTACTCACCGGCCAAAATTTGTTTTGCTTAATATCTCCAAAAAATAAACTTGTTCCGGCGGTTAAATGAAGTTGCCAATAGGGGGCAAAATTGCTCTTGTGGATGGATTGAGCCTGAATTATTGAGGTCGGGAGTAGCATGAAAGTCAAACACACAATCGTAACAAATACTTTAGTGGTTTTTTTCATAAGGGTATGATTAAACATGGGCAATGAATCAGCAATCTGTTTTATAAAACACGACCTTAAAAGTAATTAATATTTGAGAAAATTTCATGAAGGGGTGGGTAATTAATTAACAAGTAATTATTAAGAACTTTTGAAATATTTTCTCGTAGAATTTCAGTATTATTTGAAGGTTCTGATGGATCAGAAATCTTGATGACAACAGCCTGTATATTGTTTTTGGGAAGTAGCTTTCGTACATACATCCTGTAAAATATACAATAAACTGTACCCTATAACGAAGGCAACATCATTTCACGCACTCAAATGTTGAATGATCTAAATACCTACAAATCAGTATTTTTTGCGTGTGTCGCTATTGAATTATCTAAAAGGCGCTGAACCATTTTTCAATTTCTTCCAACTGAAGGCTTGGGATATCCAGTTTCTTCTTTTTTCGTAATCCGTTGAGCTTTTGCAGCAAGGCAGCAGGTTTCTCCTCCTGAATGTCTTCGGGCTTGCCAAAGCCGGCTTCCATAATCAGCGTTGCCCATACTTCATCCATTCCCAGTGCCATGAAATCGCTTGAGTTGTAAACCTTTTGAGGTTTTTCGGGTCGCATTTGCGGGAAAAAGAGGACTTCCTGTATGGAGGCTTGATTGGTCATTAGCATCACCAGTCTATCAATTCCGATTCCCATGCCCGAAGTAGGTGGCATACCATATTCGAGAGAACGGAGGAAATCATAGTCGATAAACATAGCCTCGTCATCACCTTTTTCAGCAAGGCGAGCCTGTTCTTCAAAGCGATCTCGCTGATCGATTGGGTCGTTAAGTTCAGTATAGGCATTGGCCAATTCTTTTCCGTTAACCATTAACTCAAAACGTTCGGTGAGTTCGGGGTTTTCGCGATGCCGCTTACATAAAGGAGACATTTCGACGGGATAGTCGATAATAAACGTAGGTTGTAGGTAATTGGGTTCACATTTTTCTCCAAAAATTTCATCAATCAGTTTACCTTTTCCCATGGAGGGATCGGTTTCAATTCCCAATTGTTCACAAACTTTGAACAGCTGCTGTTCGTCCATCCCATCCACGTCGATGCCGGTATGTTCTTTGATGGCACCAATGATACTGATTCGTTTGAAAGGGGCTTTGAAATCAATTAGCTTATCGCCAACTTGTATCTTGGTGGTTCCATGTAAGTCGAGCGTAATTTTCTGAATCATCTGCTCGGTGGTTTCCATCATCCACAGATAATCTTTGTAAGCCACATACATTTCCATCTGGGTGAATTCGGGATTGTGGAAACGATCCATCCCTTCGTTACGAAAATCTTTTGAAAATTCATAAACACCATCAAAGCCACCAACAATCAAACGCTTCAGATAAAGTTCGTTGGCAATTCGAAGATAAAGGGGGATATCAAGCGCATTATGATGTGTTGTAAATGGCCGTGCAGCTGCGCCTCCCGGAATGGATTGCAGGATGGGGGTCTCAACTTCCAAATAGCCTTTATTGTCCAAAAACTCACGCATGGAGCGCATGATTTTTGATCGCTTGATGAAAATGTCACGAATGCCCTCATTCACAATTAAGTCAACATAGCGTTGGCGATATCGCTGATCAGGATCTGTAAATGCATCATATACTTTACCATCTTTTTCTTTTACGATGGGCAATGGACGTAAGGATTTTGCCAACACTTTGAATTCGGTAACATGCAGGGTTATTTCCCCCATCTTGGTAAAGAAAACAAAACCTTTTACACCAATAAAATCTCCGATATCGAGCAAGCGTTTGAAAACTGTATTATAGAGCGTTTTATCATCAGTAGCGCATAGGTCGTCACGCCTGAAATAGAGCTGGATGCGCCCGGTGGAGTCCATCAATTCGGTAAAAGAAGCGGCTCCCATGATACGTCGGCTCATGATCCTTCCTGCCAGACTTACCTCTTGAAACAAGCTGTTGTCGTTGGGAAATTGTTCGTGAATATCTTTGGCATAAGCATTTACCTGATATCGTTCCGGAGGATAAGGATTGATTCCCAATTTTTTCATTTCGTCCAAAGCGTTCCGCCTGACAATTTCCTGTTCGCTTAAATGCTGCATGAATTAATGTTTAATAATTATTTGCAAAGATAAAATTATCCCAATGAAAAAATTTCCTCAACGTAGGCTAAAAAAGCTAAGTGTGGAAAAAAGTGAAAAGTTCAATTTATTGATAGCTTTTTGGCTGAACTTCTCCCTTTAGCACGCGTAGTCCGTTCATAGCCAGCGATTTCATTTCGTCTTCGCCCGGATATACATGCACAGGAGCCATACGCTGGACGTATGAAATAATCTGATTGACAAAATATTTGTCATGTGCAATACCGCCTGTAATGAGAATACCATCAATTTCGAATTTCAAAACTGCACCCATAGCACCCACTTCTTTGGCTACCTGATAGGCCATGGCATCATAAATCATTTTTGCCTTTTTGTCGCCATGGGCTGCTTGTTGTTCAACTTCATAAGCACTGTTGGTTCCTAAATAAGCAACAAGGCCACCTTCACCAGTGATCATTTTCAGTATTTCTGCTCGGCTATATTTTCCGCTGTAGCAAAGGCGCACCAAATCACCTACCGGCAAACTACCTGTGCGCTCCGGTGAAAAAGGGCCATCGCCATCTAAACCCTGGTTTACATCTATCACCCGGCCTTTCTGGTGGGCACCGACTGTAATTCCACCTCCCAGATGAACTACGATTAAGTTTAAATCATCATATTTCCTCATGATTGACTTGGCGTGTTGTCGGGCTACCGCTTTTTGATTTAAGGCATGGAAGATGGATCGTCTGGGCAAGAGTGGGTGTCCTGAGAAGCGGGCCAGTTCATCGAACTCGTCCACCACAACGGGATTGGTAATGAATGCTTTGGCATCAGGCAGGGAGCGGGCAATATCCCAGGCAATTAAGCCGCCGAGGTTGCTGGCATGTTCTCCATATTTACAACTTCTCATATCTGCCAGCATTTGGTCGTTTACCTCATAAACTCCTGATTCAACAGGTTTAAGTAAACCACCGCGACCCACCACCACCCGGAGCATATCCAGTCGGATATCGGCGTCTTTGAGTTCGTTTAAGATTAAGTTTTTTCTAAACTCAAACTGGTCGGTAATAAGGTTGAAAACTTCCAGTTGCTCACTGCTGTGGCGAATGGTTTTAATGAAGATAGGATTTGTACCGATGTATACTGCAATCTTAGTGGAAGTGGAGCCCGGGTTAATGGCTAATATCCTGATTTCTTCATTCATAAGCTGAGATATACGGTGTATTTTAAAGGCCGCAAAATTACATCATTTGGCCGAAATAGCTGCCAAAGCAATAGAATATAATTTGGTCTTTATGCTGTCGCCCCGTGAAGAAAGAACAGCCGGTACTTTGGCACCAACCACAATGGCTCCTTGCTCGCCTTTGGCCAGTTTGGTATTGGTTTTATAAAACACATTCCCCGATTCGATGTTGGGAAACACCAAACAGTCAGCATCGCCCACCACTTCATTTTCCAACTTTTTAATCTTCGCGGCTTCTTTGTCAATGGCTACATCCAGAGCAAGTGGCCCTTCCACCACAGCGCCCACTATTTGTCCCCGGTCAGCCATTTTTGATAATAAGGCGGCATCTACACAAGCCGCCATTTTAGGCATTACCAGCTCGGTGGCAGCCAATATAGCCACCTTAGGACGTTTGTTTCCCAGGGCGTGAGCCGTCTGAATGAGGTAATTGGTAATGGCAATTTTTTCTTTGAGTTCAGGTGCTGGGATAATCGCCACATCGCCGAAGATCAATAATTTGTGATAATTAGGATTTTCCATCACGGTAACGTGACTCAATATGGCTCCCTTGTTTAGAAGTCCGTTTTCTTTATCCAACATGGCACGCATATATTTGTCTGTGCTCACCAGTCCCTTCATCAGCATGTCGCCTTTGCCTTCGTTTATCAGGGCTACTGCCCGATATGCTGCTGCCATTTCATCTGTTTCATGAACCACGTCAAATTTCTGAACATCAATATTTTCTTTGCTACAAACAGCTTTTATTTGTTCTTGATCGCCCACCAAAGTAGCTTCTACAATGCCCATGTCGATGGCTTTGCTCACGGCAGCGATGCTATGTACGTCATTGGCAAATGCCACCACTAATCTTTTACTTTTCCGGGCTTTCAGTTCCAAAAACAATTCATCCAATTTCTTTATCATTTTGCTTGTATTTGTCCGTGTGAATATTTTCACAAAATTAGTATAATTTCCGTTTTGTAGGGCTGTTTTTCCTTGCCGGGATGTTGTGTTTCAGATAATTTTAGAATGGATGGTGAGGAGGAAATTCACCGGAACCATGTTGCTGTCGAGTGAAGCGGAATGACGAAACACCTCCACCGGCATACGATTGTCATTTCGACCATCGGGAGAAATCCCCTCAGCAAATGGCTTATCCTTAGGGGATTCCTCTCCGAAGGAGTCCTTTGGACAGTCGTGCCTCCTTTGGAAGGACAATTTGGTTCCGAGGAGACCTACTTGCCGTCAGGCAGGAACCCCCTCAGAAAGAAGCCTATTATGTCAATGCCTGAAATACGTTGACCACTTTTAATAACAAAAATGGTTAAAAATGGCAACAAGAAATCAATTTAAAATGACCACAGCCCAGCGAAGGCATCGTCATTTTAGTGACAGTTTCAAAATT
>Ga0316204_10004020_pt1 | contig 27570 bp, 17 predicted proteins | sample 6monrhotite_MG_2_FD_205661 | JGI IMG/M metagenome (GOLD analysis project Ga0316204, IMG submission 205661) | Microbial mat bacterial communities from mineral coupon in-situ incubated in ocean water Damariscotta River, Maine, United States -... | ecosystem: Environmental > Aquatic > Marine >...
GTAACCCCCGCGGCTACGGCCTCAGCGCCTCTCACTCTCGGTCTGCCTCTCGCGGGGGTAAACCCCGCGGCTACGGCCTCAGCGCCTCTCACTCTTGGTCTGCCTCTCGCGGGGGTAAACCCCGCCTCTGCGCAGCGTGGGGCGGGAGATGGAAACCCTCTTCCTGAGCAAGCCGAGACCTCTGAAACGCCGTAGCGGCGGGGTTTACCCCCGCCCCGCGGCCGCCGCGGCCGGACTCACGGTGCCCCTCGTCTTCTTCGCTGTCTGCGCTGACCTCAAGCCCTTGCTAACCCTCCGCCTCGCAGCCCACCCCTAAGCCGCTGGCAGCGCTAGGCTTGAAGGGCGTGCTTTCCGCCTTCTGGCTCCCAGGGGTAGTAGGGATAGGAGGCAGCGATGCAGGGAGTCTTGGTGTCAGAGCCGCTCAAGGAGGAGGACGACGCGGCCTTGGTCGACGCCGCGCTGCGCTCGCCGAGCGGCCCGGCCTTCCGACTCCTCTACGAGCGGCACGCCGGCGAGGTGCTCGCCTTCCTCCGCAAGCTCCTCGGTGAGCGAGCCCTGGCGGAGGACCTGCTCCAAGAGACCTTCCTCCGCGTCCACCAGAACCTCGGCTCTTTCGATCGCAGGCGCTCGCTCCGCCCCTGGCTGTTCCGGATCGCTCGCAACGCGGCCCTGAACACGATCCGCAAGCGCGGCAAGCAAGGAGCCCAGTCGCCGGATGACGTCTACACCCACGACCCCTCCGAGAGCGACCGCGTCGTCAAGATCGTGGCAGGGGCCGAGGCCTCTCGGGCCGCAGCCAAGGCCCTGGCCACCTTGCCCGAAGAGAGCCGGGCCCTCTTGCTCCAGCGTCACGGCCTCGGCCTCAAGCTGGCCGCGTCCTGGGGCGTCAGCGAGCGCACGATCCGCAACCGCCTCCGGGCGGCGATTCAAGACCTGACCCAAGCCCTGCTCCTCGAAGGAGGTGCCCAGTGAGCCACTCTGCACCCATGTTGGAGCTCTACCTCGCAGAGGCCCTAGGCGTCCTCGCTCGGAGCGAGTCGGTCGAGCGAAGCGAGCTCACAGAGGCTGAGGCCGAGCTGGCGCGCGCGACCCTGATCGAGCTGCGAGTCGAGGCGGAGCCGGTCCCCCTCGGGAGCTGGGAGGCCCTCGCCCAGGAACTCCAAGCGGAGGCCGACGCTGATCTATCACGTCCTAAGGTGACGCTTTCCTGCACCTTCTGTCACGACTCCCTCGTGCGCCAGGCCGCTGTCTACTGCGCGACTTGCCTGGCCCCTCACCACGAGGCCTGCTTCGGGGAGCACGGCCGCTGCTGCATCCTAGGCTGTGAGGAGACGCAGGTCGTTCGCGCCGGAGCTATTGACACGCCCTTGATTCAAGCGACTCCAAAGCGGCGCGGATTTCCTCGCTGGGCAGCGGTTGCGGCCTCCCTCCTTCTTCTAATCGGAGGGCTCTCTTTCTCTCTCACCAAGGTCACCCGCTACGTAGAACCGACCGAGAGCGTCCATACGGCCGTCGCCAAGACCCACGTCGGAGGGTCGACGCTCTTGGAAGTGACCTGGCTCCCTGCGGACCGTCCCGTCAAGCCAGGGAACATCGACTGGGAGAACCTCTCGGGGGAACCCGACGACGAGCGGCTCTTGGCATTCGACGCCGTGGCCAAGGTCGAGTGGGTCATGCCGCGCCTCGAGCGCTCGCTCTTCCTGATCCAGGGTGTCGGCGAGGGCACGACGAGCTTCAAGATCTTCTATCCGACCAGCAATCGCCTCGTCACCTACCGCATTGAGGTCGAAGGGGAGGATCCCCACCTCGTCGCCCGCGACCAGCGCCGCGCCGAGCTCAGCACCAAGAGCCCACGTGAGCTAGCGCTCAAGCTGAGGGACGCCTTTCGCGCTGGGCAGGCGTTCGCCAAGGGCCGAACGCTCCCCCAGAAGGAGAGCTACTACCGCAAGGGCTACGAGGCCGTCGGCGAGGCCCTCGACGCAGCCGAAGCGCTCGCGGCTGCCGAGGGGCGTCGAGGCGGTCGCACCCGAGCCAGCAACGACTGGGTCAAGAAGTGCGAGCAGGCGGAGATCCGCGCCCAAGAAGAGTGGGAGGCCCGCCTGACCCGCGAACTTGCGCGCTATCGGGGACTCGTCGCGGACCAGGCTGGGACAACACCGGAGCGGCGCGCCCAACTCCGAAGCGTGTTGCGGCTCCTCGACCACCCCTGCGACGCCCGCTACAGACGCCTCGAGATCGTGCTCCGGGAAGCCTACGGATCCTCGCTCGCCGAGCGCGCGTCCTGTCCGCACGAGGGGCGCTAGGGCGTCTCGGTCGTTCCGCCGCAGCTGCTGCCGGCGCCTGCCGTGCAGCCGAAGCAGTGGGCCTCGGTCTTGATCGGGAGCTCCCGCAGCCGCTCTAGGTCGAGGTCGAAGATCGTGAGGGCGGTCCCGGCGTCCTCGACCTCGAGCTCCAGCATTTGGTTGAAGTCGCAGTCGTAGATCTGACCGCGCCAATCCACGCTGATCAGATCCCGGCACATCACGTTGCTGGCGGCGACGGGGTTGAAGGCCGAGACCAGCTTCTGGATGTAGCTCTCATAGGTCCCGCGACGACGCAGATCCTCGGCGAAGCGGTTGATGGGCATGTTCGTGATCGTGAAGAGCTGCGTGAACTCCAAGCCGTGAGCCGCTCGGAGCTTGGCTCGGTAGTCCGCCTCCAGGGCCTCTTGACTGGCGGGCAGGAAGGCCCCGACCGGGTTGTAGACCAGGATCAGCTCCAGCCCCGAGCCCTGGATCCCGAACCCGAGGGCGTTCAGGCGGCGCATCGACTCCAGGCTCTTGCCGAACACCCCGCGGCCGCGCTGCTTGTCGGTGAAGTACTGCTCGTAGAAGGGCAGCGAGCTCACGAGCTGGACTCGCTGCTCGGCGAAGAACTCGGGCAGGTCCTCCATGCTGGCGCCGCTGGTGGGGTGCGGGTCGAGGGTCACCGTCAGGTTGTGACGAACGATCACGGTCCGATCGAGGGCGCGGGCCCCGCGGACCAGCTCGCGGAAGTCTGCGTGCAGCTCTGGGGCCCCGCCGGTCAGGTCGAGGACCTCGAGCATGGGGTTGAGGCGGAGGAGCTCCAAGCAGCGCTCGACGCCCTCGCGGCTGAGGTGCTCGGTCCGCTTGGGGGAGGAGTCGACGTGACAGTGGAGGCAAGCCTGGTTGCAGAGCTTGGTCAGGTTGACCTGGAGCGTGCGGCAAGTCCGTCGGCTGAGGTCGACCCCTCGGGCCGCGAGGGTCGCGGCGAAGTCGTGGGCGGCTGTGGGGAGTGCGGTCAAGCGCCCAGGCCTTCGAGGTGGTTGTGCATTTGAACGCCGTGGACGAGGGTGATCCCTGCGTCCATGGCGGCCGCGACGTGGACCGCTTCGGTCATTTGGTCGGGGCTCGCGCCCGCCTCGAGGCAGGTCGTGGTGTAGGAGTCAATGCAGTAGGGGCACTGCTTGCTGTGAGCTATCGCGAGGGCGATCAGGGCCTTCTCGCGCTTGCTCAAGGCGCCCTCTTCTCCGGTCGCGGCCTGGTAATAGGCCATGAACTTCTCCCAGAGGTCTGGCTTGAAGTTGCCGACCTTGGGGAAGTTCTTGAGGTCTTGGGGCTCGTAGTAGCTCATGACGGCGCTCCCTGAGGCGCTCCCCTGCCAACGGGAGGTCTGGCGAGCATATTCCCCGCTTCCAAGACCTCAAACGCCCCAGACGAGCAATCCGCTGCTGCCCTCGGGCCTTGGTTGACTGGCCCAGAGGCTTATGTTCTCCTTCCCGCCCGCTATCTCAGCGGAGATCCACTATTTGGTCGGTGGAGGTGGGTAACCTCCCCTCCCTTCCAATCCATCCATTCCCCGAGGGAACCGATGATCCGTAAGTTCTGCCTGCTCCTAGGAGCGCTGGCGCTGGCCTCGGCCACTGCCGCCGGCTGCATCTCCCACCACGTCTATGGCACCGACGGGACGACCGTCGTCGGCCCTGGCCAACCCGAAGGTGCGATCTACACCATGCACGGGTGCCCGGACCAGATCATTGAGCTGGGCAACCCCAACGACCCCGGCACCAAGCACTGGAACAAGTACATCGTGGTCTACCGGATCGGCGAGGGTCACAAGATCCTGGGCACGATTCACCAGAGCGATCGCTTCAGCAACATTGCCTACCTCGTCGAGGACGGCAAGGTCGTCAACGGAAACCACATTCCTGAGGGCTCGGGCAGCACGATCCTGATGGCCCTGCAAGACGCCATGCACGGCCGCGTCCGCGCCGGCTACGGCGGCGACGCTGGATACTCGGGCAGCTACGGCCAACAGGGCCGCCGCGGCTCGGCGATCACCAACCAAAACAACCGCGAGATGCTCCGCTAAGCGGAGCTGATTAAGGAGACCACGATGAAGAAGATTGCACTCATCTCCGCGTTCCTCGCGACCCTGACCGCCTTCTCGGCGCTGACCAGCGGCTGTATCTCGAACACCCGCTACGGGACCGAGATCATTGAGACCCTCACCGAGGGCTCGAGCGAGGGCGAGGTCATTGCCAAGCACGGCGCCCCGGACAACATCGTCTACCTGGGCACCCCCTACTACAACCCGAGCAACGGCGAGCGCGGCGAGGTCGACAAGTACCTCTTCGAGTATCGGATCGGCGGCGGCTCGACCCTCCTCGGGCTCTTCCTGGCCGACGACGTGTTCAAGAACATCTGCTACTTGATCGACAACGGCCGCGTCGCGGGCGGTGGATTCGTCGGTGAGGGACACGGTGAGATCCTGCTCGGCAACGACATGGGCGTGATCCGGACCCCCCTCGGGACCCTGGACCTCCGCTTCGGCGGCTTCCTGCACCCGAAGGCCCGCGCCGGCTATGGCGGCGACGGCAACCCCAACGGTGGCGCGCAGATCTACGACGGCAAGTAAGCCGAACACGAGCGGCCTGAGCGCTCGTCGAAGAGCCCCTCCCCTCGGGAGGGGCTCTTTTCGTTGGTTGCTCGATTCGTTTCAAGAAGCGTCCCACGATCGCCCCACACCTCTTTTCTCCCCCTTTTCAGTCCCCGCTCCTCCGCGCTCCCGCAGAAGACCAAGCTCCTTTCGCCAAAGCACTTAGCGCCGTGCCTCCCATGGCCCAGTCCTTGCCCATGAGTCCTTCGGAAGACCGGAAGGAATCTGCTCATGACCGACGTGCTCGAAGCGACCTGGAAGCTCCCCCAAGGGGCCCCCGCGCTGGAAGATTCGCTCAGGGGGTTCTTCCGCCAGCTGAACGACGAGCGGAGCGACGCGGCCGCTCCCCTGGGCCTGATGGGGACGGGGGAGGTGACGGGACAGCGCTTGCTCCTCACGAGCGAGGACGACCTCGAGCCAGGTCGGAGCGACAGCCTCCTCCTGGAGTCGGTCCAGCCCCTCCGACACCAGACCGAGATCCTCCCCCTCAAGCTCACGCCCGGGGCTTGGGTCGACGAGTTCCGTCTCCTCCGCGAGATCGGCCGCGGTGGCATGGGAGCGGTGTTCGAGGTCGAGGACGCGGCCGGACGTCACCTGGCCCTCAAGGTCGCCATAGGCAACGACAACCCTCGCCGTCTCCTGCGACTCCAGCGCGAGGGTCAGATCACGGCGGCCCTCAACCACCCCGGCATCGTTCGGATCCACGCCGGCGGGACCGCTCCCAATGGCTTCCCCTACCTCGTCTACGAGCTCGTCCCGGGCTGCCGGACCCTTGACCAGGCCTGGCCTGACCTGACCCTCGTCGAGAAGGTCGAGACCCTCCGCGACGCTGCCCGCGCCCTCGGCCACGCGCACCAAGCCGGCGTGATCCACCGCGACATCAAGCCCGAAAACCTCCTCCTCGACGACACGGGTCGCGTCCGCGTCGCTGACTTCGGCCTCGCAGGTGGCGCCGGCCTCGGCATGGACCGCGTGACGCGCGAGGGGACCTTCCTCGGCACTCCCCCCTACGCCGCTCCTGAGCAGCTCATGGGCTGCACCGGTGAGGTCGGCCCGCACTCGGACGTGTGGTCGTTGGGCGTGGTCCTCTACGAGGCCCTGACCGGCGAGCTGCCCTTCCTCGGCGAGACCCTCCGCGACCAGATCCGCCTCGTCTGCCACACGACCCCGGCCCGGCCCCGCGAGCGCGAGGCCTCGATCCCAGCCGACCTCGAGAGCGTGATCTTGTGCGCCCTGAGCCCCGACCAGCGCGATCGCTACCCCGACGCCGAGGCCTTCGCGGACGAGCTCGATCGCTTCCTCGCAGGACGCGAGGTCGAGGCGCGGACCCAGTTCAACCCGACTCAGACCCTCGCCTTCCGCCTCACCCTCTCTGCGTGCGCGGGCCTTCTAGCCATGATCTTCCTCGGCCTGGCCCTCTTCTCCGATCCCACCCCGGCCCTGATCAGCAGCGCCCCGCGGGGCTGGACCGCGGCCCCGGTCGTCTCAGGGAGCGTCTCGGGACAGGTTCAAGACGGGCTTCAGCTCTCGGTGGCCGGGCAACCCGTCAAGCTCGACGCCACGGGCGCCTTTCACGTCGGCCTCGAGCTCGAGGACGGCCGCCACCAAGTCGAGGTGACCCTGACCCGAGACGGCGACCTCGTCTCCAGCGAGCGCCGGACGATTCAAGTCGACACCCAAGCCCCCAGCTTGCGCTGGATCGGCCCCGCTCTCGACGAGGTCTCCGCACGCGAGGTCGTGCGCGTGGCCGGGGTCGTCGAAGACAGCTCCTCGCCCTGGATCGAGGTCGCCGTCCAAGGTCAAAGCGTCGGACGCTTCGCTGCGGGCGAGACCTTCCAGCGCCACCTCAAGCTTCAGCCCGGCGAGAACCGCGTCGTGGTCGAGCTCCGCGACGCTGCAGGGAACACCAGCAGCTCTTCGCGCTCGGTCTGGCTCCCCCCGGCTTGGTACACCGAGCGCAGCCCCAAGACCCGCGCCCCCCTCCCCCTCCCGGCGGGCGTCGTGTTCGGTCAACTCGCGGGCGAATACCTCCTCCGCCGCGACGGCACGACCCTGGTCTGGATCCACCCCCAGCGACACAAGGAGCTCGCGGCCCTAGCCGGCGTGACCGGGACCTTCTACCTCAACGGTCGTCACGTGACCCGGATCAGCCAGGGCTACTTCCTCAGCAAATACGAGGTCACCTGGGGACAGTTCGAGGAGTTCTGTCGTCAAGAGAGCGTGGCCCTGGCCCGCCCCTCCTTCAGCGTCAACGAGAACCACGCCGTCCACGGCGTGACCTGGAACGACGCCGTCGCCTACAGCGAGTGGGCCGGCGGGCGCCTCCCGACCGAAGCGGAGTGGGAGTACGCGGCGGCCTCGAGTCACAACCGCGCCTACCCTTGGGGCGACAAGGGCGACCTCGCCGCCGCCAACCTCCGCGGCGTCGCCGACGGCTTCGAGCGCACGGCTCCCGTGGGCAGCAAGCGCCGCGATCGCGCCCGCTCTGGCTGCTTCGACATGGGCGGCAACGTCTCGGAGTGGACCGCCGACGTCTACGGCGCGATCCCCACGGGCCAAGGGACCCTCGTCGACCCCCAGGGGCCGGCGACCGGACCCGAGCGGGTCGTCAAGGGCGGCTCCTACCGCTCCGAGGGGGAGCGCGGCGCGCGGAACAGCCGGCGTCTGCGCGCGGCTCCTAGCGCCTCGAGCTCGACGATTGGGTTCCGGATCCTCGTTCCCCACTCGCCGGCGCAGGTCGCCTCGCGATAGGTCTGGCTCGGCACCTCGCCCTGGCGTGGTCTGCGGCGGACGTCAAGCTGGGTGTCGCCTCGAGAACACTCGCGAACTGGGCCTCGGCGGAGTGTTCTCACCATCAGAACACTCGCGATCCGGGGGGTCCGATTCGATTTCGACCGAGCGCGCGAGATCGCGACGCCGACGGACGCTCCGCCTGCCAGCAACCCAACCCTTCGGTGCCCTACATTCACTCCCCGAAGGCCAACTGCCCTAGGCTCGCGACCGAGCCTTCGTCGGGCGGGACACCAGCGAGGCGATAACCAAGACGCGGGGATCGCAAGCGCCGCACAGCGCTCCTGCGCGCCTCCACAGAGTTCAGACCGAGCCGGCCTCGGGAGCGCCAGGACAGCGAGCTGCGAAGATCCCCTCCAGTCGCCCCCGGCGCCTTCGCCCGCGGGGCCTCAGGATGGATACTCTCAGCCTCCCTCGAGCCCGGTGAGCCCTGTCTTGATCCCCTCCCAAATTGGCCCCTACGCGATCTCCCGCGAGCTCGGTCGCGGCGGAATGGGAATCGTCTACGCGGGTCAACATCAAGAGCTCGGGCGTTGGGCAGCGATCAAGGTCCTCCTCGAGGCCGGGGGCCCGGACGCCCAGGCCCGTTTCCAGCGCGAGTGTGAGTCCCTGGCCCGCCTCGATCACCCGGGGATCGTGAGGATCTACGACTCGGGCTTCTTTCAGAACCGCCCCTTCTTGGCCCTGGAGTTCGTGGAAGGCGAGCCCCTCGACGAGGTCCTTGCCAAGAGCGGGCCCCTCGAGCAGCGCCTCGCCGCAGAGACCATGGTCGAGGTCTGCGAGGCCATAGCCCACGCCCACGACCTGGGGATCCTGCACCGCGACCTCAAGCCTGCCAACCTGCTCTGGGACGCCACTCGTCGTCCTCGCGTGACAGACTTCGGCCTCGCTAAAGACCTCACCGCTCAATCTCTGACCACCAGCGGGACGATGCTCGGGACGCCGGCATACATGCCGCCCGAGCAGGCGGCCGGTGAACGCCAGAACCTAGGCCCAGCCGCTGACGTCTACGGGCTCGGCGCCACCCTCTTCGCGCTCCTGACCGGAGTCGCCCCCTTCCAAGGTGAGACCGCCGTCAACATAGTGACCCAGGTCTATGCCAAGCCGGCGCCGCCTCCCAGCAGCCTCGATCCCAACATCGATCCGGAGCTCGACGCCTTGGTCCTGCGCTGCCTCGCCAAGGAGCCCCAGGAGCGCTACCCCGACGCTAGGGCCCTCGCCGCCGCCCTCCGGGCCTTCCTCGCGGGCGAAGCGACCGACGGAGCGCCGCCGCGGAAGGGGAGACCCCTGCTCCTGATCGGAGCGGCCGCCCTCGTCATCTGTGCCGGCCTGGGTGTCGTGTCGGCCACGGCCGCCGCTCGTCCTAGAGCGACGCCCACGCCCGACCCCGCTGAGTTAGCCCAGCGAGCTGGACGCGCGCTCCGCTCGGCCCGGAGCGCCGAGGACCTAGAGGCTTGGCTGAAGCTCCACGCTCCTACCGCCTCCTCGAAGGACCTGAATCGAGCTCGCAGGCGCCTGGCAGACGAGCGCTGGGACGAGGTCGTCGCGGCCTACGGGGTGGCCGGCGGCGGGGCTCCCCTCCCCCCTCCGGGGGATCCCTCGCGCCTCAAGCACTATCGGGCCATCCGAGCCTGGCTCAGCGAACACGCCGAGACCGCCTCTCCAGTTCGGTCCGAGGCCGCCAGCCAGGCTCTGCTTCGCATGCAAGACCCCAGCTACGTGTTGGCCCTCCTGCCGGGCACGCTCCTTCCGAGCGCCGACGGCCCCAACGACCACTCTCAGGACGCGCTCTTCCTCTCAGACGATCAGGTCTTGGTCTACGGCAAGTCGCCGACCGCGGTCATGTATGACCTCGCCACAGGCTCCCGGCGCGACGTCCTCGTCGGTGAAGTCGGCGCGGAGGAGCCAGTCGACCTCCGGGGCGTCAGCCCTCGCCCCGAGGGAGGCCTCCGGGCCTTCTGCTTCCAAGCGGTCCTCTCCACGCGCCCCAAGGGGCCACCCCGGCTTCTTCGGCTGGCGACGGTCCTGAGCGCCAAAGCGATCCTGCCCCTGGGAGATCGAACCCTCTTGGTGGGAGGTCGCCGGAGCAGGCATCCCCAGGGCTCGGGCGGATTCGCCGCGCTCCTGCCCAACGCTCTCCTCGACGACCCGCCGCGAGGTCCCGTGACCCTCGAGGAGGTCCCGCTGGAGGTTCAGGTCCTCGCTGTGGTCGAAGGTCGACATGGGATCTATGCGGCCGGCGGAAACCACGACAGCGGCGGCGGCGACGGATTCCTGGCTCGGATCGAGATCGTCGAGGGCAGGCCTCGCGTCGCGGAGACCTTGACGATCCATGCTGCGGGTCAGGTCATCGCGCTCTCGCCCGAGCAGGACGCCGTCGTCGTCGGACAAAACCGCGGCGGCGCCCTCGTCTACGCCCTCGACGACCGAGGTCGGATTCAAGCAGAGCGTCACGCGATCCTAGAGCCGAAGCAGGGCAAGGGTGCCGCCGCCTCCATAGGCGGCGCCGCGGTCCAGATCGCGGGGCTCGCCTTCCTCCCCGACGAATCTCTCCTGATCTCGAGCGACATCTACGAGATCCGCGGCAAGGGTTTCCTCAGCTCGTGGAGCCCAGCCGCCCTTCGGACCTACCGGACCAAGGTCGAGCACGAGGTCCCGAGCACCGATCGGGTCGCGCCGACCTGGCTGGTCCGGATCCCACAAGCCGAGCCCCGATACCTGAGCCTCAGCCCCGGCCGGGACCTCATCGCCATCGGCACAGAGGCCGACGCGGTCTGGCTCCAGGCGACTCCGCGCAGTGATCGCGTCCGCTAGCTAGAAGGTCTTCTTGGCCTTGTCACCTTTACCCGCGCCGCGTTTGGGCGCTTTGCGTGGCTTGGCCCGCTTGCGAGGCTTGGCCGCCTTACGCTGGGCGCGGAGCTCGGACTCGAGCTTGTCGACCCGCCCCTCGAGGCGCTTGCGCTCCTTCTCGGAGCTACGGCGCGCCTCCTCGAGGCGCTTGAGCTGCTCGCTCGGCGGGGCGCCAGCGCGGATCGCTGCGGCCGCCTTCCTGGCTCGCTCGCGAGTCCCCTCGCGCGGGTCTTGAGCGGCGAGGCGGTCGACCTCGGGCAAGAGCGGTCGCGCTCCCTCGCCCAAGGTCTGAAGGACACCCAAGGCGCTCCCCCGCACTCGGCTCGAACCGGAGCTCAAGAGCGTCCGCAGCGCTGCCAGCGCCGCTTGAACGTGCTCGGGAGGGGCGCCGGGGAGCCCCGCGACCGAGAGGCAGCGGACGGCGGTGTTGCGAGTTCGAGGGGTGTAGTCGCCACCGCTGTAGCGCGCGAAGTGCTCGACCAGGCTCGAGTCGTCTAGGCCGCGAAGCGCGTTCAGCGCAGCTTGCCGGATCACGTCGTTGTGGCTCGGGCGCTCGAGCGCGGCCAGGAGGAGTTGGCGCGGCTGGGGCCCCGCGACGGCGTAGGCGCTGACGCAGGCCGCCTCGACGTAGTAGCTCGGGTCCCCGGCCTCGAGCCGCGCGGCCAGGGCTTCAGCGACCGTCGCGTCGCGACCATGACCGCTGAGGGCCTCGGCTGCGGCCCGGCGAACCTTGGGGTGCTTGTCCGCCAAGGCCCCCAAGAGCGCGATCCGCGAGGGCTTGCCTGCCACCGCCCGGAGCGCCTTAGCGACCTCGGAGCGGACCTCGAAGGCGGGGTCCTTGTCGATCGACTCGCGGAGGGCGGCCAGCGACTCGGGACGCCGATCCTTGGCCAGGTGGCGGGCAGCGCGGATCCGCCCGATGAGGTCGCCCCGGCGGAGCTGCTCGATCCAGAGATTTCGCCCCTTGTGGACCTTTTGCTCCTTGAGGATCACGGCCTCGCTGGGATCGAAGCGAAAGTAGGTCGGCGCGCTCTTCTCGGGGAGGACGAAGCGCTCGGTCTTGCTCCGGACGTCGAGGGTCTGACGGACTTCGCGCTTGCCGAAGCGAAACAGGAGCTCGGCTGGGAAGGCGTAGGCGTCGCCCTTCTGGGTCTGGGTGATCGTGACCGTCAGGAAGCCGCGGGCCGCGTCCCGAGCCAATCGCACGTCGAGGACCGGGTGTCCCGGGCGCTCGGTCCATTGGCTGAAGAAGCGCTCCAGGTTCCGGCCCGAAGCCCGCTCGAGGCTCCGGCGGAGGTCGACGCTCTCGACGCTCTGATCCGAGAGCCCCTTGGTGTAGCTCTGGATCCCTCGCCAGAAGGTCGCCTCGCCGAGCTGGAGGCGGAGCATGTGGAGGACGCAGCTCCCCTTGGGGTAGACCCGTCCGTCGAACATCGAGTCTGGGCTCGGATAGCTGCGATCGACGATGGGCCGCCGCTTCCCGGCCGCCATTCCCCGCTCGGCGTTCTGGAACACCTCATAGGCGAAGGCGTCGGCGCCTCGAGAGTGCTCGGTCCAGAGGGCGTCGAAGTAGGTCGCGAAGCTCTCGTTCAGCCATACGTGCGCCCAGTCCCGGCAGGTCAGGAGGTCGCCATACCACTGGTGCGCGAGCTCATGAGCGACCAAGCCCTCGGAGCTGTAGTCGAGGTGAGCGCGGGCGTCGTGGAGCGTGCGCTCGTTGAGGGTCGTGGCGCCCGTGTTCTCCATTCCGCCGAAGTTGAACTGCTCGACCACGACCTGGTCATACTTCGGCCAGGGATAGTCCACGCCCGTCAGCTTCGAGAACAAGTCCATCATTTCGCCGGTCCTGGCGAAGCTCCGCAGGGCGTCCGCCTTCCGTCCCTTAGGGACGTAGTAGGACATGGGGACCTTCCCCCTCCAGGGCTTGCCCACCACGACGTCAAAGCTCCCGACCACGAGGGTCACGAGGTAGGCCACGTGCTCGCGCTTCTGCTCGAAGCGCCAGACCGCCCGCTCCGCGTCGCCCTGGCCCTCGGTCTTGGTGCCGAGGTGAACCCCGTTGCTGATCACCTGGAGCCCCTTGCGGACCCGCGCCGTGAGTGAAGTCGCCTGGCGCTCGTCCGGGTGATCCGCGCAGGGGAACCAGTAGCGGTTGGTCGTGGTCTCGCCCTGTGACCAGACCTGCCAGGGCGTGTTGGGCGACTCCTTGGTCGGACCGTAGAAGTGCAGCCCAGTCTCTGGGTCGCTGACTCGGTAGCGAATCACGAACTTCAGGCGCTCGCCTCGGGTCAGCGAGCGCTCGATCACGAGGCGCTTCCCGTCGTAGTCGTAGCGGAGGGCCTGACCCTTGGCGCCCGCAGCGCGCACCGAGCGGACCTCGTGATCGACAGCGTCGAGGCTGAAGCGCTCGACCTTCGCGAGGGCGCGGAGGGTCAAGGTCGCCGACCCTTCGACCTGCTTCTGCTCGAGGTCCACGCTCAGGTCGAGGTCGATCCGCTCGATGTCGACCACCCGATCCGGCGCGAACTTGAGCGGCTCACCCCCCTGGACCGGAGAGATCAAGAGCAGCGCGAGGATCGCGCCGGCGAGGGTCAAGAGGCTGCGGGGGCTGCTTGAAGTCATGGATCCTCCAGGGGGGCGGATTCTAGGCCCTCCCAGGAGCCTCAGCGCGATATCTCGCAGCCATAAGAGGAGATCGTGTTCGTGGCCCAACTCGACTTGCGGAGGATGGGGCTCAGGCGCGAAGATTCGGCGTGGCAAACAAGATCGAGATCGAGATCACAAAGGGAACCCAGGCTGGTGAGAACTTCACCCTGGGCGGAATCGTGGTGATCGGGCGCGGCACCTCCTGCACCCTCCCCGTCACCGACCCCGCCGTGTCTCGTGAACACGTCATGATTCGCGAAGAAGAGGGCGTCGGCTGGGTCATAGAAGACCTCGACAGTCGCTCGGGGACCTTTGTCAACGGGATTCGAACCCGAAAGGCCGTCCTCCTCGACAACGACAAGGTCAGCCTCGGGACCATGGCCTTCAAGCTGCGGATCAAGAGCGGCGAGCCCCTCCTGGGCGAGGTCGCCCCCGAAGACGTCCAGATGGTCACCAACCGCTTCATGCCGACCACGCGCCTCTCGTTAGACGTGGTCAAGTTCCGCACCAGCGCCCGCTACCTCAAGGACGCTGGCCTCGGTGACCTCGTCGACGAGGAGAGCGGCGACGCTCCTACGCTGGACGAGAACGCGGGCTCCCTCGAGGCTCAGTCTCCCGACTCCGCGCCCGAAGACGAGACGCCCCTGACCGAGGTCGAGCGCCGACTCGAGCTCCTGGTCGAGATCAGCACCTCCCTGTCTGCGATCCATCAGCCTCAGCACCTCGCTCGCGAGACCGCGAGTCGTTTGGCCAAGATCTTCCCGCAGCTCCGCCGGGTCGGGTTCTTCACCCTCGAGGAGGACCAGGAGAGCGCTGGCGAGAACGTCCTCCGGCCGACCTTCCTCCTCGATCGAAGTCAAGCCGGGGGCCAGGTCCAGATCAGCCAGAGCGTCTTGCAGCAGGCGATCGGCGCCCGACGAGCGCTCCTGAGCGAGGACGTGAGCAAGGACCCGCGCTTCCGAATCAGCGAGAGCCTCGAGGACGCAGGGGTCGTCTCGATCCTCTGCGCTCCCTTCTGCCTCGGACAGCGAGTCCTGGGCGCGATCTACCTCGACACAGCGGACTTCAGCGCGCCCTTCGACGAGGGGGGCTTGCGCCTCGTGAGCGGCGTGGCAGCCCTCCTAGCCTCGGCCTTCGAGAACGCGCGCCTCTTCGCCAAGGTCCAATCCGAGTCCCTCCGCCGAGCCAGCCTCGAGCGCTATTTCTCGCCCGACCTCGTCGATCGCGTGTTGCGGGGCGACATGCCCCTCGCGCGCCAAGGGCGACGCGGCGAGGGCACGATCCTCTTCGTAGACATTCGCGGTTTCACGAGCCTGACCCTCACCACGGATCCAGACGTCCTGGTCGCGACCCTCAACGCCTACTTCACCTCTATGCAGCGGATCATCTTCCGGACCCGAGGCACGGTCGAGCGCTTCGGCGGGGACTCGATCCTGGCCTACTGGGGGATCATTGACGACTCGGACGTCGACGCCCACAGCCACGCGCTCCGCGCCGCGCTGGCCATGCAGGTCGAAGTCTTCCGCCTCAACCCTGAGCTGAGCGCGGCTGGGCGCCCGCCGATTCGCGTCGGGATCGGGCTCAACAGCGGCGAGGTCGTGGCGGGTGACGTCGGCTCCGCCGAGCGCTACGAGTTCACGATCTTCGGCGACGCCATCAACATGGCCTCGCGCTTCGAGTCCCTGGCGAAGGCCTGGGAAGTCATTGCTGGACAAGCCACCATCGACGGGGCCGGGGGCCGCGCCCTCCACCAGCCCCTCCCGCCCCTGACGGTCAAGGGGAAGGAGACCGCGGTTCAGGTCTCCCTCGTCTACGGCCTCCGCCAGGATCGCCCCAGCGGTGAGCCTTGCTGGGAGCTGGCCCTTGGGGCTCAGGTCTGGTTGGCTGGCGACAGCGCGCCCGTGGAGACCCTCGTGTCTGGGCTGGAGATTCAGCGAAGTGGGGCGGTCGTCTTAGAGGTCTTGACCGAGTCCGATCCCGAGCCAGGCGCGCGAGCCGCGATCCGCCTGGCGCGTCCGCGGGCCACCGAGACCGTCCGCGTCGAGGGCGCCGTGCTGGCCGCTGACACCAACGAGACCCTGATGCTGGGCCCGAACCTGGCCGTGACCGGCAGCGGCGTCCAGCGAGTCCGGGTTCGCCTCGACAGCAAAGCCGAGGCCCTGAGCTACCTCGGGATCACCATCTAGGCTCTGGTCGAGAATGTGCACTTCATCCGGCCATCGCCAAGAGCAGCCTGAGCCTCCGCAGTAGTTCCCGTGCCTGGGCCCCGTCCACGAGCGTCGGGACGGGCGCCGGGCAGGTGTGGGTAGGGGGCACGGTTTCCGCAAGCGCCTCTCGGGGCACGGGCACAGGCGCGACACGGTTGCGGCGGCGGGCCTTCGCACTCTTCGAACAGAGCCTAGTCCAGGAGGATCAAGAGCAGGATCAGCGGTGCGCGGACTCGCTTCGTCATTTGGACGCTCCTGTGGTGAGCTTCTGCGCCTCAGGCTTCGGACGAGCCAAGGATGCGAGGACTCCTGCGACCAAGGCCAGGCTCCCTCCGACCACCGCCGCGCTCGTCAGCTTGTCCGCCTCGCCGAACCAGAACACGGTGAAGGCGAGCGCGACCAAGATCTCGCTCAGGCCGCCCACGGTTACCGCTGCGGCCCGGCCATGGGTATAGGCGGCCGTCAGGCAAAACTGGCCCAGCGTCCCCAGGATCCCGATCAGGGCTAGGAGACCCCAGGCCCGGGGCGAGAATTCACTCCAGGGCCGCGCTCCCTCGCCACCGAACGCGATCCCGAGCAGAGGGAAGACCACCAGCGCGACCGAGAACCAGCTCACGACGCTCAGGGTCGAGTCGCTCCGCCCCAAAGAGCGGAGCGCGAGGTAGGCACCCGCTGCCAAGATCCCCGCGGCGAGGCTGGCGAGGAGGCCGAGGTGCTCTCCCTCGAAGCTGGCCTGATACCGGATCCAGACGCCCGCGAGGCCTATGGCCAAGGCTAGCCAGACCATCCGGCCCGTCCGCTCCCCGAGCAGGAAGGGCGCCAAGAGCGCGACCCAGAGGGGAGCAGTCTTGAGGAGGACGACCGCCGTCGCGAGGTCGATCTGACCGTGGGTGAAGGCCCAGTAATAGGCATACATCGCGGCCACGCCCGTCGTGCAGCGCAGGAAGAGGGGCAAGCGGCCGTGGACTCGCAGCGACTGGCGGCGGTAGAGCGCCGCTCCTAAGCAGACCACCAAGCCCACGATCCCCCGCGAGAGGATCGCGACCCAAATCCCCGTCTCCTCGCTGGCGCACTCCTTGATCGCGGCGCTCAGGGAAGCGAAAGCCAGCCCAGCCAGAAACACGAAGCCCAGGGCTCGGAAGGGCCGCTCGGGTGGACCTTCCTCTGCGGCAATGTCTACGAGGGACGCTTCGGGGGCAGCGTAGACCTCGGGGTCGTCGCGCTGAGCCGGAGTCACTTCAAGCCCAGAGCCGAATCAAGCAGGATCGGGGTGGTTCAGGGTGAACCAGAACCGGCTCCCCTCACCGAGATGCGACTCGACGCCGACCTGACCGCCCATTTGCTGGACGAGGTCCTTGACCAGGGCCAGGCCCAGCCCAAGGCCGCCGTAGTCGAGGTGGATCTTCTCGCTGACCTGGTGGAAGGGCTCGAAGATTCGCTCCAGAGCCTCGGCCGGGACGCCAATGCCATGGTCTTGGACGCTACACACCACGGCAGCCTCGTTCGACTCCACGCTGATCTTGATCGTCCCGTTGTCCTCGCTGAACTTGAGCGCGTTCTCGACCACGGCGTCTATGACCTGGCGCACGCGGCTGCGGTCTCCGTGGACCAGCGCGGCAGAGCCGCCGCGCTCCAGGGTCAGCTCGACGCCGCGCTCGCGGCCTTGCTTGGACCAGCGCGGGAGGCGCTCCTCGATCAAGTCTCCGAGCTCGAAGGACTCGAGGCGGAGGCGGACCGTGCCGCTCTGGAGCTTGGCCAGCTCGAGGATCGACTCCACGATCTCGAGCAGTCGCCGTCCAGAGGCTTGGATCGTGGCCGCGCCCTCGGCGCCCATGTCGTTGCCCTCGGCCTCGAGCTCGTCGCGGAGGAGTTCGGAGTAGCCAAGGATCGCGGTCAGGGGCGTCTTGAGTTCGTGGGACATCCGGCTGATGAAGCCGAGCTTGACCTCGTTCGCGCTCCGGAGGTCGTCGACCAAGCGGGCGTTTCGGAAGAGCGTCGCAATATGTCGCGCGACGACTTCGAACAGGCGCCGCGCGTTGGGGTCCATGGGCGTCCGCGAGACGAGGCCCAGGACGCCGGAGCTCGAGCCTCCGTAGGGCAAGGGGAAGCCCTCGAAGCGATCCGGGGTCGCGCCTGCGCCAGGCAGCTCGGCTCGCAGAGGGTGGTCCTTGAGGGCCACGTCTGCGGCGGGGAGCCCGCGGATCATGGGGACCCGCTCCTCTTCGGGGCCTATCGGCTCGGGGTCGTGCCCCTCTTCGGCTGTGGCGGCGCTGGTCAGGAGGTGCAGGCAGCCTCGCTGCGGGCAGCGCGAAGCCCAGGGGCACTCGCCGCAGCGATCCGGGGGTCCTGGGAACCAGACTCGAACCAGGTCGACCTCGCTCCGACTCACGAGCTGCTCAGCCGCCAGCTGAGCTATGGCGTCAGGCGTCTCGAGGCGCGAGAGGCGGAGGTGGAGATCGTTGATCCAAGCGCTCCGCATCAGCTCGTTGGTGTAGGCCTCGAGGAGCTCGCGATAGCGACGCTTTCGCTGCTGCAGGCGCGCGGGGAGGTCGACCTCGGCGTCCTCGACGGCCCCTTGGGCGCGCTCTATGACGAGGCGCTCCGATTGGAGGACGAGCTCGGGGAGGCGCGAGATCGGGAAGAAGCGAGCTTCGTCGGCCTCGGCGCCAGGGGCGGGAGATCCCTTGGCTGCGACCTTGAACCAGGTCGTCAGGAGGCGGCGATCGCCGAGCAGGTCGGTGTGAGCGTCTATGCAGGCGCCTATGGTGGCGCGCAGTCCGACCTGATTCCAAAGCGCGCGGGTCAAGACCTCGCGAACGTCCTCGCGGTGCTCGAGGCGAACGCCAGGCAGGGCGTAGAGGCCGCCCCCGGTCTCGAAGTCGGGTTGGCGCCGGATCAGAAGGACCTCGGTGCCGCCCTCCCCCTCGCGCGTGACCAGGCCTGCGACCCAGACCTCAGGGCGAATCTCGCTCTTGGTGTTGCACTCCGGGCAGATAGGGCCAGTGCTAGCTCGTCCTCGTCCGCCTCCGCGAGGTAGCGGGGAGCCGCAGCGAGAGCAGTAACGTGGCCACATAAAACACCCAAGTCGAAGGGGCCACGATACCCGGACTGACCGTCGACAGGGGCTGAGCCCGCCGCGACCTCCAGTCGCCTTCACCGGCGCGGTGCGAAGACGCGCAACCAGGACCGCCAGGCACCCTGGAAGGGCTCCGTTCAGGGCCTAGGTCCTGAACGGATCCACGAGGACACCCCAGAAAGGGAAGAAGCGGCGACCCTGAGGGCCGCCGCTTCGTCGCTGGTCTGTGTCGCTTACGCGTTACATGGCCAGGAAGTCGTGCGCACGCACGGTCTTCCGGTTGTTGGCCTTGGCACGGGTCGCGGCCTGCGCGATGTACCAGTGCACGACGTTGTTCAGACCCTCGAGGGCGTCCGAAGCCACGTTGACGTCGTGGGCCTTGAGGGCCTCCTTGCACTTGCTCTGAACGATGACCGTCTCGGCCGGAGCCTTCTTCTTCTTCGCCATGAGATTCCCCTTCTCGGGTGACCCCCTCTGAGGGGGCGTGTTGTGCGGTTTACCGCGGATTTAGCGAGCAGTCATGCCCGGCAGCGCGAGTAAGAGAACAACCCTCAGGGCAGAAAACAAGCCCGTCTCACAAAAAAAGATCCTGTTGAAATACGGCCTAGCTCCCCTTAGGGCCCTTCTGCTGGGCGAAAGCTGGGTCCTCTCTCCAGGGGGAGAGGCCGGGAGATCGAAGCGTCTCACCGCGACGTTTTTCACGCTCAGGCTCGGAGAGCTTGTCCCCCGCGGACTGAAGCCAGCTGGCCGCCTCCGCCAAGAAGCCCTCCCGCTGGCCCGGCGAGCCCTGAGCGGCCCAGCCGGCGGCCTCCGCGGCCTCGAACCCCAGGACTCCGACGCTGGAAGGCGAGCTGGCGAAGGCCTGGCGATAGGCTGCCGTGGCCCCAGCCCAGTCCTCGCGGCGCGCCAGGCGTCTGGCCCGAGCGGCGAGCGCGCTCGAGCTCTGGAGCGCCGCCAAACTGGCCCGCGCCTTGGCCAACTCTGAGCGGGCCGAATCCCTTTCGCGCTGACTCTTGAACTGAGCCGCCTCCATTGTGTCGTGGTCGCGCCTCAGCCTCGCGAAGAGGACCTGGGCCTCGGTGCCTGCTACGACCACCAGGGCGATCAAGGAGACTCCGGCGGTCTGGGCCACACGCCGGTGGCGGCGAAGCCAGAGCTTGCACCGCTCGAGAGGGCTCGGGCGGCGGGCCTCGATCGGCTCGTGTTCGAGGTAGCGGCGGAGGTCCTCGGCCAGGGCGCCCGCCGTCGGGTAGCGCCGCGCTGGATCCTTGGCGAGGCAGGTCAGGATGATCGTCTCGAGGTCCCGCTCGGCGTCGGGGCGGACCTTCCTCAGGCGCGGGGGGGGCTCCTGGGTCAGGCGGTCGAGGACGTCGTAGACAGACCCCCCCGTAAAGGGCGGGGCGCCGCTGAGCATTTCGTAGAGGGTCGCGCCGAGGGCGTAGACGTCGGTCCGGCGGTCGATCTGCTCTTGGTCACCTCGTGCCTGCTCGGGGGCCATGTAGGCGGGGGTGCCTATGGGCTGTCCGCTGAGGGTCGGGCTGGCCTCCAAGCAGCTGACGTCTTTGGCGAGACCGAAGTCCGTCAGGACCGGTCCCTCGCTCGAGAGGAGAATGTTCCCGGGCTTGACGTCGCGGTGGAGGATCGAGCGCTCGTGGGCGTAGGCCAGAGCCTCGGCCATGACCTTCGTGATCTTGGCGGCCTCGGGCGGATCGAGGGTCCCCTCCTCGAGGCGATCACGCAGCGAGCCGCCCTCTATGTAGTCCATGACCAGGTAGCTGCGGCCCTGGCAGGTCCCGACCTCGTGGATCCCCACGATGTGGGGGTGGCGCAGGCGCGCGATGACCCGAGCCTCGGTCTGGAAGCGCTCCAGCCCGTCGCGCGAGTGGTCGTCGCCGCCGCGGAGGACCTTGAGCGCGACCTGGCGGTGGAGCTCGTTACTCCTGGCGAGGTAGACCACGCCCATGCCGCCGCGCGCCAACTCCCGCAGGATCTCGTAGTCCCCGATCTGGTCAGGGAGGTGGTCCGCGCTCTCAGGCTGGACGGGTCCAGCGTCGGTCTCTTGGCTGTGAACCGAGAGCCCGCGCGTCGCCGTCTCACGTTCGTGATTGGAGAGGGAGCGCGTCTCTGCCTCGGAGTCGGAGTTCACCCCCCCATCCTAGCGGGCCACCTGGCTACGAACGAAGCGCGATCCCTCTCTAATCCTTCATGCTCGGGAGGGGCCGGCCTGTCGGCGACATCTCGGGTCGCTGGTTCACCCAGCGCTCGTCGGGGGGGCCGTTCTCGAGCTTGAGGACACCGCGCGGGCAGACCGCCGCGCAGACTCCACAGCCCACGCAAGAGGCACGGACGATGTTCTCGCCCCGCTGAGCGTAGTCGCGGACGTCGATCCCCATTTCGCAGTAGGTCGAGCAGTTGCCGCAGGAGATGCACTGACCGCCGTTTGTCGTGATCCGGAACCTGCTGAAGAAGCGCTGCAAGATCCCGAGGGTGGCCGCCATTGGACACCCGAAGCGGCACCAGACCCGGCTCCCCAAGAGGGGATAGAAGCCGACGCCGATCACGCCGGAGAAGGCGGCGCCTATGGCGAAGCCGTAGAGCTTGGCGAGGTGGCTCAGGGCCACGCCGAGGGTCACCGTGGCGTTCATCCCCTGGTTTTGAACCTGATAGAGGAGCCAGCCCTCGAAGGCCAGGGTGCAGGCGATCAGGGTCACGAGGAGGTAGAGGACGCCTCGCGCGCTGGTGCCCTTGGTCCGCCAGTCCCCTTCGACCCTCACCAGGAGCACGCCCAAGACGCCGCTCCCCCCGAGGCCGATCCCCAGCGCTATGGCGTGGAGGTTGACGTAGCTCCCCGAGGGCAGCCAGCCCTGGACGTGGCCCCAGAGGAGGAGGGTCGTGAGGGCTATGAACCCGAGCACGCTGTAGATCAGGCCGCGCTCGAAGCTCCAAGAGGCGGTCGAGGTGTCGCTGAGCTGGCGGTAGCCGTCGCCTAGGGTCTCGGCCAGCCCGCCGCAGCCGCAGACCCACGAGCAATACCAGCGCTTGCCGTAGAAGTAGGTCAGGACCGGGGTCGCTACGAAGGTCATGATCAAGCCCCAGAAGAGCATGAAAGTCCCCAGGTGACCCTTGTTGTTCCAGAGGTCGCTGATGGTGCCGGGGAAGAGGGCGTCGTAGTCGAGGGGCCAGAAGTAGGTCGGGTAGGCCTCGAAGGAGTAGAGGCGCTTGAGCAGCTGCGGGAGCAAGAACGCGAAGCCCAGCTGGAAGAACATCACCGAGAGGGTCCGCACGATCTGATACCGGTTGTGGCGGTACTTCATGATCGTCCGCACGCCGAAGGCCAGGACCAAGACGGTGTAGAGGAGTCCGTAGAGGAACCACTGATTGGCCGGCTTTCCCGTAAACGAGACGCTGAGGGGATCGCAGAGGCGAACCGCGAAGCTCAGATACTCCGCGTTCCAATAGAGGAGGACGTAGAAGCCCGTGATCCCGATCCCAGAGACCCAAGCCAAGGCGCCCTTGGCCGTCATGGAGCCGAAGTAGACCCCGTCGTGCTTGATCCCCTCGTGGGTGTCCTTGTAGCTGAGCCAGAAGTAGAGCGTCGCTCCCACGCCCATTAGCACGTAGCTGCTGAGGAAGCCGACCCAGGAGCCGGCGAGAGCAGGCAGCCAGAGGGCGTCGCCCAGTTCGGCGCGCGCCAGCTGCTCCACGATCTGGATCAAGAAGAACACGAGCCCCGTGCCGACGAGGGCCAGGGCGAGCTTCTCGGGGAGGCTCGAGGGCGGCTGGGCGGGCGTCTCTTGAGGCTCACCGAAACCGTGGGCCTCTTCGTCGAAGTCGTAGTCCGTCACGACGGGCAAAGCGCGAGCCATGGCGACCTCCTAACCCACCGAGACCGGGCCGCGGCTGAGCGCGGCTCTGATCTCGGGTTCGAAGCGGCGATAGAGTTCGGGGTCGAAGTTGGCCTCGGCCAGGTGCTCGAGGACGTAGTCGAAGGAGGCGCCCTCCTGGATCCAGCGCTCGCAGACTCGGTGTCGGAGGCGGAGGCCCATCACGTTGAACCCAGTCACCGCGCCCTCCTGCTCCACGATCCGGAGCCCGCGCGGCCCCGTCGGCTCCTCCCACCAATGGTGGACCTCGCCCTCCTTGGGCTTGGCCCAGACCCGACCGTAGGTCTGGTATTCGAGGTCGAGGAACTTGGCCGAGTTGTACCAGAGCCCGGCGTCGTAGTCCTCCGGCTGTCCCGCAATGACGCTGCCGACGCAGCGGCCTTGGAGCTTCCCCGTGTACCAGACCTGCTCGAGGCGGTTCCGCTCTTCGCCGGCGGTCTTGATCTCCGCGCAGTCGCCAGCCGCGTAGACGTCTGAGACCTCGGTCTCGAGGCGGTCGTTGACCAGGATCCCGCGCCCGGTCGGGATCCCGCTGCCCTCGGTCACGGCCAGGTTCGGCCGGACTCCGGCGGTCAGGCCCACGATCTGGCAGGGGATCTCCTCGCCGCCCTTGGTCTTGATCGCGGCCACGGCGCCGTCTGGCCCCGCGAGGATCTCGTCCAGCTCGGCGCCCAGGCGAAGGTCGATCCCGTGGGCTTGGATCAGGCGGGTGACCATCGCCGACTCCTCGGGAGGGAGGACGTTCGACCAGTAGCTCTGCTCCCGGACCAAGAAGGTGACCGCGATGTTTCGCGAGACGAGCATCTCGGCGAGCTCGATCCCGATCAACCCGCCGCCAACGATGACCGCGCGTTGTGCCCGCTTGGCGTTTTCGTAGAGGGCCTTGAGGTCCATGAGCGAGTAGAGGCCCTGAACGCCTGGGAGGTCCTGCCCCGGCCAGCCGAACTTGTTGCTGATCGATCCGGTCGCCAGGAGGAGCTTGTCGTAGTCGAGGGTCCGCTGGTCGCTGAAGCTGAGGCGCTTGGCCTTGGTGTCGATTCCAGTGACCCAGCCCCGCATCAGGTCGAGGCGGTTCTCGGCCCAGTAGTGGTCTTCGTAGGGCTTGGTCTCCTGATAGCGCATGTGCCCCATGAACACGTACATCAGCGAGGGGCGGGAATAGTGGTAGGTCGACTCGCCCGAGACGATGGTGATCTGCCAGTCGGGTTGGAGCGCGCGAATCGTCTGGGCAGCGCTGACCCCTGTGATTCCGTTACCGACGATGACGACGTGCATTGCACCCCCCGTGCTCTAGCTCGGCCGCCAGTATCCCCCTCCTTCGGACCGGTTACGCACACTCACTGGAGGTGAGTCGTTGCCTGGTCTCCCACCTCAACGGACGCCCCCTCCACGAGGAAGAGGATGCGGCAGCCCGCGCGATCGTTGAGGACGCGCTCGACGGTGACCTTTCCCAGAAAGGTGTTGCCCCGGTAAACCGAGAACCTGAAGCCGACCTCGACGGCGTCGTCGAGGCCCACGTTGAGCAGGACGAGCCCGGGCTCGATATCCACCTTGGTCGCGAGGACGAGAGCCGCGATCCGCGGCACAGGGGGGCCGGAGAGAGGCTGGTGTCCGAAGTTGACGCCGAGGTCCTCGGCGGCAGCGACGAGGGCGTTGCGCTCTTGGAGGGTTCGCCGCTCCTTGGCCAGGCTGGCCTCGAGCAGCGACTGCCTCAGAGCGCTCCACGTCGCCTCCGCGCGCAGCTTCGAGGAGTTCGCCTCGGCCGCCGCCAGCCCTTGCTGCGTCCCCCTCAAGCGGGCGGCCTGCCAGTGGTGGGCAGTCAAGGCAACCCACCCTAGCCCAACCAGTGAGAGCACCCGCAGAAGGGCCAGGACTGGACGCCAGGGAACTCGCAGGGCACTTGACGCGGGGGTGATCACTGGCTCCTCCTCAGGCCCAGATGCTCTCTACCTCACGACACCGATCCGTCACCGGCCGATCCCAGCTCCACCTCCCCCGTCAAGCGACCGCGTCTGGGATCCGAGTCGCTGAGTCGCCCTGTCGAGATTGAGGCGCCTGGGGGTCGCAGACCCCCCCAACCGAGCGGCATACTCTGCGCCATGGTCGACACCCCTCCCGCCGACGCGGCGCCCGAAGCCTCCGCCCCAGCACCCGAGCCCTCGGCGCCCTCACCGGCCCTAGCTCGCCTCGAGCAGCAGCGACAGAAGCTGCTCGACCTGACCCGGCGCAACCGACTCCTCAACTTCCGCGCCACCCGCCGGACCACGGTCCGCGTCGTGGACGAGGTCCCGAGCGAGCTCTTTCGCCTCGTAGCCTCGGCCGGACGCACCATGGGTTTCTTGCCCGGAGCCCCCGCGTCTCCCAAGGTCACGGCGCCGGACCCAGCCGCCGCCCTCGCCGAGGCAGTCGGCATGGAGCGCGCCGACCTCTCCGGTGAGATCGCCCCCGAAGTCCTGGAGTTGGTCCCGCCCCCCTTCGCGCGCAAGACAGGGATCCTCCCCCTTCGCATCGAAGACCAAGACGTGCTCGTCGTCGCGCTCGATCGCCCCGACGCCCCTGACGCTCCCGAGCGACTCCAAGAGGTCAGCCAAGCCGTCGATCGCGAAGTCCGCGGCGCCGTCGCCACCCCTGACGAGCTCCTCGAGGCCCTCGAGCGCCATTACCCGAGCGAGGTCGGCCAGGGCCCCGCCAAGCCAGCCCTAACCGACAGTCGCAACTACGCGCGGGTCTCGCGCGACGAACTCGACGCTCGTCATACGGACTTCGACCTCCAGACCGAGCTCGAGGCCGGCGACCTCGAGGCCAGCCTCACCGCCATTGCCCGCGCAGCCGCCTCGACCCTCGAGGAGCAAGGCTTCAACTCGCTCTACCTCGGCCTCGGGTTCCTGGAGTGGGAAGACCGCGAGAGCGAGCAGCGCCAGCAGGCGCCGATCCTCCTCGTCCCCGTGCGACTCGAGCGAAAGAACGTCCGTCGTCCCTACAAGCTCGTGGCCGGCGACGACGACCCCCTCGTGAACCCGGCCCTGGCCCACAAGCTCAAGCAGGACTGGGGGATCGAGCTCCCCGAGCTCCCCGAAGACCTCGACGAGGCCGACCCGGACGCGATCCTCAACGACCTAGCCGGCAAGGTCGTCGGAATAAACGGCTGGCGCGTCAGCGACGAGTGCAGCCTGGCGCTCTATTCGTTCACGAAGTTCGTGATGTACAAAGACCTCGAGCTTCACGGGGGCCTGGCCCAAGAGCACGCCATCGTGCGTCGCCTCCTCGGCGACCCGCGCCCCCTGCCGGAGCTGGCGCCGCCCCTCGAGCGTCCGCCCCACGAGGTGTTCGCCGTCACCGACGCCGACGCCAGCCAGCGCGAGGCCGTCGAGGCCGCCCTCCGTGGCGAGAGCATGGTCCTCGAAGGACCTCCTGGGACTGGCAAGTCCCAGACCATCACGAACCTCATCGCTGAGTTCCTCGGCGCCGGCAAGACCGTCCTCTTCGTGAGCGAGAAGATGGCCGCGCTCTCGGTGGTTCAGGAGCGCCTCCAGAGCGTCGGCCTGGGTGAGTTCTGCCTCGAGCTCCACAGCCGCCACGCCAACAAGCGCGCCCTGGTCAAGCGCCTCTCGGCCACCCTCGAGCTCGAGCCTCAGGCGGACCACGCCGAGGACGCGACCCTAGCGACCCTCGCCGCCCAGGAGGCCGAGCTCCAGGCCTACAGCCAAGACCTCCACTCCTCCCACGGCCCCCTCGAGGCCACGCCCTACCAAGTCCTGGGCGCGCTCCAGGAGCGGCCCCCCCTCTTCGACCCCGTCGCTGGAGCCCGACTCGTCGCAGCCCTCAGCGAGGCTGGCGGCTGGACCCGCCAAGACCTCGAAGCCCGCGAGCAGGCCCTCGAGGCCTACGCCGAACACCTCGAGCGCGTCGGCCCCGGCCAGCCCCCCCTCGAAGTCCTCATGGGACACCCTCTCCGCGGGATCGGGCTCCGCGACGTGGACTACGCCGGGCAGGGTGAGCTGTTCGGCGCCCTGGAGGCCTTGGCCGGCGAGGCGCTCCCGGCCCTCAAGCGCGCCCTCGACGAGCTCTGCGAGCTGACCCTCAGCAACCCGGCCGGCTCCTTGGCTGAGGTCGAGGGCCTCTTGGACCTGGCCGCGATCCTGGCCGACCCGGCGCTCCCGGCGCCCGAGGTCCTGGCGAATCCAGCTTGGGATCAGGTCCCTCCGCGCGCGGCGGCCCTGACCTCCCTCGCCCAAGAGGAGCGAGCGCAGCGTCAGGGCGTCGCCGAGTGCTTCACTGAGGCTGCCTTCGAACGCGAAGACCTCACGGCCCTGGCCGGCGTTCACCAGGGCTACGGCGAGGCCTGGTATCGCTGGTTCGTCCCCAGCTTTTGGTCCGCCTCGAGCGCCGTAGACACCTTCCGCAAGCCCGGCTACACGGCCCAAGGCGCCGCCCTCGTCAGCGACCTGACCAAGGCCGAGAAGGCCCGCAGCCTCGCCAAGGAGCTCGCCGCCGTCGAGGCCGAGGGCCGGGCACTCTACGGCCCCGCCTGGGGCGGCGACCCCACCGCTTTGGCCCGCGCAGGCGAGCTGGCCCAGCGCTTCCGCTCCCACCTCAAGGCGCGCCGCCCCCGACCTGAGCTTCAGCAAGCGCTCGCGGCAGGAGGCCTCGACGCCGCTCGGCTGAACGCGGGGAGCGCCGCGACCCAAGAGCGCCTCGCTGCCCTGCAGGCTGCCTGGGAGCGCTTCCAGCAGGCCGCAGCCTTCGACGCCTCGACGGGCTTCGGCCAACCCTTCGCAGACACGCCCCTCGACGGCGTCCTTCAGCGACTCCTCGAGATCCAAGGCGCCCCGCAGCTCCTCGCGGACTGGACCCTCCTCCAACGCAGCCTCGGGACCCTCCACGACCTGGGCCTCGCGAGCTTCCTCGGCGCCGCAGGCGAGGTCGTAGTCCCACCCCCGCCCGCCTTCAGCTCACCCTCCCCCGCCGCGGCGCCTCCGACAGCCCAGGCTGCCCAGCCCGAAGGAGCCGAGGCGACCAGCGACCTGGGCACTCACGATGTCGACTCCGGCGAAGCCGAGTCGCCCCTTGCGAAGCAAGGGAGCGCTACCGCGAGTTCCCCTGAGGACGCGACCAGCGATCGCAGCGGCTCTGCCAGCGATCCCGTCCTGAGCGCAGCTCAGGATGCGTCCGCGCAAGC
>Ga0316204_10004022_pt1 | contig 27559 bp, 26 predicted proteins | sample 6monrhotite_MG_2_FD_205661 | JGI IMG/M metagenome (GOLD analysis project Ga0316204, IMG submission 205661) | Microbial mat bacterial communities from mineral coupon in-situ incubated in ocean water Damariscotta River, Maine, United States -... | ecosystem: Environmental > Aquatic > Marine >...
CGTGAGCACTTCGAATGCATTTGTATTACGGGGTGCAAAAATTATATTTGTTGATATTCGTCCGGATACGATGAATATCGATGAGAATCTAATTGAGGCAGCTATCACACCTAAGACCAGGGCTATTGTGCCAGTGCATTACGCTGGCGTAGGGTGTGAGATGGATGTAATTATGGATATCGCCAATCGACACGATTTATTTGTTGTGGAGGATGCTGCGCAAGGCATGATGAGCACATATAAAGGTAAAGCTTTGGGTTCTATTGGTCATTTAGGTACATATAGTTTTCATGAAACTAAAAATTATACCAGTGGTGGAGAAGGTGGTTTATTAATAATAAATGATGATCACTTTGCTGCTCGAGCTGAAATAATCCGTGAAAAAGGGACTAATCGTAGCTCTTTTTTTAGGGGGCAGGTGGATAAATATACTTGGGTTGATCTTGGTAGCAGTTATTTACCTTGTGAGTTACAAGCCGCTTATTTGTGGGGTCAGTTGGAAAAGTCGCAAGAAATTAACTTGAATCGTTTAGAAACTTGGAATACTTATTATGACTGTTTTGAACCCTTAGCGAATTTGGACTTAGTTACTTTACCTGCTATAGCTGATAACAGTAATCATAATGCCCATATGTTTTATTTGAAGTTAAGCGGTATTGAAGAAAGAAGTACGTTTATCGATTTGCTGAAAGAAGAGCATGTAAATGCAGTATTTCACTACATACCTTTACATACATCTCCTGCAGGAAAAAAATATGGTGTATTTAGCGGTTCAGATATGTACACCTCTAAAGAAAGTGAAAGATTGCTTAGAGTTCCTATTTGGTATGGAATGAGTTCTGATGAAGTCAGCGCTGTAGTAAAAGCGGTAATAAAAACGGCTTACGCAATATGTCGTTGAGTAAATCAACTATTGGTGATGTTCATATCAGATGAATCCAGTTTATAGTGCCCTATTAACATCAACCGCACATCTTATGAAAATAGGAACGGGCTTTGTTTTTTTAAAACTTACTGCTGTTTACTTAGGTGCAGAAGGTATGGGATTGCTCGGGCAGTTTATGAGCCTAGTTGCAATTCTATTTCTAATGGCTGGCGGTGGTGTTGTTAACGGAGTCATTAAATATGTCGCGGAATATCGATCTGAACCGAGAAAATTATTACATTTTCTATTATCGGCAAAGACATATTCATTAAGTTTCGGTATTGTAGTTTTCATTGTTTGTGCTGTCTTTTCTATTGAAATTTCTACTTATGTATTTAAAGATGATTCTCTCTATTGGGTCATTATTTTTTTAGGTTTTGCTCAGTTTGGTTTTGCATTTACAAACTTAGTAACAGGAACGGCTAATGGATTAACTGATACAAAAACATATGCTTTGATTCAGATTACTGGGAATTTGTTAGCCTTGCCATTGATGTGGATTCTGATTAAAAACTACGAAGTCGCTGGGGCTTCTCTTGCTGTAATTTTAATGTTTGTTGCTAATACAGTCCCTTCATATTTCTTTTATAAAAAGTCAAAGTTTAACAATAAAATATTAGGGATTAAAATTGCTAGAGGCGATTTTAAAAAATTATCTACATACTCCTTAATGGCTTTGGCCGGTGCGATTAGCTTCCCGTTAGTAGAACTTATTGTACGCACTTCGATTATTGAAAATGTAGGGTATGATGCAGCGGGTCTTTGGCAAGCTTCAATTAAATTATCAAGTGCCTATATGGGCTTTTTTATTGTTTTTCTTAGTGTGTATTTTATGCCACTAATTTCCGCGCAAACCATTAAAGCTAAAATAGGCTTAACAGTTATTAAGTATATTAAAGTTGTGGCTCTCCTTTTTTCTGTAGGCGCTATGGTGTTTTATTTTACACGAGAGTCACTAATCCCATTATTGCTATCGGACGAGTTCTTACCGTTGGCTTCTGTGATTAAATACCAATTATTAGGTGACTTTTTTAGAGTTTTAAGTTTTGTAATAGGATTTGTTATTATTGCAAAAGCAGGGCTAACAATATATTTGATTAGTGAGATTACCCAAGGTTTGATTTTCTGTTTGTTAAGTTTGTATTTTTTGGAGATAGGCATGGGTTTAGAAGGAGTTCTAATTGCTCATTTAGTGATGAATATCACTTTTTTTGGATGTTCTATCTTAGGATTTATTATTTATTTAAATCGAAATCGAAATCGAAATCGGAGTGATCATGCTAACAGCTAGTGTAGTTGTCTCTTGCTATAATCAAGAGCAATATATTGGAGAGTGTTTAGATAGTATCTTGGCTCAATCTATCAGTTTTGAATGTGAAATAATCGTGTCTGATGACTGCTCAACAGATCAAACTCAAAATATTTTAAAAGCTTATAAAGAAAAGTATAGCGATAAAATTAAATTACACTTGAGAGAGCAAAATGTTGGAGCTGCTGTAAATTATATTGATTTACATAATTTAGCACAGGGAGATATTGTTTATCACTTTGATGGTGATGATATTATGCTTCCTGGTAAGTTACAAAACCAATATGATGTTTTTGTAAGGGATGCTGATGTAAATGTAGTATTTCATAACGCAGTTTATTTTTCAGACGATAGTACTTATTGTTCTCGAACGAATTTTTCTATAGTAAAGGATAAAGAATATTCATGTTTTTCATTAGATGAACTCGCTCGTTGGGGGACTATAGCAGTTCATGGGTCATATGCCTATAGACGAAGTTCGAGAAAAACTAAATATTTGAATAGGGAGTTTATGGAGTGGTTTTTTGCGATGGACTCATTAATTCCATCGGGTAAAGGGGTTTTCTTAAGAGAGCCATATATTAAATATCGATGTAATCCAATGGGAAACTCATATTTATCAACTAGAACAGGCCAGCTTAAGGCATATAGGATTTATTTAGAAGACTTGCTCATCATATTTAATAGTACCCCACATCTAAGAAAAGATTTATATGTTAATTTCATTGTGACGTTTTTATCAATGATTAAAACGACAAGAAGCTTTCAGGCAAAATATTTGTTTTTTTTGCTAAGAAATTCTCTATATTTTAGACCAAGTAAGTTAATAGATACGATTAAAGTTAGATTAACAGTTGGGCCTGCGTTGAAAGTTAGGTAGAAAATCTAGAGTGTGGATACCAAGTGGTATAAGATTGAAGTGGTTTTCGAAGCCCTCATTCAAGTGGGTTTATTAATATTAAGAGCATAAGGTAAAGTCAGGAATGAAGCTTTCAATCGTAGCTACGTTATATCAATCTGAGCAACATATTCATGAATTTCTTGAATTCGCATAACAAGTGCAATTTACTTGTAAGAAAAAAGGCCAGCTGAAATAGAATGCTAATTTTCTTACCACAGGAAATTGCAATGAACTATAAACAGCTGACCAGCGGTGAACGATACCAAATAAAAGCCTACTTGAAAACAGGTTTAACAAATAAAGAGATAGCAGAGCACCTAAATCGCCATCCCTCGACAATTGGTCGAGAAATAAAAAGAAACTCAGGATTAAGAGGGTATCGGCCTAAGCAGGCTAATCAATTTGCTGTAGAGCGAAGATATACTGCTGAAAAAGGGATTAAACTCACTTCAGCCATTAGAGAACAGATCAAGAAATTAATTCGACTAGAACTCAGTCCAGAACAGGTTAGTGACTATCTTAAAAAACACGAAATTGTAAAACTACACCATGAAACGATCTATCGCATGGTGTTAACGGATAAAAAGCAAAAAGGTACACTCTATCAGCACCTTAGGCACTGACATAAACCTTATAGAAAGCGCTATGGTAGCTATGATCAACGTGGAAAAATAAAAAATGCTACTAGCATTGAAGAACGCCCAAAGATTGTCGATGACAAAAGTAGAGTTGGTGATTGGGAAGGTGACACCATTATTGGTAAAGACCGAAAAAGCGCCATTTTCACATTGGTTGAAAGAAAAACACTCTATACCATTATCGTCAAACTCACAGGCAAGAATGCCAAAGAGCTTGCCGATAAAACCATAAAAGTCCTAAAGCCGATGGCAGAGAAGATTCACACCATCACCTATGACAATGGTTTAGAATTTGCAGAGCACGAACGTATGGCAGAAGAATTAAACGCAAAGATCTACTTTGCACATCCATACTCTTCTTGGGAAAGAGGAATAAATGAAAATACCAACGGCTTGATTCGTCAGTATTTTCCAAAAGGTACTGACTTCAATCTAGTTACCCAAGAACAAATAGATTTTGTAATGAACCGCTCAACAGTCGTCCCCGAAAAACACGGGGAGGAAAACGACCTGTTGAGCTGTTTTTAGGAAAAGCGGTTGATTTATTAGCAGCTTAAATACGTTTGCACTTAATATGCGAATTCAAGCTCTATTGTTTAGGTTATTGTGAATGAAAGATTTTGTGAATTCTAGAATGCCATTTTTGATTTCCTTTATAGTATTGCTCCTCGTAATTGGTTTTCCACGGATATACGGCACAGAAGTCCCTATGGCAGTCGTGCTGATACCATTTTTTATTATGGGTTTTATGAAGTTTATACTGAGTAAATCTTGGGTTTTTTTTGGTATTTTTGGAGTAGGTAGTCTTTGGATTATAGGAGGGGTTTTCTCCTTTATGAATGGAAATGGTACTTTTGCGGATCTATTTTTCCATTTTATACTGTCTTTTAAAATGATTCTGAATTTTTTCTTTGGATATGTGATTTATATAGTTTTAAAAAGAAATATTTCAGTGTTACTTGCATGGCTAGTATTTCAATTATTTATTATTGTTTTGTCTATGTATAGTGAAGCTGTTTACTCATTTTTACTTGGGTTTATTTCACCGCGTTCGGCGGAAGTTTTTCAATATATTTTTGGGTTGAGGGCATTAGGTTTTGGATTATTTCATATGGATGGTGCTTTACTCTTGGTTATTGCGGTGTTTTATTACTTGCTTGTGGCCCAAAGTTCAGTCTTTAAAGGATTAGTATTAATTTTATTTCTTCCTATTTCCATGGCTATTGCAAGGAGTGCTCTTGTACCTTATCTTATTTTTGGTTTATTTAGACGCGGTGTGTACATCAAAGCGAGTTTAATATCCGCTGCCATAATTATGTTTGTTATAGCGCTATATGCGACAAGTGGACCTCTTTTTGAAGCGACAGAACTTTTTCGAAATATGTTAAATAATGGAGAGCTTTCTAGTAAAAGTGTGACTCATTTATCAACGATGTTTGTTTGGCCACAATCGGTGTCAACTTGGTTATTCGGTGATGGTCAATACTTTGATCATCAGACAGACTCACTCAGTTTTTATATGTTAACAGACGTTGGTTTCTTGAGAGTCTTGTATTTTTCTGGTTTATTCTCAGTTTTTATATTTATATTATTAAACTTATACTACTTATTTGCCCTTTTATTTAGCTCTAAATACCACGGAAGTCGTGAAATAAAACTATTTTCTATTTCACTAATACTCCTGTTTATAGTGATTAACTTTAAAGGTATTCAGTTAATGCCATTGTTTTCAATGGTTCTATATATGTATGCACTTGATATGAAGAATTTATCTTGTACTTCTAACAAAAATAGACGTTAACTTAGTTTAAAATTTTAGAAGTGTTGACACTCCAATTGTTATATGTGTTTTGAGAGGGTATTAATGGTAGTTATGAATGCTAAAAAGTTGGACGGTATTAAGATCGCAAGAGTTTCAACAGTTGTTTTTTTTATAGATACTCAGTTACATGTTCAAATTACGAAGACAGTCGAGGCTGGAGCTAGTGTTACCATTGTTGCGAGTGAACAAGAGATGGATCGTACGATTTCTGATAGTTGTTATGTGTCGTTGGACATTCCAAGAAAAATACATTTATTAAGGGATGTTGTAGCGTTATTTAAGTTATGGTATTTCTTTCGTAAATCTAAATTTGATATTATTCATTCAACTACACCTAAAGCTGGTTTATTATGTGCATTGGCTGGTTTTTTGGCTCGTGTTCCAATTCGGATTCATACTTTTACTGGTCAGCCTTGGGTTGGCTTGACCGGTATGAAACGATGGGTCTCAAAAACAAGTGACAAAATTATTCTGTTGTTAAACACACGTTGCTATACAGATAGTTTTAGCCAGAGAAATTTTCTTGTTGAAAGTGGAATAGCGCAGGTTGATAAAGTAGGAGTGCTTGGTTCAGGTTCATTGGCTGGAGTTGATCTACAGCGCTTTAATGCTTCTCGATTTAACAGTGAGGATAAGTACGACCTTAAAATGTTGTTAGGAATACCTAATGAATCGAAGGTTCTTCTGTTTGTGGGAAGAGTTACGAAGGATAAAGGTGTAGCTGAGTTGTTAGCTGCTTTTAGTCATTTGGTTACTCAAGGTATTAATTCATATTTGATTTTACTTGGTCCATTTGAAGATGATGCTTCTATGCTTTTAGATACTGTAGTTACTAAGGTAAAAGAAAAAATTATCACACCTGGTTTTACTCATGAGCCGGAGAGATTTATGGCGCTAGCTGATGTGTTAATATTACCGAGTTATCGTGAAGGTTTTGGTACTGTAATTATTGAGGCTGCTGCTATGAGAGTACCTTCTATAGGTACTAAAATCTATGGTTTATCAGATGCCATTGTTGATGGTTTAACAGGTGTTCTTGTGCCAATAAAAAATATTGATAGGCTTTCTTTAGCTATGAAAGAGCTGCTTGAGAATGACTCTTTACGGATTAAGTTGGGCGAGAATGCGCTAAATCGCGTTGTAAATGAATTTTCGGATACTACTATGAGTGATTTAGTTATAGACGAATATGTTTCGTTGTTAAATAAATATAAGTGAGATTAAGTGATTAAAGAACCCACGTTTAAAGTGCTCCTTACAGGTGCAACGGGTTTTGTTGGGCGTTTTTTATGTGAGCATCTTTTGGAGCAAGGCCGTGGCGTTATAGCAGCTGGTCGTCGTGATAATGGTGTTTTGTTGAATGAGATAAAACAAAAGAATGTAGGTCCTTTCACTGCAGAAACAGATTGGACTGATGTGCTTCAAGGTACTGAGGTCGTAATCCATACAGCAGCTAGAGTCCATATGATGAACGACTTGTCTTCAGATCCGCTGGAAACCTTTAGAAAGGTTAATGCCTACGCGACTTTAAACTTGGCAAGACAGGCTTCTAAATCAGGTGTAAAGCGCTTTGTGTTTTTAAGTTCAATTAAAGTTAATGGAGAAATGACTAGGCCTGGTCATTTCTTTTCCCCTGAAGATACTTTTATTACTTCAGATCCCTATGGTTTGTCTAAGTATGAAGCGGAACAGGGATTGCTGGCTTTAGCGAAAGAAACAGGGATGGAAGTAGTGATTATTCGCCCTCCTTTAGTTTATGGTCCAGGAGTCAAAGCAAATTTTAAGTCTATGATGAAATGGGTTTATAAAAGCGTCCCTTTGCCATTTGGCGCGGTGCATAACCAACGCTCTTTAGTGGCCTTGGATAATTTAGTTGATTTTATTACTTTGTGTGCGGATAGAGAAAAATCACCCAAAGCGGCCAATCAGGTATTTTTAATTTCAGATGGAGAGGATGTTTCTACCACTGAGCTGTTAATAAAAGTGGCTCATGCTTTTGATAAGAAACCTTTTTTGATTACAATGCCTGTTGGTTTAATGACTTTTGCTGCTAAGTTGGTTGGTATGGGGGATATGGCGAATCGTTTGTTTGGTTCTCTACAGGTAGATAGTTCAAAGGCCAGAGAGTTATTAGGTTGGAAACCAGTGATTACGATGGATGAACAATTAAAGAAAACAGCTAAAGAATTTTTGAATGATGATTAATCCTAGTTCTGAGCCTGAATTATGCTTGCCTGTGGATATTAGACAGTATCGGTTTTGGTATAAATTGTGCGCTTTACCCTTTGTGGAGTCATTGTATCTATTTGGTTCAAGAGCACGGGGAGACAGCAGAAGTAAATCTGATATTGATATTGCTGTTAATTGCCCTGATGCAACCTTACAGGAGTGGCAGCAAATACTAGATATTATTGAGGATGCAGATACACTTTTAGGTATTGATGTAGTTCGATACGACAGTTTGAATGATAGTGTATTTAAAAGTAAAATTGATGAAAGTAAGGTCTTGATATATGAGAGATGAAACGCGAGATGCTTTTTCGTTTTTTTCAAATGCTTAGCAGCATTTTGAATTTTGTGTGGAGCTTGCGTGGAAGTTAGTTAAAAGGATGCTGATGGACATTGAAGGCATCGAAGCATTATCTCCGAAAAAAGCTTTACAGTTTGCTTATCAGTTAGCTTGGATTGAAGATGTGCAGGCTTGGTTGCAAATGCTTAACGATAGAAACATTACCTCACATTACCTCACATTACCTATCGAGAAGAGTATGCCTTGGAAATTTATTCCCATCTTCCTGCTCATTTAAAAAATATGCGATTATTGCAAAATCATCTTAATAGTTTTATTGAAAGCTAAAAGTCCAATTAAATTAGCCCTTTACCAGAACCTCCGGACCTATCAACGAGAGAAGAATTTAAAATTGAAAAGAATATTTGATTTGTTACTGGCGTTATTGGCCAGTTTTGTTTTATTTTTACCTATTTTAGTGGTGGCTTTAATGGTCAAATTGACTTCTAAAGGGGCTGTTCTTTATTGGTCTGACAGAGTGGGTAAAGATAATAAAATATTTAAGATGCCTAAATTTAGAAGTATGAAAATAAATACTCCTGCCGTCGCTACTCATTTATTATCTGATCCTAACAGTGTATTGACTCCCATTGGTGGTTTTTTAAGAAAGTCGAGTTTGGATGAGTTACCGCAGTTGTGGTGTATTTTGAAGGGTAACATGAGTTTTGTGGGGCCGCGTCCTGCACTTTTTAATCAAGACGATTTAATTGAGTTACGAACCCGGCAGGGCGTAGATCAACTTATGCCTGGTTTAACTGGCTGGGCGCAAGTTAATGGTCGTGATGAGTTGCCTATTCCGCAAAAAGTGGCATTAGATACTGAGTATTTAAATAGGCGTGGTTTTTGGTTTGATATTTATATTTTATGGCGTACATTCGTTAAAGTAGTGAAAAGTGATGGGGTATCTCATTAGTGTTTAATTTGGATCGTCACGGTCTTTGAACTTCGCGTTGACGGATGGTTTTGATAAGGGAATATTTATGAGTGAAGACATTCGTTGGAAGCAGCGATTTCAAAATTATTTAAAGGCATTAAGTCAGTTGGCTTCTGCTTTATCTTCTTACGATGAAACGGCTGAAGCGCTTATTAAAGAGGGTATTTTACAGCGGTTTGAATTTACCCATGAACTGGCTTGGAAGGTCATGAAAGACTATTTGGAGTATGAGGGGCATCAAGGAATTACTGGTTCTCGTTCTGCAAGCCGATTAGCATTCTCTTTAGAAATTGTTGAAGATGGGCAGGTTTGGATGGATATGATCGAAAGTCGAAATCGCACGGTACATACCTATGATGAACGTGTTTTGGAGCAAGAGTTCGCCAAGGTACAAAAAAGCTATACACGGGCGTTTCATCAGTTTGCTCAAAAAATGCAGGAGTTTTTGTGATGTTTGGATTGCCTGAACAAACAAGGCTTGCAATGCAGCGAGTGTTTGCACGTTATCCAGAGATCAAGCAAGTGATTATCTATGGTTCACGTGCTAAAGGAAATTACCGCGCCGGTTCTGACATAGATTTGACGCTACTTGGCACCGCTGTGGATAACACCGTTTTGAGCCGAGTGCTTGTTGACTTAGATGAATTGAATACGCCTTATTTAATGGATGTATCGATTCTTGAGCAAATTGAGTCGCAAAAACTAGTCGAACATATTGAGCGAGTTGGTCAGGTTTTTTATGATTGGAATTCTCTGAGTTCCATTGAAACTGTTTTGTAAAAGGGGCGAAAAGTGACGGGGTATCTCATTAGTGTTTAATTTATCTTGGTTATTGGTATTACCTCGCTGGAAGAAGCGTTTAATTTCTTCATTGGTTGATGTCGTTGGTTTAATTTTTATCGCTTCTTTGGCTATTTCGGTTAGGCTTGGTGAGCTTTGGTACTCTTTAGACGCCTATTGGGTGGCGATTGTTTTGCTTCCCGTGTTGGCAATGCCTGTTTTTATTAAGCAAGGTCTTTACCGAGCGGTCGTTCGTTACATTGGTCATCGCTTTGCCGTCACCGTTTTTCTTTCGGTCTCCTTAACAATTTTGGTGTGGACTGCAGCTATTTTTATGCTGGATTTGGCCTATCCAAGAACAGCCATTGTGATCACTTGGTTATTGGCGCTCTTGTATATTTCAGGCACTCGCATTATCGCTCGCTGGCTACTTTCTGATTATGCTGAACGTAAAGGGCTAGCACCCCAGCAAGTGGTGATTTTTGGAGCAGGCACTTCAGGTCAGCAATTATTGGGAGCATTCTCAAAAGTATCGACCACAAAAGTAGTGGCCATTATTGATGATGATCCAGGTTTGAAAAAGAGTGAAATTGCTTCTGTGCGCATTTATCCAAGAAGTGCATTGAGTGGTTTGATCGAGGATTATGGCGTTTCTGAATTGTTACTAGCCATTCCCTCTCTTTCTGGAAAACAGAGAAAAAATATTATCGATTGGGCCGAAAAATACCCAGTGAAGGTATCTACTTTGCCTTCTATTGATGAAATTGTTGGCGGAAAGGTGTCTTTCTCTGATATTCGAGAACTGAATATTGAAGATCTTTTAGGTAGGGATATTGTACCACCTAAAGCCGAGCTACTGGAGGCATGCGTTTCTAACAAAGTCGTCATGGTAACAGGCGCGGGTGGTTCGATTGGATCAGAGCTGTGTAGACAGGTCATTAAGTTAAAACCATCAAAGCTCATTTTGTTTGAAATGAGTGAGTTTGCGATTTATAGCATTGAGCATGAATTGGTGAAGCAGGTTAGATCACTCAATTTGGAAGTAGAGATTTTGGCTGTTTTAGGGTCTGTTTGTGATGAGAAAAAAGTACAGAAATTAATCTCATCTTATCGCGTTGAAACGATCTATCATGCCGCAGCTTATAAGCATGTGCCGATGGTAGAGCATAATATTCAAGAAGGCATTCTGAATAATAGTTTTGGAACCCATGTGCTCGCAAAAGTGGCGGCGGAAATGAAAGTTAAAAACTTTGTGTTGATCTCTACGGATAAGGCGGTTCGCCCTACTAATATTATGGGGGCGAGCAAACGCTTAGCAGAGATGGCGTTGCAAGCTTTACAGGTAGAGTACCCTGAGACTCGTTTTTTGATGGTTCGTTTTGGTAATGTGTTAGGTTCTTCTGGTTCGGTGATTCCTCTGTTTAAAAAACAGATTGCGCAAGGCGGGCCTGTCACCGTTACTCATAAAGAGATCACTCGTTATTTTATGACCATACCTGAAGCAGCGTCTTTAGTGATTCAAGCAGGTTCGATGGGCGTTGGCGGAGATGTATTTGTTTTGGATATGGGCGAGCCTGTTAAGATTGCAGACTTGGCTCGCAAGGTCATTCATTTGTCGGGGTTAGAAGAGATTGATTCTGAAGGGCATGGGGATATTGAAATTCAATATACGGGACTTCGCCCTGGTGAAAAGCTTTATGAGGAGTTGTTAATAGGTGAGAATGTTGATGGGACGGAACACCCTAGAATAATGAAGGCTCATGAGGATTTTTTAGATTATCAGACTTTGTTGAAAGAGTTTGCTAGGTTGGAAAAAAGTTTGGAACTCTATAATTACCAAGCTGTGACGGAGCAATTAACAGCAATCGTTTCAGGTTTTAACCACAGTAGTGGCATTGTTGATTACTTAGATGCGAATAATATCCGCTAGGTTGTCTAAGAGCGATAGCCTAGTAAAGCGATAGAGTTTTTGCACATTTGAATGCATGTTTTACGTACAGAAGGTCTTTTGTTCTGTTATGATGGATCGGCATAATTTAATATGCGTATTTTTCATAATGGAGGATAAGGTATGTTTCTAAAATATTTAGTCTCTTTTGGGTTCTTAGTATTAAGCTTTTCGCTATATGCAGCCCCTGTTAATGTTAACACCGCTTCTGTAGAGGAAATTTCATCCACTCTTTCAGGAGTCGGGCCTGCAAAAGCATTAGCCATTTCTGAACACTGCAAGAAGGTAGGGTGTACTAAGCCTGAGGATTTATTGCAGGTAAAAGGTATTGGTCAAAAAACATTAGAAAAAATAGCAGATGATCTGACCTTTAAAGATAAATAGCGGTTATGTTACCCGTGTCTTCAGTGGTACAGTCTAAACTCCTTAGCCTAGTTGTGATACTAGGCTTTTTTATATCTATCGTTTTTTCATCCTTGAGTTATGCGAAACTGACTGAGGAGAGTGCTCAAAATCGCCCTGCTTTACTACTGTTGGCAGAGTTTAGTGCCCAGCAAAGTGTAAAGGGCTGGTTAATGAGTGAAAAACTGGATGGTGTGCGCGCATACTGGAATGGTAGGCAGTTATTGAGCCGAAATGGCCATGTTTTCTATGCCCCAAAATGGTTTACCAAGAAGCTTCCTCCTTTTGAACTGGATGGTGAGCTTTGGATTGATCGTGGCCAATTTGAAGAAGTCGTGTCAGTCGTGAGAAGAAAGCATCCTGATGATCGATGGCGAAGGGTTACTTATCAAATTTTTGAAGTGCCTAATCAATCCGGTTTTTTGCTAGAACGCCTGTCAATACTCAAAAAGTATCTCGCCCAAACCCCCGTGCCACATTTAAAAGTGATTGAACAGACAGTGATTCAAAATGAATCAGAGGTGCAGCAAAACTTGCAGAGGGTACTTGAGATGGGTGGTGAGGGATTGGTGCTTAGAAAAGCGAACAGTTTGTATTACACCGGACGTTCTAAAGAGGCTGTTAAAGTTAAATTAAAGCAAGATGCAGAGTGCATGGTGGTCGGCTACACAGAAGGAAAAGGTAAGTATCAAGGCAAGACTGGGGCTTTAAAATGCCAATTACTTGCAGAACAGTTTCCTCAACTCAAAGCTAAGGAAAGCCGCCTCATTAAAATTGGCAGTGGATTATCTGATCAGCTAAGAGAAACACCACCCCTTGTTGGGCAAACAGTTACTTTTCAATATATGGGCTTAACAAGAAATGGTTTGCCAAGGTTCCCAGTGTTTTTAAGGTTAAGGTAATTCTTGTTTACCCGATACAAAGTTCTTACAGAATTAATTTTTCATAAACGCATCAATACGATCTAGTGCATTGGTGAGGTTTTCCATGCTCGTTGCAAAGGAGATGCGTAGGTGTTTATCTGCTCCAAAGGCTGAGCCAGGTACAACGGCAACGAGCTTCTCTTCTAAAAGCGCTGAGGATAACTCAGCATCGGTTGCATAGCCTTTTATTTTCATGGCTTCGGATACATCCATAAAGGCATAGAAAGCCCCATCGGCTTCAATGCATTTAAATCCTGTGATTTGATTAATTCTTTGCACCACATATTGATGACGTTTTTTGAACTCTACTAACATGGTCTGAATGCACTCTTGAGAGCCATTCAGGGCTTCAACCGAGGCCGCTTGTGAGATGGAGCAGGGGTTTGATGTGCTTTGCGATTGGACTTTACGCATGCCCGTAATAATATCCGCTGGGCCTGCCGCATAACCAATACGCCAGCCTGTCATAGAGTAGGCTTTAGATACGCCATTGAGTACAACGGTGCGGTTATTTAACTCAGGACAGACTTCTAGAATATTAGTGAAAGGCGTGTCGCCAATCATAATGTGTTCATACATATCGTCTGAAGCAATCACAATATTGGGGTGTTGCGCTAATACTTGACCCAGTGCCTTTAACTCTTCTGCGGTATAGACAGCCCCCGTTGGATTGGATGGGCTGTTTAAAACCAGCATTCTAGTTTTTTCTGTAATGGCCGCTTCTAGTTGTTGGGCGGTGACTTTAAAGCCTTGCTCAATTCCTGCTTCAATAATGACGGGCTTTCCACCTGCCAATAGCGCCATGTCGGGATAAGATACCCAATAAGGAGCGGGAATAATGACTTCATCTCCGTCATTTAAAATGGCTTGGCACAGGTTGAAAAAGCTCTGTTTTCCGCCTGAAGAGACGAGAATCTGATCCATGCCATAATCGAGACTGTTGTCGCGCTTAAATTTAGCTTGAATCGCCATTTTAAGTTCAGGAGTACCATCAACAGCCGTATATCGAGTTTCGCCATTTTGAATCGCGGTAATTCCAGCCGCTTTAATATGATCTGGCGTGTCAAAATCAGGTTCACCCGCTCCTAGGCTAATAATATCCTTACCTGCACGCTTCAGTTCTGCCGCTTTAGCGGTAATCACCAGTGTTAAGGAAGGTTTAACGCGATTGACACGATCAGATAAATTAGCCATTGATTGAATTTCTCCGCGAATGAATGAACTTGTATAATACCGAATTGATTTGCTTTTAAAGGTAAGCAAAAGTGTGGGTAGAACGGGCTCTTTACATTCGTATGTAATTAATAATAAGGCCTATTCTACTGGATTTTATCCGAGTTTTTAAAGGAATAATTGTGGCAAAAGCGTTTGAATTGGTTTCTCAATATTCTCCTAACGGAGATCAGCCGACGGCAATTGCAAAGTTGGTGGAAGGATTAAGGGATGGAGAAGCTTATCAAACCTTATTAGGTGTAACGGGTTCTGGAAAGACATTTACCGTTGCCAATGTCATTAAGGAGGTGCAAAGACCCACGATTATTCTGGCTCATAACAAAACATTAGCCGCTCAATTATATGGCGAGATGAAAGGTTTTTTTCCTAATAATGCCGTGGAATACTTTGTTTCATATTACGACTATTATCAGCCAGAAGCTTATGTGCCCGCTTCAGATACCTACATTTCAAAAGATTCCTCTGTTAATGAACAGATTGAACAGCTCCGTTTATCCGCCACTAAAGCCTTATTGGAACGGCAGGATGTCATCTTAATCGCCACGGTTTCGGCCATATATGGTTTAGGGGATCCTGAGATGTATTTGAAGATGATTCTTCAAGTTCGATTGGGTGACAGTATTGCACAACGTGATATTTTGGCTCGACTGACTTCCATGCAATACACTCGTAATGATATTGAGTTGTGGCGCGGTAATTTTCGTGTACGTGGCGATGTGATAGATATTTTTCCAGCAGAAGCGGAGGAGTATGCTCTTCGTATTGAACTGTTTGATGACGAGGTTGAAAGTATTGCGTGGTTTGATCCTTTGACAGGTGAGGTGCTAAGTCGCCCAACGCGTGCAACCGTTTATCCTAAGTCACATTATGTAACGCCAAGAGAACGTGTCTTGGAAATGGTCGAAAAAGTGAAGGTGGAGCTAAAGGAGCGTTTGGAGCAGTTGCGTTCCATGAGTAAGTTAGTAGAAGCTCAGCGACTGGAAGAGCGGACTCGATTAGATATAGAGATGATGGTTGAATTGGGCTATTGCCAAGGGATTGAGAACTATTCACGTTATCTATCTGGTAGAGAAGCAGGTCAAGCACCGCCCACCTTGATGGACTACTTTCCTAAAAACTCTTTGTTGGTGATTGATGAAAGCCACGTGACCATTCCACAAATTGGCGGAATGTATAAGGGGGATCGATCTCGTAAAGAGAACTTAGTAGGCTATGGTTTTAGACTGCCGTCGGCTTTAGATAATCGACCGATGATGTTTGAAGAGTTTGAAAAGGCCATGCCGCAGAGTATTTTTGTCTCGGCCACGCCAGGAAAGTACGAAGCCGAACACTGTTCAGAAATGGTCGAGCAGGTTGTACGTCCGACAGGTTTATTGGACCCTCTTATTGAAGTACGTCCAGCCTTAACGCAAGTAGATGATTTATTGGGTGAGATAAAATGGCGAGCTGAAAAAGGTCAGCGTATTTTAGTGACAACACTGACCAAGCGTATGTCGGAAAATTTAACAGAGTATCTGGAAGATCATCAGGTGCGAGTGCGTTATCTTCATTCCGACATTGATACCGTTGAGCGCATTGAGATCATTCGAGATTTACGATTGGGTGAATTTGATGTATTAGTCGGCATTAACTTATTAAGAGAAGGGTTGGATATTCCAGAAGTGGCATTGGTTGCTATTTTGGATGCGGATAAGGAGGGCTTTTTACGCTCAGAGAGGGCTTTGATTCAAACGATTGGTCGAGCCGCTCGAAATATTGAAGGGCAAGCAATTTTGTATGCTGATAAAATAACCAAATCAATGAAAACGGCGATAGATGAAACGAAACGTAGACGTATTAAACAGATTCAATATAATGAAGAGCAGGGTATTACCCCACAAGGCTTGAATAAAAAGGTCAGTGATATTCTTGAAGACTCGCCTTATGCAACGAAGCCGTCTAGAAGTATTAAAACCCGCAAAGTGGCCGAGGCTGAAGAAGAATATCGCGTTGAAAATAAATCGCTTTCTCCTGCTGAAATGGCTACGAAACTGAAAAAATTGGAAAAACAGATGTATAAAGCGGCTAAAGAATTGGATTTTGAAACGGCTGCGCAACTCAGAGATGAAGTTAAGTTGTTGAAAAGTAGTCTGGTAGGCATTGGCGACTTACGTTAAAATGTCTCGTTTTATGTGTATTGTTTTCGGATGTTGAATAATGATTAAAGATTTTCCCATGCCAAGTACTTTTGAGGCGGCTTGTATAGTTATGTGTAAACGTATGGATCAGTGGTTTTCAAAAAGTATAAAGTGTGGACTGTTGCTCAGCTTCTCGGTTTTTTCGGCGCCAGCTTTAAGTGTTGAGGAAGAGGCCTTCTCAATGTTAATTGAGCAGACAGAAAGCTTTAAGTCTGGCTGGAAGGCGGCTCAGAGTGGTCAGCTAGAGCAGGCTAATAAAATCTGGTCCGCTTTGAATGAAGAAAAAATTATTGTGCCAGAGTTAACAAGGGCTTTGCAAAATAATTTGGCGGTCTTGTTAATTAAACAAGAAAATTACTTGCAAGCGGAAACCTTATTGAATTCGGCATTAAAATCAGATCCGCAAATTGCGACGACATTAGATAACCTAAATCAACTCTATACTTATCAAGCACAAAAAACCTATCAAAAAGTATTTCGAAAAACAGCGGTGAAATTGCCAAAAGCGGAATTTTTGTTTTTTGATATAAAAACGGCTACCTTGCCGACTGAAAATGTAGAAATAACCCCTCCTAAGTTTTCAGCTGACGCGCCTTATTTGGCTCAGTTGGAAACTCAAGATGTGCTTCAGGTAAAAGGTTTGTTGGATAAGTGGCGTTTGGCTTGGGTAAATCAAGATATTAACGAATATTTAAGTTATTATCACTCTAAAGAGTTTATTCCAAAAGAGGGTATGTCTTATTCAGCGTGGCAGAAAAGTAGACATGGGAGTTTACAGCGCCCTAAATTTATTAAGATTGCTTTCGATGAAATTCAAGTGGTTCAATTGGATAAAAATTTGATTAGAGCACGTTTTTTGCAAAAATACGAATCAGATCGTTTTAAGGACGATATTTTTAAGGTTGTTTTATGGCAATTGAATGACGGCCAGTGGAAGATAGTGCAAGAGGTGGTAGCCAGTGCAAACAGCTAAGCGGATAACAAATTCTTCTGTGATTACACGGAACATCAAAGTGTTAACACTGGCTGTGGCTGGCGCTTTTTCTTGTTCAAGTTCTGCGGATGATGTATTAGCGGTAGAGAAAAAACTTTTGTTGGGGTTAGAGTCGATTCAAACACTTTCTATGGACAATGCTTTAGACAGTTTCTCAGCGCTGGGTGAACAGCATCCTAACTATAAGTTAGCCCAGTTAATGAAAGCGGACTTACTAGCGCTTAAGGCGGGACAAAAGCCGTTACTCGATCAAGTTCGTAAAAACTACCCTAAATCCGTTGCACGATTAAAGGATGAAGCCGCCGTTCGTTGGCAATTTGCCCAGTCTTCTGCCTCTGGAGTGAACGGTTATTTTGATAATTATGTCCTTAAGACTGCGCAGCAATCACATCTTATCTTTGTCAATCTGTCTGAGAGCCGTCTTTATTTGTATGAGCGTGATTCTGAGGGTCAAATGACGTTAGTGACGGATTATTACGTCACTATGGGACGTAAAGGAAGTGGTAAGCAGAAAGAAGGGGATCTTAGAACCCCTATTGGCGTTTATCATATTGTTGACTTGCTACCAGGTGCGGGCCTACCTGATTTATATGGTGTGGGTGCACTGCCTTTAAATTACCCAAATGACTGGGATTCAGAACAAGGTAAAACAGGCTCAGGAATTTGGCTGCATGGCACACCTTCTAATACCTATATTAGAGCACCTAAAGCCAGTAGAGGCTGTGTGGTTTTACATAATAAAGCGATGGATAGATTGCTTTCTGAGTACAGCCTGCCTTATGCCACGCCTGTTTTAATTGTCGATGATGCCGAACAATTGCTCGCTTCATCAACGGTTAAAGAATCGGTTTTAACAGAGGTTAAGACTTGGCTAGATAACCACCATATTGGCATTGATTGGACTTCAGTTAGCGTCTATCGATATCCAAATGAAGAAGACTTGCTGTATGTCACCTTTCCGGCAGCCGTTGAAAATGAGTTGATTCACCAATATTGGAAAAGAGGGGATAATGGCTGGAAGTTAGTGATTCAATCTAAAGAGCCTGTTCGGGTTGAGAAAAAGGCTTAACAAATAGGTATTTCACTCCCCATTTACTAAGCTTTTATAAGCTATTTTTTAAATAGTGTTCAATGATTGGCTTATGGCTAAAAGTCTGTTTCTTTTCGGGTCAATTTTAACTGCGCCCACTTCTCAATATCTTGCCACATCTGATAAATATCTTTTTCACTTGGCATTGAGCCTGCCGCATGCAGTTCAAGTGTGAGTACAGGTATATTTAAATATTCACCTGCGTAACGGCCTAGTGAACCAGGGTAGGTTCCTAGTTCTTTATGCTTGAGCTGGCCAATTTTATTGGGGGTGGCGTGCTCTGGTCCATCATAATCGATTAAGCCGTAAGGTGCGTGTACAGAAATGATGGCGTCGGGTTTGAACCGTTCAATGGTTTCAACAATCCACTGAGTTTCTGGCTCGGAAGCGGCACTTGGACCAGGGTAGCGTCGTTTGTTTTTTCGATAATAATGTGCCCAATATTGTAGGGCAAGTTGATCCCAGTCAGGGGACGGAAAATTACGATTTAAGTCGACACCTCGAGCATTCATTCGGGTCGCAGGATTACTGCGGAAAAGTCCATCTGGGTTGGCTAAAGGTAAAAATAACCAATGTTGTCCCGTGCTTTCAGGATGGCGAAGCATGGAAAGCATCCAAAGGTAGGTAATGCTGATGCTCGAGTATTCGTCACCATGAATGCCGCTTAGAAAAAGAATGCGTCCTTTGGGTAGGGTGGGAATCGATTCAATTGTTTCAGGAATATATTCTCGATAGGTCAGTGAACGATTTTCCACACTGCGAGTGCTGGCTGTTTGAAGCCCTAAGTCTAAACAGCCTTGGTACTTTACGGTGCGTAACTTACTAGAAAGCTCCTTGCAAAAAGTTTTAATTTCTTGAGCAGGGCTGGTTGTTTGATTGCTAAGTGTTTCACTCTGAATGGCTTTATTACTCGCCATACTGACTTGCGACCAAGCCAGCATAGCGATAATCATATAGAGAGTTTTGGGTGTGTTTATCATGGAATGCGAGCTACTATATTATTCTGGGTTAGATTGAAGGTTGAATTGGGAATTATCCGAAGACATTGCTATGTCCGTTTCGCCAGGAACAGGTAATTTGCTATTAAGCTTTATATTTAAGCGCAGATCATTTGCAGAATCGGCTGCTCTCAGAGCATCCTCATAGCTAATCAGCTTGTCTTCATATAAGTTAAACAGCGCTTGGTCAAAGGTCTGCATGCCTGCACCTTGGGATTTTTGCATAAGTTGCTTAATTTCGCCTACCTTACCCTGGAAAATTAACTCACCAATACGAGGGGTATTGATAAGGACTTCAACTGCGGCGATCAAACCTCCGCCAATTTTAGGTACTAATCGTTGTGACACTACGGCTTTAAGGTTTAAAGACAGGTCCATTAAAATGTGACCGTGCTCATCGGCGGGGAAGAAATTAATGATACGATCAAGTGTCTGGTTAGTGTTGTTTGCATGTAAGGTAGAAAGACATAAATGACCTGTTTCGGCAAAGGCAATCGCGTGTTCCATGGTCTCTTTAGCGCGAATCTCTCCAATTAAAATAACGTTAGGTGCCTGTCTTAAGGTGTTTTTGAGGGCATTGTCGTAGCTATCGGTATCAACACCGACTTCCCTTTGAGTCACAATACTGCGTTTATGGGAGTGCACAAACTCAATGGGATCTTCGATGGTAATGATGTGGCCTTCACTTTCACTGTTACGATAGTCTACTAAGCTGGCTAAAGTGGTTGATTTACCTGAACCTGTTCCACCAACGATCAGAATTAATCCGTTCTTATCCATAATGAGTTCTTTCAAAACAGGCGGTAGGTTTAGGTCTTCAAATTTGGGCATCTCTGTTTGCACGGAACGAATAACCATACCTGGCGTGCCACGTTGCATAAACACATTAACACGATAACGTGCGACACCTGGAATGTGATAAGCAAAGTTACACTCCTGAGTATTTTGGAAAGTGCTTAATTGGTCATGATTCATTAATTCAGAACTAAGCTGTTTGGCGAGTGCGGGTAAAACTTTATCTTCTGTTAAATTGACTAATTTTCCCCCCTGCTTCATGGTGGCAGGGCGCCCAGCCGTAATGAATAGGTCAGAGCCCCCATTCTGGGAGAAGTGGATGAGTAATTTTTGTAGATTTGTATAGTTTTCTTCAGGGCGGTCTGCACTCACAGTGTTATCTCCAAATTAATTAAAAGCGGCTTTATTAACGGCTTTAGATCGAGCGGCTTCAACGGTAATTAACCCTTTAGCGCGTAGCTCAAGAAGGTTTTGATCCAAGGTTTGCATTCCTAATTGTGAGGAGGTCTGGATGACTGAATACATTTGCGGAACCTTGGCCTCACGAATTAAGTTTCGTATCGCGGAGTTAGCGAGCATGATTTCATGTGCGGCTACACGACCACCACCTATTTTCTTTAAGAGTGCTTGCGAGATAACGGCTTGCAGGGACTCAGAAAGCATAGAGCGCACCATATCTTTTTCTTCTGAGGGAAAGACATCAATGATTCTGTCGATGGTTTTAGCCGCAGAACTGGTATGCAATGTTCCAAAAACTAAGTGACCTGTTTCCGCAGCGGTTAAGGCTAAACGAATGGTTTCTAAGTCACGCATCTCTCCAACGAGGATAACATCAGGGTCTTCACGCAAAGCTGAGCGTAATGAGTTTGAAAAACTCTTGGTGTCTCGGTGCACCTCACGTTGGTTAATAAGACAGCGAACAGGTTGGTGAACAAATTCGATAGGGTCTTCGATGGTGAGGATATGGCCAGAAGATGTTTTATTAACATGATCCATCATCGCGGCAAGTGTGGTTGATTTACCCGAACCCGTAGGGCCTGTGACTAATACAATCCCTCTTGGAAAATTGGAAATGTCCTTAAAAATACTGGGCGCCTGCAGGTCTTCTAAGGATAAAATTTTACTGGGAATGGTTCTGAAAACAGCAGAAATACCACGATTTTGTCTAAATACGTTAGCACGGAAACGGGCAAGTTTAGGAAGTTCAAATGAAAAATCCGCTTCTAAGTGCTCTTCGAATCCACGACGCTGTTCATCGTTCATGATGTCATAAATCAAGGTCTGTAATTGTTCGGCTTCAAAGCTGGGGGCGTCTATACGTTGAATATCCCCATCAATTCGAATAATAGGCGGTTGCCCAGAAGAAAGGTGTAAATCGGATGCACCTTGTTGCACACTAAACTCTAATAACTGTGTAATTTCCATTTAGCTTATCCCATCCCAAATCATGAAAGGTCATTATAGTGAACCTGTTTGTTAATTAGAACCAAAACTGTGAATTAAACAATATTTAGAAAATTTTCATTTAACTGACCTGGTTTATATAGTTTATTGCTTTATTTTGCATTCGGTATAATGCCCATATTCGGTTTTAAATTACAAAATAATGCCAGCGCAGTAATCTTGAGGATAAAAGAAAGTCATGAATCAAAATGAAGGTACCCAAAACGCTCACCTAAGCAATCAGAATATAAGTGATGATGAAATAGATTTATTTGAACTATGGGAAGGGTTGGTTGCAGAAAAAATCACTATTTTAGCTGCATTTTTAGGTGTCATGATCGTTGCAGTCATCTACGCTTTTTCAGTCACGCCTGTTTATAAAGCAAGCTCCTATTTGCAACCTCCTTCTCAAGAGCAAATTATGCCAATGAATGCTGTATCAGAGGTGTTGAAAGCGAACGGCCTAACAGGCTCAACAAGTACAACGCAGTCTGTTTTTAAATCTTTTCAAACAACCTTAGGTTCAAGGCAGACCCTGAAAAAGATCTTTGAAGACTATAAGCTGGTTACTGTTTTTGAACCTGAGATTGATAGATTATCGGGTTTAGAAAGATTAAAAGCGGAGCAAAAAGCGTTTGGTAAATTTATTAAGGACTTCTCGATTCAATTAATTGATAAAAACGACGTTACCTTAGGTATTTCAGCACAACTTTCCCTGGCTGTTACGGATGCCGAAGTGGCTGAGATTTTAAATGCTTTAGTTAAACAGGCGGAACAGGATACGATTCATCATTTAGCACAACAAATTCTTTCAGAAAAACAGGCGAGACAGCGTCTCATTCAGCAAAAAATTGATGGTGTTAGACAGATAGAGCACGATCGTCGTTTGGATAGAATTGCACAACTCGATGAAGCTATACAGATAACACAACACTTAAAGCTAACGAAGCCCGTTTCCTCTGGGCCGACTTTAAATATTAATAATATGGAGGACTCTGGGCAAAATGAGGGGGTCGCCCTTTACTTGCTAGGATCTGACTTGCTGGAAGCGGAAAAATCGGTACTCGAACAACGAAAAAATGATGATGCCTTTATTGAAAACTTGCGTGGTTGGCAGGAGGAGTTGCAGCTCTTGAGTTCTCTTAAAGTAGAACCGAGTCAATTTGGCGTGGTGCAAGTGGATCAGCCAGCCTTATTTGCAGATAAGGTAAAACCTAAAAAAGCGCTTATTTTAGCCGTAGCAGGTGTGTTAGGTTTGATGCTGGGAGTGTTTATCGCTTTAATTCGCAGAGCGGTTAAAAATCGTAAATCTCTAGCAGAGACAAAATTGAATCAAGCCGTTTGATTCGTTGTGAGGGGCGTTATGTCAAAGCCTGGGTGCTATATTAGAAGCCTATCTTATGAATGGTAGGCTCTATGCCTTGGCTTTTGTAGTTTTTCCATCGCTCTCTACCCATTTGAATGAGATACTCGGATTGATCCAGTATTTCGATGGTTCTCTGGTAATAACTGAAACTATCTGGAAAGACGGCCGCTAGATTCACCAGTACATCCTTCGATGGTTTATCAATCTCTTGTCCGTATAGTTGAATTGGTGCGGGTACTTGTTTTGCTACGCTATGTGGAATAAAGCTTTTTGGCTGAAGATTCCATAGCGTTAGGTCATAACGTAACGCCTCTTGTTCTGACTCAAACCGAACGTCGCATATGCGCTTTTCTTGGTAAATTTTATTGAGTAACTTACTTAAAAAAGCTTCTCGGGATTGTGGATCTGTGCTGTTTAGCACATAAAACAGCACGTCCTTATTCGGTGAATTTTGTGAGTTCTCAGAATGAGCCGTCATGAAAAGTCCTTTAGGCCTTAGTTTTAATTGTGTTTAATAAATATTCAATTAAAGCGGGAACAGGTCGGCCTGTTGCACCTTTGTCTTTGCCACTGACCCAAGCGGTACCTGCAATATCAAGGTGTGCCCAATCAATCTCTTTTGTATAGCGTGCTAAAAACTGAGCCGCCGTGATAGAACCTCCTCCTGGACCACCAATATTGGCCATATCGGCAAAGTTCGATTTGAGTTGTTCATCCCACTCTTCGCCCAATGGCAGTTGCCAAAAACGATCATAGGTATGTTGGCCGGCATCCAGCAGTTCATCCACTAACTGTTGATTGTTGCCCATAATGGCTGAAACATGGTGGCCTAAAGCGACAATACACGCGCCTGTTAAAGTGGCCATATCGATAATTTTAGAGGGCTGGTAGGTCTGCTGTGCATAGGTAAGAGCATCACATAAAATAAGGCGCCCTTCTGCATCGGTATTGAGAATTTCGATTGTTTGACCCGAAAGAGAGGTGACCACATCTCCTGGTTTAATCGCATTGCCTGCTGGCATGTTCTCTGTGGCTGGAATAATCCCAACGACATTAATAGTTGGTTTAAGTTCGCCTAAGGCTTTAAAAACGCCTAAGACGGTGGCGGCACCGCCCATATCGTATTTCATCTCATCCATGGCTGCACCGGGTTTGAGTGAGATGCCTCCCGTATCAAAGGTGACCCCTTTACCAACTAGGGCGATGGGTGCTTGTTCTGAATTTGCTCCTGTGTAAGATAAGCAGATCATTTTAGGTGGAGTGCGCGCGCCTTGTGCAACGGCCATAAAAGAGCCCATGCCCATTTCAATCATCTCTTCTCGGTCAAGAATATTGATGTCATAACCATAAGTTTTGCCTAATTCAATCGCGGTATCGGCTAAAAAGCTAGGCGTGCAAAAGTTACTTGGCATATTGGCTAAATCTTGGGTAAGCGCCATACCCAAAGCGGTAGCTTGTCCTTGTTGAGTTGCTTGATCTAGGTTGTCACCAGTCTGGCTGCTACAAGGAAAGGTGATGCTTTCTACTTTTGGCTCTTTAACAGGGTGCTCACCACGACTTTCATGACTGTAGTCGTAGAAACTGCGCTGAAAAATTTGAGCATTTTGGGAGACGGCCCAATCTAAAGTGTACTCGTCTGGTTGGGCATAAATAAGCGCATTGATGATATGGGTGGCACCACAATGATCCAGCGCACTGGCCGCTGCTTTTAGGCACGTTAAATAACTTTTTACACTGAGTTTAGCCGTATCACCTAAACCGACCAGTAATAGGCGTTGAATATCAAAGCCATTTGGCTTAACAAGCAGTAATGTTTTCCCTGTTTTGCCAGAAAAATCTCCTGAAGCATGGAGTTCTGATATCAGCTGAGTGAGGGCCTCTTTTTGAGGTAAGTCAGGGATGCGATCACTGATTAGGCCTTGATCATTAACGGGTAAAATTAGAGTGTCGATATCATTAAATACATCATTAAACTTGAATTGGATATGCTTCATGCGTTTGCCTTTGTTTGTAAGCTTTCTTTATTAAGTGTTTTATTATTTTCTAATGGTGTCTTTGTGAAAAAAGTCATTCTGATATTTTTGTTTGTATAATGACTCATTCTAGTTTTTATATTCGCTATTTTAACGTGAGTGGAGTCCTTTTTGCGAATTCTCGATAAATACCTTCTTAAAGAATTACTCAAAACATTTTTGGCTGTTTTAACGGTGTTGTTATTGATCACATTCGGCTCGGAAGCGACGAAGTTATTAGCTATGGCGGTAGAGGGCAAAATTCCTTCTACCGTTGTTTTTCAAGTCCTGCTTCTCAAAATCCCCCCTGCTTTAGAAGTGATTTTGCCTTTAGTGGCACTGTTAAGTGTGATGCTAGCGGTAGGGCGTCTCTATCAAGATCAAGAAATGGTGGTCATGACTAGTTGTGGAATTTCGCCGCAGTATTTTCAAAAAATAATAATCGTTTTTTTACTGCCTTTGGTTATGTTAACAGCTTGGATATCTTTGATTGTTACGCCTTGGAGTTATCAAACAGAGCGGCTTCTGGTGAGTGATGCCAAAGCGGTTGCACCTGTATCAGGATTGGTGCCGGGGCGCTTTAATCCGTTGCCAAATGATAAGGGTGTGTTTTATACCAAATCGATTTCTGAGTCTGGAAAACTATCTAATGTATGGATTCAACGTTTTTCGTTAGAAGAGGACGTGATTTTAGTGGCTCCCAAAGGTTATTTCGAATGGATTGAAGAACGTTTAGTACTTGTTTTGGAAAAGGGATACAGTTATCAGGGGATGCACTCTTATAAGAACGCTTCTAAGCCTGTGGTTGTTCAACAGTTTGAGCGTATTGAAGTTTTGATCCCTGAATTAAGTTCTAAGCCTACCCGGCCTGCAAAGTATGAAGTTAAAACGTTAGCTTTATGGGAGAGTGAAAACACTGAGCACCAAGCACTTTTGCAGTGGCGTTTGGTGACTCCTTTAGGCGTGTTGGTGCTTGGGCTGATTGGTCTAAAAATGAGTAAGACGGGGCCCAGAGAAGGTCGTTTTGCCAAAATATTCCTAGCGCTTGTTTTATATATTATTTACAACCAATTTTTAGTAATTGGCCGAGATAGTATTGCAGAGGGTGCTTGGCCTACGGTGTTTGGTCTGTGGTTTATTCCTATGCTGTTCTTATTGATTGCGTTGATTGATTTTAAAGAACTCAAATATAACTGGATGGGTGCTAAGTCGTTAAAAAACAAGACAGATCACGAAAATGTGATTAAACACACTGGAAAAGGAGGGTAGGATGAATCGTATTGAACGTTATTTGGCCCAAATTGTGGTGAGTTATACTCTGCTGGTGATGTTAGTTTTATTGGTGATTTTTGGTTTTTTTGAGTTTATGAATCAAGTTTCAAAACTCACTGAGACTTATACTTTGGCTAAGGGGACGCTCTATACCTTATTAAAGCTACCTGTTTACAGTTATGAGATATTTCCAATTGTGCTCGTGATTGGTACCTTAATGGGGTTAGGAAGCCTAGCTAATCAATCAGAATTAACGGTCTTGCGGGTGACGGGCTGGTCGATCAAGCGTATTTTATGGGCGGTTTTAAAAACGGCTTTAATGATGTGGTTAGTGATTGCGATGCTGGGTGAGTGGGTGGCTCCCAGCAGTGAAGCTTATGCGAAGAAGTTACGAGCAGAGGCCTTGAATCAAAGCTTTTCAGTCGGCTCTAAAAGTGGATTGTGGATAAAAGATGAGAACCGCTATATTCATGTGGATCGGGTGGTTTCAAGTACTGAGCTGAGAAATATTACTATTTACGAATTGAGTCATGGTGCTTTAACCAAATTATCCTCGGTACAAAACGCAAGTTATCTGAAAGATCACTGGCAGTTTAATCAAGCGGTAGAGCAAAGTTTAAAGTTTACCGATGCGAATATAGAAATTGACTCTCAAGCCATTTTACCTCAGTTATCCGTAGAGGTTAATTCGTTAGATCGTCTTGAAATGTCTTTTCCCTTAAAGCCGGAAAAATTACAGAATTTGGATATTGAAACACGTTATTTAAGTGCTTGGGATCTGTATCAATACATTCAGTTTTTACAAGCAAATGATTTAGAAACAGGCGTACATGAGCTTGAATTTTGGCGTAAGGTCTCGATGCCTTTAGTTGTGATTGCGATGATTGCCATTGTGTTTCCATTGATTTTTGGTTCTATTCGCCAAGTGAGTATGGGACAAAGGGTTTTTTTGGGTGTATTGCTAGGAATGGGGTTTCATCTGTTAAATCAGTTAATGGGTAATTTAACCGTGGTTTATCAATGGCCTA
>Ga0316204_10004023_pt1 | contig 27551 bp, 26 predicted proteins | sample 6monrhotite_MG_2_FD_205661 | JGI IMG/M metagenome (GOLD analysis project Ga0316204, IMG submission 205661) | Microbial mat bacterial communities from mineral coupon in-situ incubated in ocean water Damariscotta River, Maine, United States -... | ecosystem: Environmental > Aquatic > Marine >...
AGACGGAGGGGTGTCTTGCTTGAAGAAGGCAATGGGCACCCGGCAATGGGCAAGAGGAAGCAAGAGAAGACACCCCTCCGACCGCGAAGACGCGGCCACCTCCCCGCGGGGCGCAGGGAGGAGCAAGATGCCCCGACTCGCTCTATTCTTTCTCAAACCCCAGCACCCCGCACGCCTCCCACGCGGGTTCTGTCCAGGGCGCGAGCTCGATGATCTCGATGAGCCGTTGTCGCATCGCCGGGCTCAACGCCTGTGCCCCCCCGTTCGCCTCACGGTACGCCTGCATCAACGCCTTCGCCTCTTTGAACGCCTCGACCATCGCATCACGGCGAGGCTCATCGACCCACTTGAGCGACTTCGAGAACGCCTGCGCATCGGGCATCGTATGGGCCATCCCCTCGATCACATCGAGCCTCATCTCGATCCCGTCGCGTTCGAGGAGCCCCTTGCGGATGCTCATCTCGGGCTCGTTGAAATCAGCACTGCCCGTGATCCCCCCGATCCGCCGTTTCTTGAGCAGCTTCATCCACCGCCCCGCCGGGCGACCAAGCCGAGCCGCCCAATGGCTATTGGGCTCGCCCGTGGGCGCGTTGTGATAAGTATCAAGCCCAACAATCGGCACCGCACCAGCAAACACATCCGGGAACCCGCACAACAGAATCCCGCTGCACCGCCCGCCTCCAGACATCCCAGTCAGATACACCCGCTCACGATCAATCCGATACCGCGACCCGAGCGTCTCGATCGAATCAAGATGATTCTGAAGCCGATCCGTCAGCGAGCGTTTGTTCCCATTCCCGTCCACCCCGATCGCGATCATCCCGAGCTCATCGAGTATCGGCTCGAAGATCTGCGGAATCCGACCATCATCCATCGGGCTGATCCACACCACCACCCCCGCGGGGAACTCAGCGTTGTAATCCCTCGGCAGCCGAACCCGGTACACCTCATCGCTCGGATCACGGGTCAGCTCCGGGTAGTTCTGCTTGAACCGCGCCCGCACCGTCCGCCGATCGAGCGTGATCGTTGATGCCACATGAGGCTCGCCGAGCACAAATCGCAACGCCTGCTTCCCACCAACCTGTTTCCCACCAGCCTGCTTCCCCTGACCACCCTCAAGCTCATCCCCCCCACCATCGACGAGCACCACCCCCACCCCCGCGAGGCTTTGCCCTTTGAGAGCCCACACCGCTCCCCCCTCTCCCCCCTCTTCCCTGAGCGCATAGAGCCCTTCATACTCATCCCCCGCCAGCGTATGAATCTCCACCACCCGCTCGACATCCTGACGATACATATGCAAGTAGGCCACCCGTGTGGCATCGCTGAGCAGATCAGGCTCGATGGGCGTATCGACGATCCCCCTGCGGAGCTTGACAAACCCTCGCGCTTCGATCTGCCCCGCGAGCCCATTGAGCTCGTCGAGCATGGATACGCCGAGGAAGCTCGGCTCGATGGGCTCGCCCCCGCTGCTGACATACCCCCCAACCGGAGGCTTGCTTCCAACCCGAAACGGATCACTCCCCAAAGCATCCGCCGATGCCACCATCAGCATCAAGATCAGGAATGAAACAATCGGGCGGCCAATCGGACGCCCAATCGGACGGGCGTTCAGACAGGCAAGGCGGGCAGGTGTGTGTTGCATAGATATGGTTATACGGGCTCAACGGGCACCGGTTTTGCCCAGCACACCCGATCAGCACGAAAAAATCGGTCCTCAATCATCAACACTGCCCCTTGGGACTTGACCGAGCCAAGATCGAGCCTAGTCTTGATCTCGAAAAGAATCCTCCGTAGCTCAGTTGGTAGAGCGAGCGGCTGTTAACCGCTAGGTCGCTGGTTCGAGCCCAGCCGGGGGAGTTTTAAGCCGCCACGGGAAACCGTGGCGGTTTTTGTTTAGACATTCGGGCGGATTTCGATGCTCGATACTGTTCTTGTAAACCCCGGTCTGCCCAAGACCTACGGCAGCCACAAATGACGGCCAGACTCTCTGTTTATATGCATCGATCTGGCGGCGGATCAGAACCCCGGCCGTTCCGGTCGCCCCCTTGCCCAAACCTCTCAAACTCTCAGTGACTCTCGGTTAGCAGAGCGAACGATTTAACTCAGGGTTCCGATCAGACGGTATGAAAAAAGCCGCACGAAAATATGCGGCTTGGGTGTGATGTGAAACAGTGTTTGATCAGTTCCCTGTGTACTGGTCGGCCAAATCGACAAAGTCTTGTGTATCGGTCTCGCCGTCAGCGTTGGTTTCGTAAGGCGTCAGCATCCACTGTGTCAAATCTGTTGACTGTACCCCATTGCCTGAGTCAAGCGCGAAGACGCCTGGTTCGAGTTCAAGGCTGACATCAAACTGGTACCAGCTCCAGATGCCAATAGCACCAAGATCTCCAGAAACGACTGATGACACATATCGAACATCTGGATTGCCAGTCACACCTGCACATTTCACCTTGCCCGGGATCGGACGAATCCGCCAAGTCCCTGCAGCCTTAAAACCTTTCGTGTTTGCATCAGTGCTCTTGATGCGAGCAATCCGATTGGTTGACCCCGAGCTGTTGCTAGTCGCCGAAAAATCAACCTCGAAGAGCGATGTGCGATCCACCCAAGTTTGATTCACATCCATCCAAGGCAAGAACTCTACACGGAAGTGAGGGCCGTCGCCAACAACATAGATTGGGCCATAATGACTGATGTCTACCGAATCGAGCGTGTCTGGTCTACCTAGTACGCGGGTTTCTTTCTGATATGGATTGCAATCCATGCTCTGGCCTGCTCCGGGGGCGGTTTCGCGTTGGTGGAAGTTGAACGGGGCGAGTCCGACAGCGCCACCGCCGAGTTCGGAAGAGAGCGCTGTGTAGTAGGATGTGTAGTCCAGTTCGATTGGGCCGGTTAGGTCAATAGGGCCGACACTAATCGTGCCAAACCATTGACCATTGTCGTTTGATGCATTGATTGTTAACTGAGTTGTCAACGAGTTGTCGGGGAGTACGATATTGGATGCATTGAGCATAGAGCGATTGATCTTGAAAATCGCTCTCTCTCCCGTTTGCGGGTTAGTCTGGCCAAGCGAGTTGATCTGCAATGTGCCACCGAAATCACGCCCTACCTCAAGTCCACCTGGGTCGTTAAACTCCGTATTTGCCATCCCGCCCAGCTGGCCAACATAGATGGGTGCGGATGGAATGAAATCTGTATCAATGAGAATTTTATTAATGTTCAGATCCGCAGAAGGGGTTACAATATTTCCAAAGGCAATCCCACTTGCGGAAGTGGCTTCAATTTTTTCGATTGATTCTCCACCTATCTCAAATGGGGCACCTGGGGCCCCAACAAATCCATCGCTGCCAAGAGTGAGGAATTTTCTTTGGCGGCCATTGTAATGATACAGTCCTCCTCGCACGGCGTTTATAGCAACCGCCTCTTGTGTTGGTTGGCCTGGCGAGTCGTCGTAATGATCAACGACGACAGATGAATACCAGTTGCCTAGCGAGCGAATCTGCCAAAGTTCATCAGCAACAATTAGCCCATTCTCTGATGCAGAATCCCACCCGAGATCGCCAGTGACATTAATGACAGTGATTTCAGTTTCCACCTCTGAATGATCAAATATGTTTCCTAGATATGCAATGTCCGCGAAATCAGCTGGGTCGTCTATGTCCCGAACAGAAAATCTGACTTGCTGGTCAATATTCCATTCGGATGGATTTGTGACTCGTAGGACATAAATGTTGTTGATTTTAAATCCAGAGGCCCCACCGGCCTGTGTGCCAATTCCAAAATTAGCTGGTCCAAAATCAATAACATCTGCTAGATATATATTGTATTCGTCAATAGTTCCGTCCACCAATTCGATGTCATAGTATCCGCCTCCTGGATTTAAAATTATTGGCTGTGCCATAGATCCGGCACATGCAAGTGAGATTGCGGCACTGGCAGTGTGACTAAATAATTTAAACATGCTTTCCCTTTCAATACAGTTGATTAGTGTATAGGCCTAAAAAAACTCTTATGTCGTCGATGTCGAAAATGCCATCGTTTCGCAAATCTGCCCTGCTGTCGCCGTCTATAGCGTGTGCTACAAATGCAGAAACATCGAAGAAGTTGACTTGTCCATCTTGAGTAAAATCTGCCGGATCGTACATCCCTGTTGCTATTCGTAGCCCACGCGGCACTTCTACTGGTGAACCACCCGAATATCCGAGTCGATCAAGATCATACAGGCCTATGCAATACGGCTCGTTGTACAGTGTGTCAAACCAAGCGGATCCGATAAAACCGCGAGTGTGAATTGGTCCATTTGACCGCCTCTCAACCCATTCCCATTCTCCTCCCGAGAGATCAAATAGGCCGAATGGGCTCTGTGTATTTGGAAATGAATGAATGCTAAATGGGAAGCCGTCAGCAGGGTCGCCTGCATTGCGAACTCCTCCTTCGCTCGGAGGGATGCCTGGTTGAAGCGCATGGTCAGTGCCATTGGGGTATCTCCAGTACCCTCCAATGCCTTCCCCGTGCTTGTTGGGATCCCAGTAAGCGGCCTTTGCCCATTCATCTCGAGTTGGAATCCAAAACCTCGCGCCTGGAGAATGTTCCGATTGTGGTGCCCAAGGTTCACCATCGATTTGCGGAAATGTAGAAGTGTCGAATACGCCAGTTTCGAAGGCCCATTCCTCACTCACCTTACCGTGGTGGAGCCAGTTCACATATCGAGCGGCGTATTCCCACCCCATATTTGCAGCTTGGTTGAAGTCGGATCCAACAAGTAGGATATTCGACCGAGTAATTTCAAGGTTCCAGCCAGAAAAATCGATCTCCGCCTCCGTTAGCTCTGGTCGATTCAGGAAATAAAAAGGGGCATAAGCTTCGGCAAACTCCATGTATTCCAAATTGGTTACTTCAAATCTAGACAGTCTGAACAAATATTCTACGGAGCCTAGATCGATGTTGACATCCCATGGCATTTCCTCATCTGAGGCATTCCTATTCCCCGGATCACCGACTAATGCCCAGCGGTCTTCTGGTTGAATCATAGCCTGAGTCAAAGCGCTTCCGGCACAAAAACCTATCGTCAAAACACTCAAGCCGATCACTTGCATCTCCATACGCATCTCCCGGATAAATGAACTGCATTCGCTTCCACTATACATGCCGTATGCCTCCTGAGTTGCACTTTTATCGGACATTTTTTCAACATTGGGCATATCGCTTATCGGCTCGTTGGCTCTAACTTCACGATTTCAACCCAACACCCGTTCCGATTGCATGGCTGACGCCACCATCGGAACCGTTTGCGTAGATGGTTGGTAGCGGCCTGATGTTAAGACACGCACGAACCTCTCACGGAACCAAACATGCCCGACCGATTCGATCCATCCATCGAGCGCGATGATCTCGCGCCGACTCAGCGGCTGATGGCTATCGCATCATTACTGGCTCGCGGTATTGAGCGGCAGCGCGATGATGGTCGCCGGCGGGGCGAACTTTCGTCTGATCCAGAAAGATCGGAAGATGGACTTGAACTTTCCCAACCGGCTCGCCCTGATGAAGGACGCGGTTAACGAGTCGCGAAACGGAGAGTTTCTATGGATGAAAATATCACCAAACTGGTTAAGGCATTGCGAGTGATGACCGTCCCGCAGTTGAGGCAGCGGTACGCCGAGGTGTTTGGCGAGCCGACGCGGACGAAGTCCAAGCAACACTTGATCAAGCGGATTGTCTGGCGGACGCAGGCGTTGCGGGAGGGCGATCTCTCGGAGCGAGCGAGGCGGCGGGCGATTGAGTTGGCCAATGACGCGGAGATCCGGTTGACGGCACCGCGATCACGGGACCCGGTTGCGGGAACGGTCGTCACGGCGGCCTTTGACGCTGGGCGACCGGAATCGTTCCCTAAGCCGGGGTCGGTTCTTCGGCGGGAGTACAAAGGTCGAGCGATTGTGGTTCGGGTATTGCCTCGCGGGTTTGAATACGACGGCGAGGTGTACCGCTCGCTGACAGCCATCGCAGAGAAGGTGACCGGGGCGCATTGGAACGGCGTAAGTTTCTTTGGGTTGCCATCGTCGAAGGGTAAGAAACGATCGGGAGCCAAATGATGAGCAAGCAAAACACGATAAAGAAAACGCCAACGATTCGATGCGCGATCTATACCCGAAAGAGTACATCGGATGGGCTTGAGCAAGAATACAACACGCTCGATGCGCAGAGAGACAGCGGCGAGGCGTACATCGCAAGTCAGAAAGGTGAGGGGTGGGTGTGCATCCCCGACCGGTATGACGACGGCGGGTTCACGGGGGGGAATATGGAACGCCCGGCGCTCAAGCAGCTGATGGAGGATATCGAGGCGGGGAAAGTAGACTGCGTGATCGTTTACAAGGTGGATCGGATGAGCCGATCGCTGATGGATTTCGCACGGATGATGGTGACCTTTGAGGAAAAGAAGGTTTCGTTCGTCTCGGTGACGCAGCAGTTCAACACCACGCAATCGATGGGACGGTTGACACTCAATATACTCCTCTCCTTCGCGCAGTTCGAGCGGGAGATCATCAGCGAGCGCACCCGCGATAAGATTGCTGCTGCTCGGCGGAAGGGCAAAAGACCAAGCGGCCGATTGGTGCTCGGATATGATGGCGATCCGGTGACCAAGAAACTTGTGATCAATACCAAGGAAGCAAAGCTCGTCCGTGAGATCTTTCGGATGTATCTTGAGAAGCGATCGCTGCTCCAGGTGAGTCAAGAACTCAATGCACGCGGTGAGCGGACAAAGTTTGTACAGGCATCGACGGGCATGATCTATGGCGGACGGGAATGGGATAAAGCGGCTGTTCAGAAGATCCTCAATAATCTGCTTTTCCGTGGGCGTGTGCGGTACAAGGACGAGGTATACGAGGGCGAGCATGATGCGATTGTCGATGATGATCTGTGGACAAAGGTTCATAAGGTGCTTCGTCACAATGGCCACCGGGGTGGGACAAATGTAAATACGAAATACGGATCGCTGCTCGGCGGGCTGTTGAACTGTGCGCCCTGCAACTCTGTGATGGGTCATACCACAACAGGGAAAAAAAAGAAACAGGTCTATCGGTACTATGTCTGCTACCGAGCCCAGAAGCAAGGGTGGGATGTTTGCCCGTGTGGTTCATTACCCGCGGATCAGATCGAATCGTTTGTGGTGGATCAGATCCGTCGCATCGGGAACGACCCGGCGTTGCGATCGTTGACGCTGGCCAAGTGCCGCGAGCAGATGGAATCGCAACGACTGGCCGACGAAAATGAACTGAGCGGCGTAGAACGCGACCTGGCCCGCTTGGGACGCGAACTGTCTCAGACGGCTGGCGACGCCGATTCAAATCCATACGCGTCAGCTCGGCTCGCAGATATCAACGAGAAGATGCGTGTCGCCGAAGAACAAGCGGCGGACTTGCAACATCAGATTGATGAGGCCTGTGATGGCGTGATTTCCAAAGAAGAAGTGGATGCCGCCCTTGGCAAGTTCGATGGCGTGTGGTCAAGCTTATCGCCCAAAGAGCAAACGAAGCTGATCCGCATGCTGATCCAACGGGTGGACTACGACGCGACAAAGGGGGATGTTTCGATTACATTCCATCCGCTTGGATTGAAATCAATCGGACAGCAGGCGTGCGAGGAGGTTGTTGCATGAGTGACGGCATCAAGCTTGACTTCAAGGTACACTTCACAACCGGTCTCCACGGCAAACGCACCATGCATTCTGGCGAAGAGCCAGAGCCCGTTCCTGTCGCACCCGGCCGCGTTCCCCGGATTGCCCGGCTGATGGCGTTGGCGATCCGTTTCGAGGATCTTGTTCAAAGTGGCGAGGTGGACACCTTTGCGGAACTCGCGGAACTCGGGCAGGTGACGAGCGCCCGAATGAGCCAGATCGTGAACATGCTCAATCTGGCTCCAGATATCCAAGAGGCGATTTTGTTCCACCCGCTTGTATCTGGCGAGCGAGAAGCGGTATCGGAGCGGCTGGTACGGGAGATCGCTGGCGAGCCGGATTGGGCGTTGCAGCGAGGTATGTTTCAGGCCATTCATGAGAGAGCAAAATGACCTTCCGATCGGCATTTTGAGCAATAGATTACTTCAAAGCCCGAATTCGGCGGATTTCCTGTCGGTTAGGGGCTTCGGCCCGATACTTGGGTGATATTTGGGTATGCTCTCTGAGGCCGGATGCGGTATCTACGCACGGCCAAGTAGGAGCAATATATATGCCCAGTGTCTTTCGTCCGAGATTTGCTAAGCCGACCATCCTCAAAAATATCGAACCTGACCTTCTTATACGCCTTCTCAAGCCGTACAAAGATTGGCTTGAGACATCAGAGATCGATCTACAAAATGCGAGCAATCTTGACGAGAGCACATTGGACAAACTCTCGATGGCGTTGATGGATGGGGCGGGGCTTCCTCCTGGACTCCCCGAACTTCAGAGTCTAATCGATGACATGTCAAAGCCCGACATGTTTGACCGTCTGCTTGATTGTGCCAAGAGCGCAAAGCTGAGACTCCCTGGCAATGTGACAGGTGTTGATCTGGCGGTACGGTTGTATCTCAAGGCACCGCAACTACTCGAAGAAGTACGATTGGAAGTCGCATCGCTCAAGCCGAGGAAAATTTCACGCTACATGGCCACAAGCAAAGTAGTACCGGATGTTCCCGATGGTGTTGAGGAATCCATCAGCACATTCGAAAGAGCATTGGCGAAGAATTTTCAGAGTCGAAAACGGGGGACGGGCACGCGCGTGCATTTCTATCGCGAGCCGACAGGATTTCGGCTCATGATTCGTCGTGGCGATTCGCTTCGTAGCCAAGCTGTCATCGACGATGATGACGCGACGCGTCGTTTGATTCTTCGGCCGGAGCTTTATGATGTGGTTCGGTACGATACGCAACATGGTGATCTGTTGGTCAACGCACGCGCGAAGGGCGATGCGATGGCGTATTGCAGACTTATTGGCCGCCATCTCTTCAAGAATGACTTTCTCTTTGATGCGACTGACACACCTGTTCGATACACGCTCGAGCCAATACGGGATCAAGAACGGGTCGTTCTCTCAGCGGCCGAGTTTGCATCCATTGTGTATGTGAGTCTATGCGTGCTTGATTTGGAGCACCCGAGCCATGACAATGTTCGCATGCGGCTTGGCCCTGATGACGCGTTTACGGCTCTTGAGCTGACTGGCGGGCAGATTGATCCGGCAGCAAAACTCTGTAGGGCGCAGTTCAAATTCAAAATGGTCAATGAGAAACGGGAGCGGTCTGTGATCATCATCCCACCGATCACTGCGATCTATGAGCACGATGACTTGGCCGAAGAGATCGAGGAGTTTATCGAACGGCGTGGATTGCTTTTGCCAAGGACGGAGTCGCTCAATGCTTGCCCAGAATCGCTCTTTACAATGTCTTGAGTTGTACGCATCTGTTGGGGCGACGCTCGCTGATTGGAAACGCGAGGCGGGGGAGGGGTTTAGCGAGATTGAACCCGTTCTTGTTTCGACGGGCCAGCTCGCTCGGCGATGGTCGCAGCCGGGCAAACCAGCAATGCGCATTGTGGATCACGGCAACGGGCGTGCGGTTGCAGTTTGTGATGATGAGTTGTCGCCTCCGGTGGAGCTGACGCAATCTGATCGGGTGCTGTATCGGCCGGATGGGAAACAGCTGCGTAAGAAGCTGGGTGAGACATTTGGTCTTTCGTCGAGCAGAGTAATCGAGGCGACTCTTCCAGGACTGATGCATATTGGTCAGTGGAGGGCCATCCCGGCGGTGCCGATTGATGTGTGGCTGTTGGTGGTAGACAGACAGGATCAACTTGTCCGTCAGATCATTGGCGGGATGCCTTCGATTGAATCTCCGGCGATGCTATTGACGCCGACCCGTGCATACTGGCCAAGCTCGAGCGTGGAATCCTTGCTGAAAGATGGAGTTCATCTGGTTCCAATCGATGATGTGCTCATTGAGGAAAACGGATCATGGGAACGGCTCCCAGCATGGGATGAGTTTATCGTTCGACTTGTCCCGGACGCTGTTGCTCGCGGGCCAGAACAGGGTTCAGGCCAAAGTGAAGCAAAACTCAGATCACAGATTGAATTGCTCAACGGCACAGAACACCACATCATCATGGCACTCGGTGAGAAGGAGATATATGGGCTTGATGTTGGCGATTTGCCGAGCACCGATACGGTTGCTCAATGGGCAGGGTATCAGGGGAACACATCATTCAAGACCATGCTCAGCGGACTTGTTAAATCCGAATACCTTGATAATGGAAGCCATCACAATAAGCGTGGCGGCTACTTCCTGACCCCCAAAGGCAAGCAGGCAGCAGATTTGTTAGACCAGTCATGACTAGTCATGACTGATTGAGCAGCCCTTTGCTGCGAGACTTCTTCAAGTTCATCACGGATAGGCCGTGTGGACACGAGGAGTTTCGTAATGCATCAGTATCACTATAATTCAAGAATACAGGCGAGATCGCCGCCGATGGCGATCTGCTTATCGAACGCCTTATGCGTTTGGTGTTCAATTCCATTGAAGCACCATTTGGCGAATCCGCCTGATATTTGATCGACGCTGAAAACCCTAGATGGTCGGCTCCGGTCGGTCCCCATGATCAGCTTCTCATAGCACCCATCTCTCAGTAAACCAATAAACGCGGCCACAACCGCCAGCGCGGTGGCTGCGCGCAGAAACAGAAAGAACAGAAAATGAATAGTGATCCAAAATCAATCGAGTTTGCCAGAAAAGTCATCGCGTCGGAGGTTCGGACGCTTCGTGTGCGGGGGGTGATCCGCCTCAGCGAGGAAGAGGACATCGCGGGGGAGTTGATGCTTCAGCTGCTTGATGCGTGGGCTGGGTTTGATCCCCGGCGTGGGCCGATTGAGGCGTTTATCAATCAAGTGGTCAACACGCGGCTGATTTCCATTTTGCGGAAGCGATCCGCTCAGAAACGCAGTGCGACGGTGGAATCGATTGACGCATCGGATGATCGGGTGGTTGATCGGACATCGCTAGATGATGGGGTTGGGCGATTGATCGACATCAAGGTTGATCTCAAGGTTGCGCTGTGCAACCTGACACCCAAGCAGCGGGAGATTTGTGATTTGCTGCTTCGAGATGCGGTGACGCCGGTGGCGAGGGAGTTGGGCATGCCACGGAGCACGCTGCGTGATGCGATCGTCAAAATCCGCGAGGTGTTCCGCGATGCAGGACTCGAGGAGTATCTGTGAGTCCCGCCACTTCATTTGGCTTTGGCGTAGATGACCCAAGGAGAATACAGATGAACACTGAGCACACTTCCAATGGCCGAGCGGTTTACCGGCTTACATTTTCGATCCCCGTCAATATGGACGCCGTTGAGGAGACGCTGCTTTTGGCGGTGCTCGCGATCGGGTGCCTGTATGGCGAATCAGCCATCCGTCTTGACGCGGGCTATGCGATCGACAAGGACAAACGGGTCGTGGTGATCAATGCTCACACCCGGATCGGCTGTGCGGTGGCCCGTGTCTTTGTCGGCTTCTGCATGAGCGAGTTCGGCGAGGGCACCTTTGGAGTGTCGTGGATCGCGGGTTCTGGATCAGGAATGACGCTGACGAACGAATCCCTTGCCGAGGCAGCCTTGTGAACCAAAGTAAACGAGCGCACCAGCCGTTGGTGCGTCTGGGCCAGGGTGAGTATGCCCGAGATATTTGGCCCAGCGATCACGGTCAATCCAAACGAACACAAGAAAACGGAGATCACATGAGCTTGATGCAACAGATCCAGAAGGGCCCGAACCCCAAACCCCGCCGCGTGATGCTCTATGGCACGCACGGGATCGGCAAGTCCACCTTTGGGGCGATGGCCGATGCGCCGATCTTCGTGCCGACTGAAGACGGGCTGGCGGATATCGACTGTGAGTCGTTTCCGCTATCACAGAGTCTTGGGCAGCTGATGGCTTCGCTTGAGGCACTCTACACCAGCGACCATTGCTACAAAACAGTCGTGATCGATAGCCTTGACTGGCTCGAACGACTGATCTGGGCTGAGGTGTGTGCCGACAAGGGCGTCGAATCTATCGAGGACATCGGGTACGCCAAGGGGTACACCTTCGCCATCGACAAATGGCGTGCGGTGCTCGGGGCGCTCGATGCACTCCGGAGCGATCGTGATTTGGGCGTAATCCTGATCGCCCATGCGAAGATTGAACGGTTCGACAACCCCGAGACTGATCCATATGACCGGTACAGCCCTCGGCTGCACAAACTAGCGAGCGGGTTGGTGCAGGAATGGTGCGACGAGATTCTGTTTGCTACCTACCGCGTGCATACCCGGAAGATCGACGAGGGTTTCAACAAAGCCAAGCACCAAGGTATCGGCACTGGCGAGCGGATCATCCGTTCAACCGAGCGCCCGGCTCATGTGGCCAAATGCCGAATCTCGCTGCCCGAGGAGTTCCCGCTCGATTACCGCGTCTTTGCATCGTTGGTGCGTGGCGAGGAACTGCCTGCACCACAGATTGAACCAGAAACCAATCAAGAAACTGGTATCGCCCAGAGCGAAGCGCCATCACCAACATCAACACCAGAACAAGAAGGAGTCTAACCCATGGCCAACCTGAACGGATTCAATGCGAACGATGTCGATCCCAATGTGGCTTTCGAGCCTCTGCCCGCGGGCGATTATCTCGCGGTCGTCGTGGCGACGGAGATGAAGCCGACCAAGAACGGCAGCGGCGAGTATCTGCAGCTTGAGATCGAAGTGATCGATGGGCCGCAGAAGGGACGCAAGGTGTGGGATCGGTTGATGCTCAAGCACACCAACTCGCAAACGGTGACCATTGCCCGAAGTACGCTTTCGGCGCTCTGCAGGGCGATCAATGTCTTGCAGCCCAGGGACAGCATCGAGCTGCACAATCTGCCCGTCGTGGTGAAGGTGGCATGCAAGAAACGCAACGACACAGGCGAAATCGCCAATGTGGTCAAGGGGTACAAGACGAAGGGCGCATCGGCGATGGCTGGTGCAACTGGGCAAGCGGCTCCTGTTGCTGGAGGGACGCCACCGTGGAAGCGGTGATTCCACGCGTGCGTTCATTCGAGTTGCCCTACCCGCCTTCGGTGAATCATTACTGGAGGCGGGTTGGTGATGCAACGATCATCAGCCGGGAGGGGCGGAGGTTCCGCAAGGAAGTATGCGATTTGCTCGCGCCTATGCAGGGCCATCGTTTTGAAGGGCGGCTGGCGGTTCGTATTCTTGCGTGCCCGCCCGATGCCCGGCGTCGTGATCTTGACAACATTATGAAGGCCCTGCTCGATGCGATTGAGGATGGCGGGGTGTACCGCGACGACGGGCAGATCGATTGTCTGTTTGTCGAGCGTGGGCCGATCACCCCCGGCGGCAAGGTCATGGTGCAGGTGAAGGAGATCGAATCATGAAGCTCCGCCCGTACCAGCAAGATGCCGTCAGCACCGTCTACGAGCATTTGAGATCGCGGGATGACAACCCGTGCGTGGTGATCCCGACCGGCGGCGGCAAGACACCCGTCATCGCAACGATCTGCCGCGATGCGGTATCGCTGTGGGACGGGCGAGTGGTGATCCTCGCTCATGTCAAGGAATTGCTCGAGCAAGCCGCCGACAAGCTGCGGCAGATCGCGCCCGAGATACCGATGGGTATCTACTCGGCAGGGCTCAAGCGCAAAGACCTCGGGTACGCCGTCACGATTGCGGGCATTCAGTCGGTCTATCGGCGAGCGTGCGATCTTGGGGCGATGGATCTGATCATCGTGGACGAAGCGCATCTGATCCCACCCGAGGGCGAGGGGATGTATCGGCAGTTCCTAGAGGATGCCAAGATCGTCAATCCGCATGTGCGTGTGATTGGTCTGACCGCGACGCCGTTTCGGATGAAGACTGGGTCTATTTGCGGGCCTGACAACATCCTGAACGAGGTGTGTTATGAGGTTGGGGTGCGTGAACTGATCGCCAATGGGTATCTCTCTGGGCTCAAGACCAAGGCCGGGCTCCAGAAGGCCAATACCAGTGACCTGCATGTGCGAGCTGGTGAGTTTGTCGCCAGCGAGGTCGAGGAGTTAATGGATAAATCCACGCTCGTTGAGGGCGCGTGCGATGAGATCGTTGAGCACACACACGATCGCAAGGCGGTTTTGATCTTCTCTTCTGGTATCCGGCACGGGCAGCACATGGTCGAGGTGCTTCGATCCCGGCATGGCGTGGAGTGTGGGTTTATCTCCGGCGATACGCCCGCGGGTGTTCGCAGCAGCATACTTGGTAGATTCCTTTCTGGCGAACTCAAGTACCTCTGCAATGTCAATGTGCTGACGACGGGTTTCGATGCGCCTCATATTGATTGCGTGGCACTCGTTCGCCCGACGCTCTCGCCGGGGTTGTACTACCAGATGGTCGGGCGCGGCTTTCGGCTCTCGCCGGGCAAGGACGACTGTCTTGTGCTCGATTTCGGGGGCAATGTGCTTCGGCACGGCCCAGTTGACGCGATCAAGGTTGAAACGCCGGACAAGGGCGATGGAGAAGCACCCGCCAAGGAATACCCCCAATGTCAGGCGTTGATCGCTGCGGGCTATCAGATTTGCCCAGAGTGCGGGCACGAGTTTCCCGGGCCCGAGCGATCGAAGCACGAAGCGGAGGCCAGCACGGAGGGGATTCTCTCAGGCCAATCAACACGCGACGAGTACAAGATCAGCGAGACGACCCACCACATTCATTTCAAGCGGGGCGATCCGAGTGCACCGCCGACGATGCGGGTGGAGTATCGGTCTGGGTTCAATACCTATTTCCGCGAATGGGTATGCTTCGAGCACGAGGGCTATGCGCGGGATAAAGCCGAGCAATGGTGGCGGATGCGATCGCATGATTCGGTTCCAGATTCGGTCGAGGAGGCGGTTGCTCTCATTCAAGCCGGTGCATTGGCCGAGACGAACGAGATCACGGTCGAACGCAAGGCGGGGGATCAGTATGACCGGATCGTGACTCATGAGCTTGGGCACAAGCCACCAGCGATCAATGAAGAAGTTGTCGAGATCAAGCCAGTGGTTGCCTACGACGGCTACGGATTTGATCCCGACGAGGTGCCGTTCTAATGGCTCAAGCACCTATCGATCATAATGGTACATTGCGATCTCATGCCGAGGCACTCGTTGCTGCGGGGTTGTGCGCCCTGCCAGCAATCCGGCGTGGGGACGAGAAGCGCGTCGCGTTGGCGAAGTGGAAGCCGTACCAAGAACGGTTGCCGGATGCGGAGGAACTCGGGTCGTGGTTTGGCGAGCACGCTGACGCGATGTGCATTGTCTGCGGCGGTGTCTCGGGCAATCTCGAAATGATCGATTTCGATCTCGGCGGCGAGGCGTTCGAAGACTGGAAGCAAGCGGTCAACGAACAGACGCGGGGGCTACTTGATCGGCTGGTCATCGAGACCACGCCATCGGGCGGGTTCCATGTGGTGTATCGGTGCGATGAACCAGTATCTGGAAACATGAAGCTGGCGAGTCGTGTGATTGAAACGGATGGGCCAGAGCCGATCACGATTGGGGCGAAGGACTACACGCCTCGCAAATCCAGCATCGGGCAATGGCAGGTGACGATCACCATGATTGAGACGAGGGGTGAGGGCGGCCTTTTCTTGTGTGCTCCGTCGGATGGCTACGAACTGATCCAAGGCGAGTTGATCGCTACGCCAACGATCACGATTGATGAGCGTGAAGAGCTACTCGGCTGCGCATGGGCGCTCGATGAGCTACCAAGAGAAATCGTCGGAAGCCAGGATGTGTCAGTTCTGTCAGTGTCGGAATCACTCCGACCCGGGGATGAGTTCAACGAGCGAGGCGACACCAGAGATGTACTCCAGCAGCACGGCTGGTCGCTTGTCCAGCAAGGCAATAACGAACATTGGCGACGGCCGGGCAAATCTGCGGGCACGAGCGCGACGCTCAAGGATCGCGTGTTCTATGTCTTCAGCACCAACGCCACGCCATTCGAAGCGGGCAAGGGGTATGCACCGTTTGCGGTCTACGCGTTGCTCGAGCACAATGGCGACTTCACCAAAGCTGCCTCTACGCTGGCGAGCGAAGGCTTCGGCTCACTCCCAGACACCGACACCCATGGCGTTGATCTCTCTGGGTTCATCACTTCGCCAACTCCACCGCCGCCGAGCACTCAATCGTTCCAGCCCATGCCCATCGCGGTTGGTGAGCTGGTCGAATCGTTCCCGTTGCTACGCCCGCCGGTGATCCACGGGCTGCTGCGCGAGGGTGAGACAATGAATGTCATCGCCGCGCCCAAGACCGGCAAGTCCTGGCTGACGCTTGATCTGGCGATTGCGGTCGCTACAGGGATGCCTTGGCTCGGGTGCTACGAGACCGTCGCCGGCGATGTACTGATCATTGACAACGAGCTCCACCGCGAGACGAGCGCCAACCGCATCCCCAAGGTCGCCAACGCCCGAAGCGTGGCCATGAGGGAGATCAGCGAACGGATCTTCGTCGATAACCTTCGTGGTCGGCTCCAGGACATCAACGCGATGGGCGGATATTTCGACGGGCTCGAACCGGGGCAGTTCAATGTCATCATCCTCGATGCGTTCTACCGGTTCATGCCCCAAGGCGGCGACGAGAATGACAATGGCACGATGGCCAACATCTACAACCTCATCGACGCCTACGCCAACCGACTCGGTTGCTGTTTCGTGCTCATCCACCACAGCACTAAGGGCAGCCAGAGCGGCAAGAGCGTCACCGATGTCGGGGCGGGTGCAGGAGCACAATCCAGAGCGACGGATACGCACCTCGTGCTCCGCCCGCACGAAGAAGAGGGTGTGGTCGTGCTCGACGCCGCCGTGCGGTCGTGGGCACCGATTGAGCCGGTCTGTCTGCGATGGGACTTCCCCGTGTGGTCGGTCGATCACACGCTCGACTCGGCTGCCCTCAAGAACGAGCGAGCACGCAAGAAGCAGGAGAAGCCGACCAAGGAAGAGCCGCCAACATGGGATGCCCAGCGGTTCGTCGAGGCGATCATCACCGACACGCCACGCAGCAAGGCCCAGATCCGTGAGCTGGCCAAGAAGGAGCGTGGCCTGTCGTGGAGGCGGACGGCAGACCTATTGGAGATCGCCGAGGGTGAGGGGCTGCTGCACTGCTGGCGAACCGGGCAATCGCACAAGACCGTGTACTCAACCCGCCCCCAGCCCGAGTTCAAATCGAATAACGACCACGACCAGAGTCCTGATCAGAAGGAGGGTGAGTCGTGATCCGAACACTCCAAATCCTTCATTCTCGCTCGAGCGCGCACTCGCTGAAGCGCTTCGCCGAAGCGCTCAAGCGAACGCCGCGCTTCAGCGAAACCCCGTTTTCGCTCGAGCGCGCACACCCCCCCATACCCCCCCGGGGCGGGCGCTCGAGCGCCGCCCGGGCCTCGCTGGAGCGCGCACGCTCGAGCGCTCAAGCGAGAATCGATCGAATAGGTACTCCCGGGCGAATCCAGGCCGGTGACGCCCGCGGGAACAGCACCCGATATCGACAGACTTTCTTTCGGCTGTCCGGTCTGGTTTGGAGGATCGCCCGTGTCGCCGACTTGCCCCGGCTGGCACCACCACTCGGAATCCATACCCCTTGGCCACACAGGCCAACGAGGTACGCCTTCGGGCCAACAAACGAACCAATCCGGGGCCACGGTTGGCCTCAATTCACACCAAACGCACGGAGGAATACGCCATGAAAATCGTCCAGAAGAACATCGCCGAGATCACGCCCTACGAAAACAACCCTCGCCAGAACGACGGGGCGGTCGAGTCGGTGGCTGAATCGCTTCGCCAGTTCGGGTTTCGCCAGCCGATCGTGGTTGATGAAGACGGCATCATCGTCTGCGGGCACACACGCTACAAAGCTGCCCAGATGCTCGAACTCAAGCGGGTGCCGGTGCATGTAGCCACAGACCTGACGCCCGAGCAGATCCGGGCGTACCGCATCGCCGACAACAAGACCGGCGAACTGGCCACCTGGGATATGGACCTGCTGCCGATAGAGATCGCCGAGTTGCAGGAGGCGGGGATCGATTGGTCGTTGCTTGGATTCGATGCCGACGATCTGGCTCGGCTGATGGCGGGCGAAGAGGGTGTGGCGGCGGGGTTGACCGATCCCGATGATGTACCAGAGCCACCGGATGATCCGATCACACAGCCGGGGGATCTGTGGGTGCTCGGGAACCATCGGCTGTTGTGTGGGGATTCATCGAGCGAGACCGATCTGGATCGGTTGCTCGATGGCAGCAGCATCGACATGGTGAATACCGATCCGCCGTATAATGTGAAGGTCGAGCCGCGATCGAACAACGCGATCGCGGCGGGCAACTCGTCGTTCAGCGCTCCGGAAAAGAAGCACCACCAGAAGTTTGACCTCGCCCGCCATCCCGAGAAGGCCAAGCCGACGCAGAAAAAAATGCGGGCGAAAGACCGGCCGCTCGAAAACGACTTCGTCACAGACGAGGCATTCGATGAGATGCTACTGGCGTGGTTCGGGAACATCAGCCGTGTGCTCAAGCCGGGCGGGTCGTTCTACATATGGGGCGGCTACGCCAATCTCGGCAACTACCCCGCCCCGCTCAAAGCGAGCGAGCTGTACTTCAGTCAAGGCATCGTCTGGGACAAACAACACCCCGTGCTCACCCGCAAGGACTTCATGGGGGCGTTCGAGATCTGCTTCTACGGCTGGCGCGAGGGGGCCGGGCACAAGTTCTTCGGCCCGACCAACGCGACCGACCTCTGGCACATCAAGAAGGTCAACCCGCAAAGCATGGTTCACCTCACCGAGAAGCCCGTCGAGCTGGCGGTGAAAGCGATCCAGTATTCATCCCGACCGGGCGAGAATGTCCTCGACCTCTTCGGTGGCTCGGGCTCAACCCTCATCGCCTGCGAGCAGACGGATCGCCACGCCTACCTGATGGAGATCGACCCGGCGTATTGCGATGTGATCGTCCAACGGTGGGAAGCCTTCACCGGCAAGAAGGCGGAGCGGATTGCATCGAACGCTGACGCCGGAGAAACAGCCCCGGTGAATGCCGAGGCTGAAGAAGGGGGCGGAGGATGATCCGTCTACTTGTTCGTAGCGAAGAGTCCGCGATCCGTTTTGATGAATCGGCTGGCCTTGCCCTTCTTGGCAATCTCACGGATCATGGCGGCGTAGAGCGTGGCGTGCGGGGTCTTGCCGGTGGTTTGCCAGCCCGCGGCGATCGCTCGTTCAGCGATGGCTTTGGCTTGCAGCGGTTCCTTCGCATCCGAGAGCACCTTGGCGGCCAGGTCGAGCCCGGTTATCCGTTTGCCCTGTTTCGCCCGTGTCGCGTTCTTGGCGGGCTTGGCCTTGGTGCTCGCTTTGGGCTTGGCTTTGGCGACAGTCGCGGCCGTGTTGGCCCGTGTGGGCTTCTTGGCTGGGGTCTTCTTCGCGGTTGCTTTCTTTGCTTGTTTCGTTACTGGCTTCGTCATGTCATTTCCTTTCGAGTTGGGATGGTCAACCGGTTACGCCCGGTCGGTGTGAATGGTCGGGTTGTTTGGCGAGCTCGGAGCGGGCTGGCCGTCGGCTTCTTTGCAGGCGTGCGCGCGTCCCTGGCGGTAGCCCGTGTGCAGGCCTTCGTGGTACGCGGCTTCGAATACCGTTTCGACGAGTTGCCGGATGCCCCACACGCTGGTTTCGAAGAAGTCGTCGCCAGAGTTGGTCGTTTTGAGCGAGTCGCGGAACATGGCCTTGCGGGCGGTTTCGATGGCTTTGTCCATCGCTTGTTGTTTGGCGATCGCGTCAAGGCTTTGGGTGGTGCTGCGTGTGGGGTTGGTCGTCATCGTTCGGTTCTCCGTTTCGTGTTCCGTGGCAGGCGTGCATTCGCCTCCCGTGTGACACATGAAGCCATGAAAACGACCAGATTGGAAGGCCATTGGGCCTTTATTTACCGATGTTTTCGAGATTCTGGCAGACTCGGGGCGACATGTGGGCAAGTCATGGCGGGAGGTGCCCCATGACTCCCGAACACGCGCCTAGTTTCGACGGACCGCACCGAATAGACCCAGCCGCGATGACGATCGAAGACGCCGCCAAGCTGCTCACCAAGGCGGGCGGCGTGCGCATTTCTGAGCCGCAGATACGCGCGGACATCGAGCATGGTGCACCAACCAACGCCGACGGCACGATCAATCTCGTGCATTACGCTGCGTGGTTGGTGCGGGAGATGGCGACGGGAGGGGCGACCATTGGCGATTGATCCGCGTCAACTCAGGCCCAGCGAGTTGTGCCAGTTGCTCAACTCAACGCCGACCGGTGAAGTGATCGGCGAGCGGCAGCTTCGTCGGCATCGCACGCGGGCTGGGCTGCGTATTGCGGCGAGCAACGATCCGCAGCGGGTGGATTTGCTGCGGTATGTCGCGTGGCTGGTCGAGCAGCGTCATAAGCCCAAACCCGAATCTGAAACCCTGACCGGCTACGACGCTCAGCGCGAGCGGGCGTTGGCTCGAAGCAAGGCCCAATCGCTCTCGGGGCGCGACATCGGCGAGCTGCCACCCGTCGTCGATCCGACCCGTAAAACAAAGGCCCAAACGAGTTTCCGGTTCTTCTGCGAAACCTACTTCGAGCAGACTTTCACGATGGCGTGGTCGGCGGATCACCTGAAGGTCATCGCCAAGATCGAGCAGGCCGTGCTCGAGGGCGGGTTGTTTGCGATGGCGATGCCCCGCGGGTCGGGCAAGACGACGCTCTCCGAGATCGCGTGCCTGTGGGCGATCTTGATCGGCGCGCGTGAATTCGTCACACTCATCGGGGCCGACGAAGAACACGCGGCCAATATGCTCGATTCGATCAAGGCCGAACTTGAGAACAACGATCTGCTGCTTGCGGATTTCCCCGAAGCGGTCTATCCAATCCAGCAACTCGAAGGCATCCACCAACGCGCCGGCGGGCAACTCTACCAAGGCACGCAGACGCACATCGGGTGGACTGCCAAGGAGATCGTGCTGCCGACGATGCCGAACTCAAAGGCATCGGGAGCGATCATCCGCGTGGCCGGGATCACTGGTCGCATCCGAGGCATGAAACACAAGCGTCCCGACGGCCAATCGGTTCGTCCATCGTTGGTATTGATCGACGATCCCCAGACGGACGAATCGGCACGATCGCCATCACAATGCGCCACACGCGAGCGGATTCTTGCGGGCGCGATTCTCGGGCTTGGCGGGCCGGGCAAGAAGATCGCGGGGCTGATGACGATCACCGTTGTTCGCCCTGATGACATGGCCGATCGGTTGCTCGATCGAGACCTGCATCCGCAATGGCAAGGCGAGCGAACGAAGATGGTGTACGCGTTCCCGACCGATGAAGCGTTGTGGGCGAAGTACGCCGAGCTTCGAGCCGATGGATTGCGGAATGATGCGGGGATCAAGGCCGCGACTTCGTTCTATCGCGAGCATCAAGAGGCAATGGACGAGGGCGCGATCGTCGCTTGGCCCGAGCGGTTCAACCACGACGAGCTGTCGGCCGTCCAACACGCTATGAACCTGAAATACCAGAACGAAGCCGCGTTCTGGGCGGAGTATCAGAACGAGCCGTTGCCCGAGAATGAGCCCGATGATGAACTCCTGACCGCCGAGCAGATCGCGGCCAAGACCAGCGGCATGAAACGCGGCGAGGTGCCGATCGGTTGTTCGCACCTGACGATGTTCATCGATGTGCAGGGCAAGGCGTTGTTCTGGCTCATCGCCGCGTGGGCCGACGATTTCACCGGGCACATCATCGACTACGGCACCCACCCCGACCAACAGCAACCACACTTCACGCTGCGATCACTCAAGCGAACACTGCAAACGGAGTCCCCGCGAGCCGGGCAAGAGGGCGCGATCTACGCCGGGCTCGAACGACTCACTGAATCCATGCTGACCAAAGAATGGCGACGCGATGACGGCGCGATGGTGCGGATCGACCGTTGTCTGATCGATGCCAACTGGGGAGCATCGACGGATGTCGTGTATCAGTTCTGCCGACAGAGTAAGTTCGCCAATGTATTGCTGCCAAGCCACGGCCGATATGTCGGTGCGAGCAGCATCCCATTCAGCGAGTACAAACGCAAACGAGGCGACCGCGTCGGACACAACTGGCGGATTCCCAATGTCACGGGCAAGCGGGCCGTGCGGCATGTGGTCTTCGACACGAACTACTGGAAGTCATTCGTTCAATCGCGGCTCGCCGTGCCTATGGGCGACCCGGGATGCCTGGCGTTGTTCGGGCGTAAGCCTGACACCCATCGGCTCCTCGCTGAGCACCTGACAGCCGAGTACCGCGTCAAGACCGAAGGGCGAGGTCGAACCGTTGACGAATGGAAACTCCGCCAGCCCGGCCTCGATAACCACTGGCTCGATTGCATCGTCGGTGCTGCGGTGGCGGCGTCGATTCAAGGGGTGGTACTCTTGGGGGCTGGTCTGAATCAAGATCCGAAACGCACCCGAGTGCGATTGTCTGAAATCCGAAGGGGCAAGCGATAGAGCTTAAACCGTGATTTGTCGGACCGGGAAGCTGTGAGAGCGCGTTTATCTTGGAGAGGGTTGGGATTGGCGCGTTTTTCTGGTTTTTGGCGCGTTTTACACATGCAAATAATCTTGGTCTTTTCCAAGATCAAGCAGGCTACCACTGATGGCAAAGGTCAGCGATCAGTTTTTGATGCGTTTATCCGTGCCTCAAGCGACTGGAGGGTCTCGATGATGTGCTCCATGTCCGGCACCTCTCCGAAGATCATTTCGTGCATTTTGCTGTAGTCATCCTTGAGGGCTGAGATTCGTTCGGGTGGAGGGATGAGCTTGAGTGTTCCGGGGCGTGCGAGGTCATACTTTGCCCACTTGGCCTCGAAAAAGATCTCCTTGTGGTCTGCGACATCCGCAAGGAGTGAGATTTCGTTAAGGGCCTTCTCGCCGATCTCGTGTTCTGCTAATCGGGCGAGATCGTAGTAGTGCCGGGATTGGCGGTCGGGAAACTTTTTGTCTTCCGGCGCATGGCACCACTGGTGGAGAATGGTGGCTTTCTCCCAGAATGTGCGGGAACCGGAGAGCACTCTCACTTTGCTCACCGGATCTGCTACCTGATCCGGGAAAACCTCGGCTACATATGGGATGACCTGAGCATCTTCGGCGGGCCAATGGTCAGATCGAGCGCCAAGTTCAAGCTTGACGGCGGGTTTCACATACTCAGCAGCGGAGTGGGGCTTCTTGATCTGCGGATACGCGAAGTTCAACGCGAGCGGATCGACATCATCCAACTCAAGAGCCCATTCACCGGGCTCGCTCTTTAGCGACTCTGCAAAGTGGTCGATCAACCGGTTGCGCAGGTCGCCTTGTATGAGATCCATGCAGGTTTCGTTGAGCTCTTTCAGTGCTTTCTGCCGCTTGTTGTTCGAGGGAGCGTTTGTGGGGTCCTTGTCTCCGGTGAATCCAAGATCAGCCCGGTCGAACGCCAGGTCAACATCTTCCGAGAACCGTTCGATGGCTCCGTACACTTTGGAGAGGGAGGTTCCGCCCTTGAAGATGAGACGCGCTGGAGGATCGGGTAGCGAGAAGATTCTCCGAAGGGTCCAGCATACCCAGAAATCTTTCTCCATGATTGCTGTGGTGACACCACGCTTCGCCGCAGCTGCAGCAAACAGGTCTGCTCGATCCTTCGTGGATAATCGTGCGATTTCATCCATGTCTGCTCCTATGCCGCGATGTGGTTGGTGTTGTCATCAGCGATGAGTCGCGCAGCATTAGCGATCCAGTCAGTTGCGTAGCGAGCATCTCGAACGAGTTGGCGGCGATGGTTAGGGGTGAGCTGCTTGCGAATCGTACGAATCACATGATCATCAATCGCGTCTCTACCAAGGTACTTGACGGCCTGGAGTACAACCGCACTCATGGGGTGACCCTGCGGTAGGAGCTTCGGGGCGACATGCTTGATCTGAATAGTCGTATTCCCAACTTGGACTTTCCGGCTTCGGCCGTTGGTGAGATATACGGGCATGGCGGGAACCTGCGTCGAGAGCCCGAGGCGATTGGCTGCAACTGCTCCAGAAGGCGCGACCTTGCTTCCAGTCTGCCGACCGAGGGCCTGCGCCAAATCATCAAGAGATGCTGGGACATCAATCCCAATCCGAGCATTGCGACGGGGGTAGTGATAGAGCCCGCGGCCAACACGGTGGATGAAGCTGTTCTGAACAAGCCGGCGGAGGGCTTGATCGATTGCATCACGGCTTCCAATGTCGAGGAAGTCCTTTGGTGTATAGATGTTGCCGCGTCCCTTTGAGGTGATTCGGTTCTTGAGCTGGCTTTGCACAGAGTCCATTGGGGGCTCCTTTCTGTCAGAATAGTGTACACGATAATCTGACAATCGTCAAGCCAAATCGGGGTCTTGAATGTCAGAAAAAAGATATACTATATCTGACAGTATGGTGGCATATTTTCTCTGGAAGGCCAATAAAACCAACTTCATGGTGCTGTAAGGGCATTTGGCGGTGACGGATGGTGATCGCATTGGTCTAGTCCATAACAGAAAATCAACGCGATCCCCTATCTGTAACGATTTCTCGGGGCTCGTAATGATTTTGGGGCACTCCAGCCCAGGGAATCAAGCCTGTGCCGGTATCACTCTGTCAATCCCTTGAATCTTGCGTCCAAGAGTCAAAAATTCCGTGAACACCATCCGTCTGTATCAGGAATCCGGCCAAGTGATCCGGCTGGCTCGCTGCATTGGCGTGATCTCTTCGAGGGGAATGCACGCTTTGGGTAACCGTATTGAAAGGACCCGCCACTCCAGGTGACGATCGCGTAGATGACTCGTAGATACGGCATGTGCCGTGTGGGAGTCATCATGCCAGAGGCATCGAGCAATCTTGAACAGGCGATTCGTGACAACGCCGCCGGGCCCAAGCGGGCGCAGGGTGATGTGGGGAGTGTTGAGCAGCATTCGCTCAAGGATCAGATCGAGGCGGATCGGTATCTTGCAAGCAAGCAGGTTGCTGCGAATCCTACCAAGGCGGTTCGATTCACTCGATTGGTGCCTCCCGGCGCGGGGGGTAGCTGATGCGTTGGGTGTTTGGCAACAGATCTAGTAATGGAGCGACGAAGCAATCGGTGGGCTCACCTATGCCCACAACCAAAGGCGGCATGATTCGTCGGATGATCCGGGCCGGGTTTGACTCGGCGGCGACCAACGACGGCAATCGTCGCCACTGGATTCATGCCGACGGCATGAGCGCTGACGCGGCTGCATCGCCCGAGGTTCGGCGCATCCTGCGGAATCGTGCCCGCTACGAGACCGCCAACAATGCCTACGCCAAGGGTATCGTGCTTACGCTTGCAAATGATGTCGTTGGCACCGGGCCTCGGCTGCAGATGCTCACCGATGACGAGCTCGGCAACGCCCGGCTCGAACAGACCTTCGCCGCTTGGAGCAAAGAGATCGGGCTGCCCGAGAAGCTCCGCACAATGCGGATGGCCCGCGCGACCGACGGCGAGATGTTCGTCGTCCTGACCAGCAACCCAAACCTCCGATCCCCGATCAAGCTCGACCTTCGGCTCATCGAAGCCGATCAGGTGACCACACCCGACTTGTCAATCCTCGACGATGGCGCGGTCGATGGGATCGTGTTCGATTCGTTTGGCAACCCGGTCGAGTACCACATGCTCAAAGGACATCCGGGCGATGCACGCACCGGGTTCCTCGGGATCGAATACGACCGTGTGCCTGCTGAGTCGGTGATTCATTACTACCGCGTGGATCGCGCCGGGCAGAGCCGGGGGATTCCGGATATCACGCCTGCGTTGCCACTATTTGCGCAGCTGCGTCGATTCACACTGGCCGTGCTGGGCGCTGCGGAGACAGCGGCCGATTTTGCGGGCATCCTCTACACCGACACGCCAGTCAACGGCGAGGCGGAATCCGTCGAACCGATGGACGCGATCGAGCTCGAAGCCCGCTCGCTATTGACCATGCCCGGCGGCTGGAAGATGTCGCAGCTTCATGCAGAGCAACCAGCGACCACATACGCCGAGTTCAAGCGGGAGATCCTCAGCGAGATCGCCCGGTGTCTCAACATGCCTGTGAGTATCGCATCGGGTGATTCGTCGCGGCACAACTACGCCTCGGGTCGGCTCGATCATCAGGGGTACTTCAAGAACATCCGCGTCGAGCAGGAGCATATTGCGTGCTCGGTGCTCGATCTGATTCTCTCGGCGTGGCTTGATGAAGCCGTGCTGGTTTCGGACTTGATGCCAATCCGGCTGCGGACACAGATCGCCTCGGGCGTTGGTGTGTCACACCAGTGGTTCTGGGACGGCACCGAGCATGTCGACCCGGCGAAGGAAGCCAACGCGCAGGCGACCCGGTTGTCATCGCACACGACGACACTCGCGAGTGAATACGCCCGCCAAGGCCGAGACTGGGAAACCGAGCTCCGCCAACGCGCCAAGGAGGTGTCGCTCATGCAAGAGCTTGGCTTGCACGAACAACGCGAGGCCTTGCTCACTCGATCGAACACATCACAGAAGGAACCAGACGATGCCGACTGATCGAACTCTCAACCTCAGCGCCCCCGTCGCGGGCTGGATCGAAGCGAGTGAATCCAACACAGAGAATCCATTGCGTCGATTCTCCATGGTCGCCTACACCGGCGGCCCGATGACACTCACCGGCTGGGCGCACCCGGTTGTCGTTGATCTCTCAGGAATGGAAATCGCGGGCGGGCAGATCAAGAGCCGACCGATCCTCAAGGATCACAACCGGTCGCTGATCGTCGGGCACACCGAATCCATCCGCATCGAAGGCAATCAACTGCTCGTCGCGGGCGTGATCTCGGGAGCCGGGGCGGTCGCCCAAGAGATCGTCGAGAGCAGCCGAAATGGATTCCCCTGGCAGGCGTCGCTGGGTGCTTCGTCGGGCAAAGCCGAGTTCGTGCCCAAGGGTAAATCTGCACAAGCCAACGGGCGAGAGTTCGCCGGGCCGGTCTACATCGCTCGCCGGTCAACGCTCGGCGAAGTGAGCTTCGTCGCCCTCGGCGCAGATGACAACACCAGCGCCAGCGTCGCGGCTGCACGCACAAACCAAACCAATAACACGCACATCGTCAAGGAGGACGACATGACATTCACCCAATGGCTCGAGGCCAAGGGATTCAACCCCGGCACACTCACCGAAACACAAACGACCAACCTCGAAGCGATGTTCAACGCATCGAACGCTCAAACCACCGGCACGGAGGCCGATCATGATGCCAATGCGGGCGATCGCACGGATGTCATCGCCCGCATCCGCACCGAGACCGCCGCCGAGACGACCCGCATCGCCGAGGTCCGCCGGATTTGCGGCGGTAAGCACGACGAGATCGAAGCGAGCGCCATCGCCGAGGGCTGGGACACCACCCAGACCGAACTCGAAGTCCTCCGAGCCCAGCGACCAACCCTGACCCGTGGCGGCGTTCGCAAAGATGCGGATCAAGCCCAGTCTGGGCAAGCCATTGAAGCTGCCATGTGCCTGTCGGCGGGATTATCCG
>Ga0316204_10004025_pt1 | contig 27548 bp, 21 predicted proteins | sample 6monrhotite_MG_2_FD_205661 | JGI IMG/M metagenome (GOLD analysis project Ga0316204, IMG submission 205661) | Microbial mat bacterial communities from mineral coupon in-situ incubated in ocean water Damariscotta River, Maine, United States -... | ecosystem: Environmental > Aquatic > Marine >...
TCACTTGTATTAATTTATGTGTTGAAAATGTTCTTCATTAATTATTTTGAACTACAATTTGTATCACCTAGGAAAGTCAGTTCACTCACATCCTTGTTTTTGTTCTTACCCTATATTGCATTTACACTATTTGCATATGTTTTGGCTTCTGCATTTAAAAATTGAATTTAAAAATGCAATTTGTAAATGAAATAGATATAGATAAGCAGACAGATAAATTAATTAAGGATTTGAGGAATGCTTCATTTCCAGAACATGTCTCTCAATACTCCTATTATAAACAACTTCCACATATCCGTTGTTTGCAATATGATAATTCTCAATTAGTGGGTTATATGGGATTAGATTATCGTGTTATTGGAGTCAATGATAAGCCATATAAAATACTCGGTGTTATAGATTTCTGTGTATCTGAGGATTCAAGAGGCAAGGGCATAGGAAGTTTAATGTTGAATGAGTTAACTGCTTTTGCAGAATCTAAAGAGGTAGACTTTATTATCTTGATGGCTGAATCCCATAGTTTTTATGAGCGCAATGGGTTTGTCCATATACCAAATGTCGCCTCATGTTGGTTAAGAATACATGAGCATAAGAATTTAGGCATGGGATTTGAACATCTGAATGATTTCTTTATAAAACCAACGGGTGATAAACTATGGCCTGATGGTCATGTGGACTGGCTTGGTTATATGTTTTAATATGTCGGTTATGGATAGGCTCACAAATAAGAAAATGAAGCTTGAATCAGTCCTTTGACTATTGAATTTGATAGATTACTATATGCACAAAAATAATAATAAAAGATCTATTGTATACAGTGGGTCTCTAGAAAATTGTAACCGCTCTGCTTAGGAAGTTGTGGATTGAATTATTGCTTCCATTAGTCATAAAAGAATATCTATTTAATTGTCTCCACATGTCTAGGTTCAATATGATAATGCTAAATGTGACAAATTGATTTATTGTGAACTACTTAAAGATTTAGAAAGTCGATATTTTGCCTATGTTCATCTGGGTGACTTTGATGACTCAATAAAGAATGCTAATTTACCAGATAAACCATTCAATTTATGGGTGGAATTTACCAAGGTATTATAGTGACTTGTGGTAGTTAGACGGTTGAAACATCAAAACAAGCTATTGTAAATAAAGAAACCGACCTTGTTACTTTAGGTCGGCCTTTTATTACTAATGAGGATTTTATAAATCAGATTCAATCAGAATCTGAGCTTCAAGACTATGATGTGACTCTGTTGAAAAGTCTCTAACTTATTTCTTGTTTAAGACTAAATAAACAATAGCTGCTAAAAACAAGCCAACAAACCAAGCATAACTATAAAGCGTATCAAATATAGTAGGTACACTTTTTAAAATACCTGCGGCATGCAAAAACCCTGGTAGGTTAGGTGCTATTCCGATCATTAAAGCAATAATACCAGCCCAATTCCAAGTCTTATAAATACCACTGTGATTGAATAATGATTCCGCATCCAATTCGCTTTTTCGTACCAAGAAATAATCGGCAATTAAGATACCGGCAATGGGGCCAAGTAGGGCGGAATAACCGATTAACCACACAAATAAATAACCACCAGCTGTTTCTAATAATTTCCAAGGAAAAATAGCGATACCTATGCCTGCGGTGATATAGCCACCCATGGTAAAACTGATTTTCTTGGGGTTAAGGTTTGAAAAGCCATAAGCAGGAGCCACAACATTTGCAGCCAAATTAGTAGTGAGTGTGGCAACGACCAATGCCATTAATGCAACAATCACACCAATACCACCCATCTTACCAGCTAAGACGACAGGATCCCAAATAGCTTCACCAAAGATGGTGACTGTTGCTGATGTCACTGCAACACTAATAAATGCAAATAAAGCCATGGGCAATGGTAAGCCGATCGCTTGTCCAATGATTTGGTCTTTTTGTGATTTTGCAAATCGGGTAAAATCAGGGATATTCAAAGCCATAGTGGCCCAAAATCCAACCATTGCTGTCAAGCTTGCGACAAAAACACCAAAAAATTGACCCTCACGTTCTCCACCTGCTGCGAATTTTGATGGCGCAGATAACATTTCTCCAAAACCACCGGCCGTGTAATAAGCCCAACCTAGTAAGACTAAGCCCATACCTATTAAGAATGGCGCTGCATAGGTTTCAAGCCACCTGATTGACTCTGTACCGTGTTTGATGAAATACAAATGCATGGCCCAAAAGCCAATAAAACATGCAAATTGGCCTGCATCGATACCTAAAAAGGGCAATGATTCACCAGTAATCGCACCGCCAGTTAGCGCGTTTACAATCACATAAATAGCAGAACCACCCACCCAAGTATTAATCCCAAACCAACCACAAGCCACAAGTCCACGAGCCAATGCAGGAATACGAGCACCTTTGGTACCAAAGGACGAACGTAATAAAACAGGAAATGGAATGCCATGTTTAGCACCCGCATGACCAATCAACATCATCGGTACAAGTACGATAATATTGCCAAGCAATACTGTGATAACTGCCTGCCACCAGCTCATACCCTCAGCAATTAATCCACCTGCTAACATATAAGTAGGTACACAGACGACCATAGCCACCCATAATGCACCATAAGCCTTCCAATCCCAGGTTCTTTGTTCTGGTGTTGTCGGTGCTAAGTCTTTGTTATATAAATCATCGGCTTGCCTTGTCATAATTACTCTCTTTTTTGTAAGGTGGGCTCGCCCACCAACAGTGTTTCAGTTGTCTTAAAAATAAATTTATATCGAATTGGTGGGCAAGCCCACCTTACAAGTTCAATTTAAAATTATTCGCCATCTGTCAATTTAGTATAAGTACTCGGTCTGCGATCACGGAAAAATTGCCAGGTATTTCGCACTTCTTGAACCATGCTCATGTCTAAATCATGGATCAGTAATTCATCTTGATCACGGCTGGCTTCTTTTTCTATTTGACCACGCGGATTAACGAAATAACTTTGACCGTAAAACTCACCTATATTCCAGGGCTCTTCAACACCTACGCGATTAATTGCTGCAATCCAACAACCATTGGCTGCAGCTGAAGCCGGTTGCTCTAACTTCCAAAGGTACTCCGATAAACCAGCTACTGTTGCAGATGGATTGATGATGTATTCAGCACCATTGAGTGCCAGTGCACGCCAACCTTCAGGAAAATGTCGGTCATAACAAATATAAACGCCTAATTTGCAGTATTGTGTTTGGAATACAGGCCAATTTGAAGCACCGGGTTTAAAGAAGAATTTCTCCCAAAAACCAGAGACTTGTGGAATATGCGTTTTTCTATACTTGCCTAAATAACTGCCATCGGCATCAATCACAGCTGCAGTGTTGTAATAAACACCTGTGACTTCATCTTTTTCATAAATGGGGACAACAATCACCATATTGTATTGAGCGGCTTTTTCCATCATTAATTGCGTGGTAGGCCCATTCGGAATTGACTCTGCACTGGCATACCATTTTGTGTCTTGCGAAGGGCAAAAGTAGGGTTGTGTAAAGACTTCTTGAAAACTCAATACCTGAACACCTTTTTCGCCTGCTTCATCAATCATAGGCATATGTGCTTCGATCATGGCTAGTCTTATTGTTTCTGGATCATTATCTGTAGATGCCTTTAAACCCATTTGGATAACGGCTGCTTTTAAATGTGATTTCATATTTTTCCTCTTATTATTATTTTATTTGTTTTCTACCATGAAGGACATGAAGTTAATAAAGGTTTTTACTAGTATCATTGGTTTTTCTTCAATTGTTCTTGGTTTATATTTTTTTTCTGGTTTCCTAGATACCCGCGTTCGCGAGTATGACAGATTTGTGTATTCAAGTTGGCTCTGTGGTTGCGGATATTTCGCAAATATCACAGAGGTTCACAGATAAGACACAGAGTTTTACGGAGATTTTTCTCGTATTAACTCATTGTTCTATTTTAAACTCATTGTCGTAGGGTGGGCTTGCCCACCATTTATTTTTATTTTCTACCATGAAGCACACGAAGTTCATGAAGGTTTGGTTTTGGTATCTTCATAGTTTAGCAAATACTTTGTGGTTGTCTATTTCTTTTTTAATACTCTTTTTTGTAAGGTGGGCTTGCCCACCATCAGTGTTTCAGTTGTCTCGATAAACATTCTAGTATTTAACATGGTGGGCAAGCCCACCTTACGGTCAAAATCGCTTCATCATATTTGTTCCTGTGATGTTAAACCCCAATGCTTGGTAAAGTTTTAATGCACGTGGATTATTGTGTGCGACTCTTAACCTTATTTGGTTGATGTTTTTATTCAAACAGGTTTCTTGTAATTTACTGATTGTCTGTGTACCGTATCCTGTGCCTCTGAATTCATTGTAAATATAGAAATCCAAAATAAATACATAATCCTCTGAAATACTATACCATAAGTAACCCAGTGTATTATCAGTATCTAATTGATCAGATTTGATACTCAAAAGAAATTCGTTATCTTTAGTTTTTCCATTTGGAAAACATTGATCAAATTCTTTAATCGCTTTATCTTTTGAAACATCAATTGGATATTTATAATTTTCAATAAGCTCAATAGTTTCATCTTCAATAAAAATTGATCTGTATTTTTCAAAATCTAATTGAGATATTTCTATTAATTTAATCATTTAGTTAAAGCTTTCTTTTATTACTCATTGTCGTAAGGTGGGCTTGCCCACCAGCAGTGTTTCAGTTGTTTCGATAATTATTTAGTATCAAATTGGTGGGCAAGCCCACCTTACGGTTTTAACAATTTTTATCAATATCTATTTTATATCCAACAAAACCTAACATATCGGCGTTTGATTCATCAACGAAATAGGGAATATCATCAATTAGTTGAAATATACTTATTACATATTCTAATTTGTTATTTTCTTTACAATTATTACTTTGATAATTCATCATATATGTATTAACTACGTTATTCATTTCTTCAATAGTACGAAAAATTATTCCATATACTTTTAAAGATTGATTATTTTCATCATTGTTAATTATTGAAAATAATTGGCCTTTAGGGGTTTTACATCGAATTATTGCTGTAATTGAAGTAATATAATTTTTCTTAACATAATTTCTATCTTCTTCCATACCTTGTATGTGAAATTTTATTTTAGCAATATTATTTTGAGATTTACATAGTCTAACAGCCTCAAGTTCGACTGCTTCATTAAGGAACAATTCATCCTCTTCTTTTATTTTTGAATATGCATTTATTTTTGTATAAATTTTATAAATATCATTATTTAACTTTTCTGTAATTGTGTTTTCAACAATATTATTTTTAATCCTTTGTTTAGATATACATCCAGCTAAGCAAAGGATGATTAATGTTAATACTAAATAATTTGTATGCTCTTTCTTCATTTCCTTCAAGCCCTTCATGGTAATTTAAAATCACTCAATCCAATGTCGGAAAATTAAATTGCGCGCCTTTACGAATACCCGTTGGCCATCTTGAAGTGATTGTTTTCAATTTAGTATAAAAATGAACGGCCTCTGGGCCATAAATTCCATGAGCGCCAAATATGGAGCGTTTCCAACCACCGAAGCTGTGATAGGCCACTGGAACTGGAATAGGGACATTGATTCCGACCATGCCGACTTGTATTTTGGTGGCAAAATCTCTTGCGGCATCGCCATCACGAGTAAATATCGCTGTGCCGTTGCCGTATTCATGGGCATTGATTAAGTCTACAGCTTCTTGATAAGTTTCTGCTCTTAATACTGATAAGACTGGTCCAAAGATTTCTTGTTTATATACGCTCATATCAGAAGTCACATGATCGAGCAGGGTAGCTCCTACCCAGTAACCTTCTTCATGGCCTTCAATTTTAAAATTACGACCATCAACCACTACTTTTGCACCTTCAGATTCGCCTTGTGTGATTAAACCTTCGATACGGGTTTGCGCATCTTTAGTAATAACAGGTCCCATTTCCATGCCTTTTTGTGTATAAGGACCTACTTTCATAGTGTTAATCATTGGGACAAGTTTTTCGATTAATTTATCGGCTGTTTCTTTGCCAACTGGAACGGCCATACTGATGGCCATGCAGCGTTCACCAGCTGAACCAAATCCAGCACCCATCAATGCATCAGCGGCTTGATCAATATCGGCATCTGGCATGATGATCATGTGATTTTTTGCACCACCTAAGGCTTGTACGCGTTTGCCTGAAGCACAACCTCGGGTATAAACGTATTCTGCAATCGGTGTTGAGCCTACAAAACTCACGGCCTGAATGTCTTTGTGATCGAGTATTGCATCAACCGCATCTTTACCACCATGTACCACATTCAATACACCAGGAGGCAAGCCTGCTTTGGCAAATAAATCATGGATAAGATTAGCAGAACTTGGATCACGTTCAGAGGGTTTAAGGATAAAAGTATTGCCACAAGACAATGCCATAGGAATCATCCAAAGCGGCACCATTGATGGAAAGTTAAACGGTGTGATACCAGCGACAACGCCTAAAGCTTGACGGTTAGAATGGGTATCAATACCAGGTCCCACATCGCTATTAAAATCACCTTTGAGGTTTTCGGTTATATTACAAGCATATTCAACTACTTCTAAAGCACGGGTGACTTCTCCCAAAGCATCATCATGGGTTTTGCCATGTTCTTTACTGATGGTTTCAGCTACTAAATCAGCATTATCAATCAGCAATTGACGCATGTTAAACATCACTTTGGCACGCTTTGCTGGGGCTGTTGTTGACCACGATTGAAAAGCCGTTTTTGAGTTTTCAACCGCCAGATTTATTTCTTCCAATCCGCCCAAAACAAGCTCGGCTGTTTGTTCGCCTGTAGCTGGATTATAAACTTCTTGGGTTTTTGTTGAGTTACCCGATGTGGCTTGTCCGTTTATTATGTGTTGTATTTTATTCATAGTTTATATTACGTGTAGGATGGGTCCCACCCATCATTGTTTATGTGTATTTATTTATGATGGGCATGGCCCATCTTACGCTAGGTTTGATATGATTTTTCTCAAAGTTTCAAAGGCAAAATCAATGTGTTCTTTTTCTATTATTAATGGCGGTGATAAGGCGATGATGTCTCCAGTTGTGCGAATCAATAATCCCGCATCATAGGCTTGCAAAAAGGCATCAAAGGCTCTGGCTGTCGGAGCGCCTTCTCGAGGTCTTAATTCAATACCGGCTATGAGTCCAAGATTTCTTAAATCAATCACATGCTCTAAATCACTTAATGAATGGACTTTTTCTTGCCAATAATCAGCTAATGTTCCAGCCCGTGTTAATAATCCTTCTTCTTCATAAGTATCTAATACGCCTAAGGCCGTAGCACAAGCCATAGGATTGCCTGAATAAGTATATCCATGAAAAAATTCTACTGCATTGGCCGGTCCATGCATAAAAGTATCATAGATAAAATCTTGTGCAAATACGGCTCCCATTGGAACTACACCATTGGTTAAACCTTTGGCGGTTGTGACTAAATCGGGTTCAACGTCAAAATATTTCACGGCAAAAGACTCGCCCAATCGACCAAAACCAGTAATAACTTCATCAAATATTAGTAAGATTCCATGCTCAGTACAAATTTTACGTAATCTTTCTAAATAACCTTTTGGAGGCAAAATGACACCAGCAGATCCTGCTAAAGGTTCAACTATAACTGCGGCAATGGTAGATGCATCGTGTAATTCAATCATTCGGATCAAATCATCGGCGTATTCTGCGCCATTTTGAGGAATACCTTTTGAATAAGAATTGCCTTCAATACCATGTGTGTGTCTTAAGTGATCTACACCTGCCACCAATGAGCCAAACATTTTACGATTGGCTGGCATTCCGCCCACAGACATTCCACCAAAATTAACACCATGGTAACCTTTTTCACGGCCAATTAAACGCGTGCGGTGACCTTCGCCATTAGCACGGTGATAAGCAATGGCCATTTTCAAAGCCGTTTCAACCGACTCCGATCCTGAGTTAGTAAAGAATATTTTATTTAAATTTCCAGGCATGTGTCCAGCTAACCTTTCTGCCAATTCAAATTGTTTGGGATGGCCCATTTGAAATGCTGGAGCATAGTCCAATTGACCGACTTGTTCTCTAACGGCTTCTACTATGCGAGGTCTGTTGTGCCCAGCATTACAGCACCACAATCCAGCAACGCCATCGAGAATTTTGCGACCGCCTTTTTCAGTATAGTACATGCCATCAGCACTCTCTAATAAGCGTGGTTTTGATTTGAATTGTCTATTGGCCGTAAAAGGCATCCAGTAGTTTTCTAAATTTTGTTTTGTCATAATTTTTTCTGTTCTTATTGTTTTCTGTTTTATTTACCATGAAGGGCATGAAGATAATGAAGTTGGTTTTTAGTTGTTCTTCAGTTTGTTCATATTCATTATGATCATGTATTCTATTTACTATCTCTTTTCTAAGGTGGGCTTGCCCACCATCTGTGTTTCAATAATATCGATAATTATTCAGTATTTAATATGGTAGGCAAGTCCACCTTACGGAATAGTTTTTAATTTCTTCATGTCCTTTATGGTTAATCGCTCTTGCTCTTGCTCTTGATCTTTAATTAAACATTATCAATTGTTATTCGGGTTTAATGGATGCATTGGCCATGTTATATAAGGTTTAGTTGTTTCTACTGGTATCATTTCTATGCAATTAGGCACTGGGCAAATGATTTGACATAGGTTACAACCTACGCACTCGTCATCTACGACAGTAAATACTCTCTTACCATCTTCGGCAACTTCAAAAGTAATGGCTTGATGCGATGTATCTTCACAAACAACATGGCATTTGCCACATTCTATACAGGCTTCTGGATCGATTAATGCTTTGGTATCAAAATTCATGTTTAAAGCATTCCAATCGACAGTATTAGGTACCGCCATTCCGCGGAAGTCTTCTATTGTTTCATAGCCTTTTTCATCCATCCAATTGGTTAAACCAATGATCATGTCATCAACTATTCGGAAACCATAAAGCATAGCTGCTGTACACACTTGCAATCCAACTGCACCTAATGCGATAAATTCAGCGGCATCTCGCCAAGTTTCTATGCCGCCAATGGCTGAAATATTTAAATTTTTAGTATCTGGATTTCTAGCTATTTCTGCGACCATATTTAATGCGATAGGTTTAACGGCTGCACCACAATATCCACCATGAGTACCCTTTCCATCAACAATCGGAGTAGGGGCCATGGCGTCTAAATCTACTGAAACAATAGAATTAACGGTGTTGATTAAAGCCACTGCATCAGCGCCACCATCTTGAGCGGCTTCAGCTGACCATAATATATTGGTAATATTTGGTGTGAGTTTTGTAAAGACTGGAATATCGACCACTTCTTTTACCCAACGTGTGACTTTTTCTACCATATCTGGCACTTGGCCGATGGCGGATCCCATACCACGTTCGCACATGCCGTGCGGACAACCAAGATTCAATTCAATGCCATGCACTCCAGCATCGGCAATTTGTATGGCTAAATCTTTCCAAACATCTTCTTCAATCACTGCCATCATCGAGCCGATAATTACTCGATCTGGCCATTCTTTACGGATCTGCCTAATTTCATCTAAATTGGTTTTTAAAGGACGGTCACTGATTAATTCAATATTATTGAAACCAACAATCGATTGCTGTGGACTTTTATGTACACCATAACGGCTAGATACATTAATCACCGGTGGATCAATACCTAAAGTTTTCCATACAACACCACCCCAGCCGGCTTCAAAAGCACGCACCACATTGATGTATTTGTCAGTTGGTGGAGCAGAAGCCAGCCAGAAAGGATTGATACTGTCTATGCCTGCGATATTACACTTAAGAGTAGCCATTATCCTTCACCTTCATTACTATTTAATGAGTCGAACATGTTATCAATGGCATGCGCGGCTTGTTTGCCATCTTCGACTGCTTGTACAGTCAAATCTTCTCCACAATCAATCGCATCTCCACCTGCATAAACACCAGATATTGATGATAGGTAGTTTTCATCAATTACTATTTTACCTCTTTCAATATCAATTCCTTTTAAATCTTCTAATTCAAGTTTTTGGCCGATGGCTTTAAGAACCATATCAGCTTGTAGTGTGTAAGTAAAAGGCGTTTCAATTAACTTTCCATCTTTTAGTTGAGTTTTTGTGAATTCTATTTGTGCCACATGTTCATCAGCAATAATTCTTTTTGGTGTCGACCATAGTTTTATATTGACACCATTTGTGCGAGCCAAATTTACTTCCCACTCGGTAGCGCTCATTTGTTGTTCACCGCGTCTATAAACTAAAGTTACATTTTCAGCACCAAGCCTTTTTGCTTGAACAGCCGCATCAATTGCTGTATTACCAGCACCAATGACAATAACATCGTTACCCACTTTAACTTGAGATTTATCATCGGATTGACGGATTTTTTCTATGAAGTCAACAGCATCAGAAACACCTTCTACTTGCTCGTTCTCTAAATCAAGAGACCAAGTAGAGTCCAGCCCAATGCCAATAAAAACTGCATCATAATTGTTTTGTAGATTTTCTAGGTGTAAATTATCACCTAATCTTTGGTTGTGAATAATTTTGATACCACCCAAATCTAAGATGAAGTCAGTTTCTTTTTGAGCAAAGTCATCAACCATTTTATAGGCAGCCAATCCATATTCATTCAATCCACCTGATTTTTCTTTGGCCTCATAAATAGTGACATCATGTCCAAGCATAGATGCGCGGTGCGCACAGGCTAAACCTGCAGGTCCAGCACCGACAACAGCAATGGATTTTCCACTGACTTCAGCTCTTTGAAAAGGATGTTCTATTGATTTTTTTATTAAATCATCGATTGCATAACGCTGTAAATCACCGATCTCAATAGGACGTTCTAACGAAGCATTAAGCACACAGGCTTCTTCGCACAGAACTTCTGTGGGACAGACGCGTGCACAGGTGCCTCCCATGATGTTTTGTGAAAGAATGGTTTTTGCTGAACCTTTGATATTTTCAGTGCGAATTTGGTGTATGAAAGTGGGTATATCTATTGATGTTGGACAGGCTTGAATACACGGTGCATCGTAGCAATATAAACATCTAGCAGATTCAGCCATCGCTTGCTGATGACTTAGTGGTTTGTGTAGGTCAATGAAGTTATCGTTGATCTGTGCGGAAGTCAATGGCCTTCCATTGATTGAATTATTGGGTTCCAATGCCATGGAATACGCCCCTTTATTATTGTTTTTGGAGAATAACAATATTCAATTTTGACAGATTTGTCAAGATTTAATTCTGTGTAAAAACATAAAGTTGTAGTCTATTTATAGATTGACTCTTAAGGATGTAATTATTAATTATGCTACACCCCCAGCATCTCTATAATAAAGAAGTTATTTGACAAAAATTTAAAGTGTCATTCAAGTAATAGTTAATGAAATAATTAAACAAAATGCTTTTATATTATTTGATTCTTTTTGATTTTAATATGCTCTGAATAATGTTCTACTTCTATTGGTTTTGCACAATGAGGACAGATTAATTCAGATGTTTTTAATTGCATTTTTTTTACTTCCCAAATGACTGCACTCATGTCTTGAGCTGGTATGGCTAAATCATAAGCAAGTTTTTTTAAGAGTTTTCGTTCTTTATAATCAATCACACCATCGGATAAATAACCAATGACTTTGTTTCTGAACTTTTCTTTTCTGCGGTTGATTTCTTTCGTGAATCCAGAGGCTAATATACCAGCTGGCAGTGCTGCCATTCCGATTCCTGACATGAGAATAATGATACCAAATATTCTTCCTGCAGAGGTTATCGGTACCACATCACCATATCCAACAGTTGTCAAAGTAACCGTGGCCCACCATATGGCTCGTGGAATTGATCCAAATTTATCAGGTTGATAATCTCCTTCGACGATATGAATGCCTGTGGCAGCAATGAGTATGAGAATGGTCAGTACAAAAAACGCTGAAAATATATTGGCACTTTCTTGTCGCAGTACAGAAATCAATAAGTTCATCGAGCGAGAATATCGGGTGAGTTTAAATACCCTTATTAACCTTAACCCTCTGAGAATCATAAAATCTCTTGAGAAAAAAATGCCAAGCCATGCAGGTAATACTGCTAATAAATCAATGATAGCCATTGGTGTTAACATGTATCTAATTTTGCCTTTTAATTTCCTGTATTTCTTGTTTTCGGCACTAGACCAGACACGGAGTAAATACTCTATGCTAAATACAGTGATAGAAATGTATTCTAATATGGTAAATATGGTTTTATGTTTTTGATATATTTCAGAATCACTTTCTAGTATCACTGCGATTACAGTCAATAAAATTAACAACATTAATGAATAGTGCACTAGTTTATCTATTAGAGATTGACTCTCTCTTTCTAATATTGTGTAAATAGATTTTCTAAGCTTAATGTGTTTTTTCATTTTGATTGTTTCGTTAATATCCCGCTCATAAATATTAATCCCAGTATTATTATTGGAATGGTTAATAATTGTCCCATTGTCATCCAATCAAACGCAATAAACCCTCTATTTTCATCAGGTTCTCTAAAAAATTCCACAGTAAATCTTGATGCTGCATAGCAGAGTAAAAATAAGCCAGACACTATACCCGGTCTTGTGGATTTTTTAGCAACAAACCAGACAATAATAAAGGTGACAAATCCTTCTAAAAAAGCCTCATAGAGAGGGGAAGGATGTCTGGCAAATTCACTTAATAAACCTTGTTGGTTTAATTCTTGTAATTTTTCAATAGGAGTATTCCATAAAGCATTGGGTAAAGAATCTGGAAATATCATGGCCCATGGTTTGTCAGTGAGTCTTCCCCATAACTCACCATTTATAAAATTACCAATTCGTACAGAGCCAATTCCAATGGCGCACAAGGGCGCAACAAAATCAGCAATTTCAAAAAAACCTTTTTTTGTTTTGTGTTTAAAATAAAGCATAGCTATCATCACGCCGGCTAATCCACCATGAAATGACATGCCGCCGCCTTGTACTTTAAATGGTAGTAATGGGTCTTCTATTAATGATGTGTCACTGTAAAATAAAACCCACCCAATGCGGCCACCAAAAATAACTCCTAATGCTCCATAAAAAAGAAAATCAGAAACGTGATCTTTTGTCCAAGAGGTATTAGAGTGTTTAACTTGATAATTGCCTAATAATATAAAAAAAGCGAACCCGATTAAATAGGTAATGGCATACCAATGAATCTTTAAAGGGCCTAAATTTAGAAAGACAGGATCAAAACTTATTAAATAATGCATGTGTTGAAGTTTATTAAGCAAAAATTATATTTTACTCCTATTTAACAATTAGTTACACACTTTGTCAGCAATAGGTTTAGATTGTTTAATTCTTCCAGCATTACTTATAATAATTGATTTGGCATATTCTTTCCCTCTGAAATCACAAAAATTTATGGAAAGATTTGTTCCTGGTGAGAATCCCATACTGTTATATCTTATTTTTTGTCTATATCTTGATGAAGTTGCAATGACATCATTTTTCATGGCATCTTCACTTTTTAAAAGTATTTCATCTTCATCTAATTGACGGTTTTTATTGTCATCTCTGAAAACCATCCATCCTTGATGCCAATTTGATTGGTTATCACAATTTCGGCTTGTAAGACTGGGACATATGATGACATTATATTGATGTGTTATGGCATAATATCGAGCAAAATAAAGAGATGAAGTCAGTCTGTTTCTTTCACTATTCATTAGATTGTTTAATTGCAATTGTTGTATGCTGGGCATGGCATAACCAATTAAGATACTTGCTATTAATAAGGTTGTCATGATTTCAATTATTGTGAATCCTTTAAGTCTATTCATTTTCATCCCTTTTTCTATTAGATGTACATATTTTAAATAATCAAAAATAAATGAATATCATGATATTACTTAATCATCTGTAGGAAAAAACCTCTATAATTGTGAGTAATTAAGGTAGTTCCTTCTATTTGTTGATTTTTAGAAGGCTTATTCTCATTTTTTACTTTGGAAATATTTATGCATGATTTAGTAATTCTTGCCATTATTTGGTTTTCGGTCTTTGTGGCTTCATACTTGGCTTATCAAACTCGATTAACTCCTGTATTATGGTATTTATTTTGTGGAGCTGTTTTAGTTAATACGGGTGCTGTTCCTGAGCATATGCCTGAATTTATTCATAATTTTTCTGAATTAGGTATTATTGTTATCATGTTTGCATTGGGATTTGAGGAAGAGACTGATAATTTTATTCAGGGGATTAAACGCAGCTGGGGCATTGCATTATTTGGAGCATTGGTTCCATTTGCCATAGCTTATTCGGCAACTTACTATTTTTGGAATGATGCTAATATGGCTCTGTTATGTGGATTAGCGATGACTGCAACCGCCGTATCTCTTACGATGGTTTCATTAAAGAGTGAAGGCTTAAGTAAACTTCCTGCAGCAACTGGAATTATGACTTCAGCGATACTAGATGACATAGCCTCGTTAGCACTGGTAGCAATACTAGTCCCTTTAGCAGCAGGTGAAGCCACTGTCAGTGTTACTGGAATTTTGTTTATATTAGGAAAAGCTATAAGCTTTTTTTTAGTTGTGGCCATAATAGGAAAATGGGTGTTTCCATCAAGTAAGGGGTTGTTGAGGTTTATTCCCTTAATAGGTTGGATTAATTTGCGCAGGGTTTTATCTATGGGTCATGGTGAATATACTGTTTTAGCTTTATTACTTATTGCAGTCAGTGTCGGCTTATTAGCTCATGCATTTGGTTTTCATCCTGCGATTGGAGCGTATATGGCAGGTTTAGTTATCCACAGAGATTATTTTGATTTTCATAGAGAAAAGAAAACAGATTACTTTAAAAACTCTAGAAGAATTATCGACAATGTTGCATTTACTTGGATAGGTCCTGTATTTTTTGTTACTTTGGGGACAAACTTGATATTTGATATAAAAATATTTACATCTGTCTTGCCAGAGGCATTGATTTTATTTGTTGGATTATTTGTCGGTCAAATAGCCTCTGCTTCTTTAGCAGCAAAATATACAGGAAAGTTTGATTGGCCTTCAAGCTTAATGATTGGATTTGGCATGTTAGGTAGAGCTGAATTAGCCTTTGTAGTCATGAATATTGCATTTGTACAATACAATATAATGTCTGTTGAAGCTTTTTATACTTTAATGCTCACAGCTTTTTTACTTAATCTATCGGTGCCATTAACAATAAGATGGTGGAAACAAAAATTTCACAAAAGTTAATTGAAAATTTATTTTCTTGAATTGATATAATCCTGAGCTTTGCCCATAATCTTTACAAAAGCTTGTTCTTGATTATTGTTAACGACAGTAATAATTCTTTGTACAGCATCGCCCAAAGCATTAAGTGTTGACTTTGAATAATTATTAAGCTTCTGTATTTCAAAATATAAATGTGGATTTTCAGACACCACATTTTTCCCGATGGAAAGTTGTGCATCAAAAGTTGTACTGGATAACTTGGACAGAGTTTCAGCGGCTTCTCCAGACTCAGATAAAACTGACATGAAAGCAATGTTTATTATATGAGATAAACCAAGAATATAAGCTATTAATCTGTCATGATCCTCTAACTGCATGTCAATTTGTTCAACCATTGTTGGATGGAACAAGTCTTTTACCTTTTCAACTGAATCAGAATCACCTAAATCAATAAAGATAACGTGTTTGTTTGATAATAGTTTTATATCAGGTCCAAACATAGGGTGTATTGATACGACCTTACATCCTGAATCAAGTAAATTCATTAGTGGTAATTTTAATGGGCTTTTAATTGAACCCACATCAAGAATGATTCCATCAGGTTGTAAGGTAGATAAGTTTTGTAATATTTCAGCACTGGCCGCTATTGGTGCTGCAACAATGATGTAGTCATAATTAAGTTCTGTATTTAAGTAGTCAATATTATGAGTTTGAGTTGAATCGATATCTGATATTGCTACTTTGAATCCTTGGTTGCTTAAAAAGCGAGAAAACCATTGACCCATTTTTCCATTACCACCAATAATTAATGCTGATTTTTTAGAGCCATAACCTGAGGTGTTGATCTTTTGATTTTCTTGTTTTTCTAAAGATGTTTTGATGATTAACGAAAATATTTGTTTAGCAATTTCAGGATCTACATTTTTAGAGTTGGCATAATTCACTATATTATCAATGACTTGTTTTTCTCTTTGAAAGTCCCTGGTAGGTGATTTTGTGTTTAACTTCACAGATCCAATGGCATCAACATTCATTTGTCGTTCAGCCAATAAGCTTATAATTTGTTCATCAATGTTATCTAAATTTTTGCGCAGTATGTCAAGTTTTGAGTAATCCATTTTGTTTTTGGGTTTATCTTCGTATTTAAATAGGTTAAGATTGTAACAATATTTTACAAATTATTTAATTTTAGGGGATACTTTATGAAGAAAATACTAGTTATATTAATACTGGCTATGATGTCATCAATGTCATCAGCAGCTGATAAGCGACCTGTAGTTGCTGTGATAGAATTTAAAAATACAACTTCTGCACCTTGGTGGCAGAATGGTGTAGGCAGAGAGTTAAGCGATATGCTTTCTAACGAATTATTGGGAACGGGCGTTTTTAAAGTAGTTGAAAGAAGAAAGTTAGACAATGTGCTTACTGAACAAGATCTAGGTGCATCAGGTAGAGTTTCAAAAAGTACAGCCGCTAAAATGGGCAAAATAACTGGTGCTCAATATTTAATTACTGGATCTGTATCAAATTTTGAATCATCAGGCAGCAAAGGTGGTGGATTTAGTTTTAAAGGGGTTTCTTTAGGTGGTAAAAAATCAACTGTATCAATGGGAATTGATATTCGTGTGATCAATGCAACTACAGGTGAAATTGAATATGCTAGAACTGTTGAAGCAACTGCGAAAAGTGGTGGTATGAGAATAGGTTTACACCGTGGTGGTTTTGGTGGTAATTTAGGCAAAGAGAAAAAGACTCCCACTGGAAAAGCCATTCGCGCGGTATTAATAGAAGCAACAGATTATTTAGCTTGTGTTATGTATGATCAAGATAGTTGTGTTAAAGAGTATAGAAATAAAGAAAAAAGCAGAAGACGTAAAACTAGGTCATCTGTAGATCTTGACTAATAACAATTAATAATATTCAGATATAAAAAAGCCAGATTAAATGTCTGGTTTTTTTTTGATTTAATTTTTATCAATCATCTATAAATCTTGAGGCTGAGTCAATATCTTAACCGGGACATTGGATTTTTCACAAGTCTATACATACTAATGTTTCTTAAAATGTGATATCTAATAAGATTGAGTAGAAGTTTCTCTATGATTCTATGCGCAATATAAACTAATAATTATTTAGTCCTTATTAAATAAAAATAAAAAAGCCAGATAATAATCTGGCTTTTTTATTCTTTGAATATTTATTAATTTTCAATTAATTATGAGGCTGAGTAAATATCTTAAACGGAACATTGTTTCTAGTCCAAGTACCACCTTCGGTTCCTTGATAAGTCACATCTGTTGTTATTGTTCCATCTGTATCAAGACCTTGGTTGCTACTCAAATTTATGGTTAAGGTGCCAGCTGCGGTTAATACTGGAGAAATAGGAGTTGTGTCTCTTCCATAACCAAGCACTTCATTCATATTAATGATTAAATCTTCACCCAATTGATAGTCCCCTTGTACACCCTGTACCCAACGAGGATTACCATTGGCATCAAAATAATACATGGTAGCAACTATCCTAGCATCTTGTGTGAATGATAGTGAAACACCCCAGCCACTATCATCAGTACCTGTCCACCATGTACCACCAAAATCTGGATTTGGTCCATCGCCCAATAGAGGTTGAATACACCATGTACCAGATTGAGTTCCAACATCCCAAGTGGCAACACCAGTACTGGCTTCAGGACAACTGGCATTAGACAGTGCTGATTGTGTAAACTCCATATTTAGATTTCTAGATTCAGAGGTATCTAATGATGTGGGATTACTTGCCGAAGGATCAATAGAATAATCATAAGTGACTTTAAACATCTCACCATTTAATACATTATTTTCAAGTGTTGGAATAGATGTGAACCATTCTGCAGTCCCATCATCTCTATAGGTATAAAATACTGTGAAATAAATTCCTGTATCACCAAAGGGTTCTATGACAAATCCATGGCCGCTATGTGTAGGGTCATAATATAAACCAGGAGGAGGAGCATCTGGTGTGGTATTGACTGAACATACATTGGGTGTTTCAATATTAGGGTATTGAATACTGTCAATATAGAAACCTTCAAACTCTGTATTAGGATCAGTAGATAATCTCCATCTAATTTTTACATCTTCACCTATAAAAGGGTTTAAGTCATGAGAAAAAGATTCAAAAGTACTGTTGTTTGAACCACTAAACGCCCCATGTGTAGGTAAATACCCACAAGCATTAACTGGTGTATTTGTGGTTAATGAAAAATCACTAGGATATCCTCCATCGGGAGGTAAATCTGACCAGGTGGTTCCATCATCAGTAGAAATTTCAACGACCACTCCATCCCAGTTTTCTTCGAGATTATATAAAGCTTTATATTCAATTGAGGGGTTACTTACATCTGATGTCAGAGATATTGTATTAGTAGTTATGCTAGCACATTGATCAGATGGATAGTTGGAGCCACCTTCACCTGTTTTATAACTTAAGTTTCCATCGGCAGATCTATTAGATACCACTTGCCATGGGAAAGACAAATTCATAATAGACACATTATCAACATCTTCAAATACTGCGCTTGAAGTTGAGCCTGTGCCAATGGCTTGACTTCTTACTTTTATTGTTCCACTGGTTTCAATGCCACCATTTGGACCTTGGCCGTTTGTATTTGTATCTTCTGCTCTAACAATATAATAGGCGGCCACATCAGGTGCTCTAATATCATCATAACTAGTCGAATTAACAGTTGTTAATAGGTTATCAATACTTGGTGTGAAATTAGGATCTTCAGAACGATAGATATTATAATTAATATCTGATGTGTTCGGGCAACTACTTGTTGCTGAGCTCCATTGTAGTTTATTGTGACAAGAATCTCCTATGTTGTCAGTTACTATGACTGAGCTTTGATCAAAGCTCAATTGAAGGTCACAAGCTTGTTCAGAAACTTTTTCAATACATGTATTTGATAACCCGCCTAATTTCTTATATTGGGCTGCACGAATTTTATAAGCATATTGGGTACCACCAATTGTCCTAAAATCTGTGTATGTTTGCGTCTCTGTGTTACCTACAAATCTTGCCTGTTTAAAATCAGCTGTAGAACAGCTGCCTTCAACACGATAAACCTCATAAAAATCTGCATTATCTCCACCCTCCCAGGTTAACTCAATACCATTGTCACCTAATGATGAGGCTGATAAATTAGTTACAGATGTAAGGTTGCCGGGTATTGTATCAATATTGTCGAAATTTCCAGTAGCTACTAAGCCAAATCCTTGTTTAAATGAATTTGGAGTTTCATCACCAGGTATGTGAGTGGCTTTAACAGTAATTGTATAGATGCCTTCTTCCGGATTAGGTAAACGCACTTGTTCAACCGTATTGATGCTATCTCTGGTGCCACCTGTTCCTGATGTTGCTGTACTAGAAAACACATTACCTAAGTAAGTCTGGCCATTAATTTCGACAGTTAAATCTAAATCATTTATTAATGTCTTACCACTGCTAGATTGAGCAGGAACATCATACCAAGCAAGTGTTATTGCCAGGCTTTGGCCTGCTTTAACACCTAACTTGAATGTTATTGATTCACCCGTTTTCATACCTGTTTGATTGATTAGTTCCCATGCTCTTAATTGTTTTTCACTGTCATCGAACATAATAGAGTTGTCTAAAAAAACACGTCCCCAGCCAACTTCTTTATCGAAATGACCGCCATCAACACCTGCACCATTAATTAATGTGGCTTTCATCAATGGACCAGTAGGTATATGTTCATCATCAATATTGGCAACTCCGGTTGGATAAAAGCCTTCCGTGTAATATTGACGTAATAAGGCAGTGCTTCCAGCTGTAATTGGAGTGGCCATTGAAGTGCCACTATTTATAGTTCTTGTTGGTGGAGAAATACTTGCACTATTATCCATGTCTCCCAGTGCTGAATCAATATGAGATCCCGTTGCCATGATATCTGGTTTGATTCTGCCATCATCAGTAGGTCCTTGACTTGAAAACAACTGTCTAAATCTACTATTGCCATGTACTAATGCACCTACCGTTAAAACATTTTTAGCATTGCCTGCTGATCCAATGGTGTTTTCGCCCATATCTCCATCATTACCTGCAGCAAAAAGTATGATGATATCTTCTAAGTCACGTAATGATTTATCTGCAAATGCATCAGATATAATATAAGTGCCATCGCCATCTGATCCATAGGAGTTTGAATGAATTCTTGCCCCTGCATCATAGGCTTGTTGCCACATTGGTGAAGAAGATTGGCCAGTTAAAGCTGGTTCACCATCATTGTCTCCACCTGATGCTATGCCTCCAATATCTTGAAATAAAATTTGAGCATTTGGTGCCATGCCATCATCATTGTCATAACCATGTTGCGTTGGCGACGATATACTCCCAACTGGACCAGTTCCAATGGCTAAAGCTCTATCTCCAGCGGCTGATCCCGTGACATGTGTTCCATGGCCACCTACTTCTTCTTCATAGGGTTGCGCACCTGGCATAACAAAATGGCCAATAACTTTTCTTTCTGGGAACAATGTACCGACTGTTGGCGGATTGGTGTTTTCTGCAGGAGTGATGGCATTTGAAACACTTGTACCATTGTCATAATGTACAAACCAATCTTCATTGGAGTCCAGTCCAGAGTCAGTCACACCAATAATTTGTCCTGTGCCAAATAAGCCTTTGTCAAAAATAGGTGTTCTCCTAGGGATATAATCATTATTACTACCAAAAGCCTCTAGATTGGCTTGAACCGCAGAAACCGCTTCTGCATTATTAAATTTTAATTTTTTTGCTATCTCAACAAACCGCACAGAATCAATTTGAGAGAGTTTATTAATGGTATTGTTAAGTTGATCTGTATCTAATTTAAGTTCGAAAACATGACTAGATCCATTGTAAGAATTTATACTGTTAATATTCGATAAGTTTTTGTTCAATAAAGCATTCACACGTTCTACTGGGTGGTCATTAAACAAAGAAACAATTAATTTAATGGTGCCAGAATTAAAATTCTTTAATTGACTACCCCATAATCTAGGAGATATTTTATAATTGGATAGGTATTTTCCTTGCCACCGAATAGCAGGGTTATTGTCTAAAATGGTGTGATTGACTTTATTGTCAACTATGACATAAGCGTTATTAGGTAGGTAAGAAACAATTTTAATGCCCTGACTTCTTAACCATTGAGGATCTGTTTTATTGGCTTCAAATTGAACGATTTTATACTTCGAAGATGCAATATTAGGTATACTTGACTTATTGAAATTTAATTGTTCAATAAGAGGATCAAAACTGCCTACAGCAAGCACAAGTTGATTATCAGTTGATTTTGATGCTTGTTTTACACTCGGTTTACCGGCTTCAATTAATTTTTTTTGAGTGATTTCTGCAGATAAATTCCACGACAACAACAGATTTATTATTAATATTTTTTTAATCATTTTATTCACATACCTCTTTTTGTTTTGCTAATGCCAACCATGTTTCTACTACAGTATCAGGGTTAAGTGAAACACTATCAATGCCCTGTTTCATAAGCCATTGAGCTAAATCAGGATGGTCAGAAGGCCCTTGACCACATATTCCGATATATTTTTCACGTTTCTTGCAGTTATATATGGCCATGGCTAATAATTTTTTAACAGCAGGGTTTCTTTCATCAAACAAATCTGCCACTAATCCAGAATCGCGATCTAACCCTAATGTTAATTGGGTTAGGTCGTTTGATCCGATGGAAAAGCCATCAAATATATCTAAAAACTCATCGGCTAATAGCGCATTAGATGGTAACTCACACATCATAATTATTTTCAGTCCATTTTCACCTTGTGTTAATCCAAATTTTTTCATTATTTCTATGACTTTTTTACCTTCTTCAAGCGTGCGTACAAAAGGTACCATTGCCCAAATATTAGTCAATCCCATTTCGTCACGAATATATTTTAAGGCTTGACACTCCATTTCAAAACAAGGCTGAAATGATTCGTCAATATAACGTGAAGCTCCACGAAAACCAATCATAGGGTTCTCTTCATGTGGTTCATATTGCTTACCACCAATTAAATTGGCATATTCATTTGATTTAAAATCCGACAATCGAACAATAACCGTTTCTGGAGCAAATGCAGCCCCTAATGTGGCAATACCTTCAGCTAATCGCTTCACATAATATTCTACTGGATCACCATAAGCCGAAATCATTGGGTCAACTATTTTCTTAATGTCATCGGGTTGATCTGCATAATTCAATAGAACTTTAGGATGAATGCCTATCATTCTATTGATAATAAATTCTAAACGGGCTAAGCCAATGCCTTTATGTGGCAAGCTGGCAAAATCGAAAGCGCGATCTGGGTTGCCCACATTCATCATGATTTTAAGAGGAGCTTCGGGCATGTTTTCTAAATTGGTTGTGATGATTTCAAAATCTATAATTTCATCATAAATAAAACCAGTATCCCCTTCGCTACAAGAGACTGTGACATCAATACCATTTGTTATTTTACTGGTAGCGTCTCCACAACCCACAATCGCAGGAATACCCAGTTCTCTGGCAATAATGGCGGCATGACAGGTACGCCCACCCCGGTTTGTGACAATCGCAGCCGCACGTTTCATGATGGGTTCCCAGTCTGGATCAGTCATATCCGTGACCAATACATCACCGGCTTGTACTTCATCCATTTGAGAAATACTATCGATAACTTTAGCTGCACCAGATCCTATTTTTTGACCGATGCTTCGGCCCTCACAGATGACATTACCAGATTTGGCTATTTGGTATCTTTCAATCGTTTGTGAATTTTTATCTTGGCTTTTAACTGTTTCTGGTCTGGCTTGAACAATATAGAGTTTACCGGTATGTCCATCTTTTGCCCATTCAATATCCATAGGACGTTGGTAATGCTTTTCTATGATTATGGCTTGTTTAGCGAGTTCGGTAATTTCTTCATCATTGATAGAGAAGACTTGAGAGCGTTGTAAATCCACATTTTGTGTGACCACATCTTTGCTGTCGCAATAAACCATCTCAATGTGTTTTGAGCCTAAATTCCTTTTGAGCACTGCAGGTAACTGCTTTTCTATATTAGGTTTGTATACATAAAACTCATCAGGATTAACAGCCCCCTGTACAACCATTTCGCCTAAGCCATAAGAAGAAGTGATAAAAACAACATCCTCAAATCCTGATTCGGTATCAATTGAAAACATCACTCCACTTGAAGCTAAATCACTGCGAATCATTAATTGCACGCCCGCTGACAAATGCACGTCATGGTGATCAAAGCCTTGATGTACCCGATAAGAGATGGCTCTGTCATTATACAAAGAAGCATAAACTTCATGCACTCTTGCTAGCACATTTTCTATACCAGAAACATTAAGAAAAGTTTCTTGTTGTCCAGCAAAAGAAGCATCTGGTAAATCTTCTGCAGTTGCAGAGGATCTAACAGCAACAGAAGCTTCAACACCAATTTCATTTTCCATTTGGTAAAAGGCGTTTCTGATTTCTTCTTCAAGCCTTGGTTGGAATGGAGTTTCCATTACCCAAGATCTAATTTGAGTGCCTGCTTGTGCTAAAGCATTGACATCATCAACATCTAGAGAATTTAATTTTTCATTAATTCTATTATCTAGCCCTGTTTGACCTAAAAAATCAATAAAGGCTTGAGAGGTTGTGGCAAAACCACCAGGAACACTTACACCTAAATCAGATAAATGTGTTATCATTTCTCCTAGAGAAGCATTCTTGCCGCCCACTTTAGATAAATCATTCATGCCAAGTTGGTTAAGCTGTAGGATGTATTCAGACATTAATTAAAACCGCAATAGTAAAGCGTCACATTCTATCATTCGAATGTGAAAAAAATGTTAGATAAATAATAAATTATGAATAAATGTACAATATTTTATGTTTCAGATGGGACAGCTATAACAGCTGAAACAGTAGGGCACTCATTAATCTCTCAATTTAGAGATTTAGATTTTACACAAATACGTATTCCTTTTGTTGATTCTGTGGAAAAAGCACAAGAGGCGGCTGAGCAAATCAAACAAATAAATGATGATTTTCAACCTTTGGTTATCAATACAGTTGTTGATATTAAATTGAGAAGAATAATTCATTCAGGAGGGGGTCTAAAACTCGATCCATTTAATCGGTTATTGCGAGAAATTGAAAAAAATTTAAAGATTAAACGCTCACCTGTTGTTGGTAGGGCTCATGGAATTGTTGACTCACAATCTTATAACGCTAGAATTGATGCCACAAATTTTGCTTTATTACACGATGATGGTGTCAGTGTCACCTATGATGAAGCTGATATTATTTTATTAGGAGTCAGTCGATCAGGAAAGACGCCTACCTGTTTATATTTAGCTTTGCAATATGGCTTAAAAGCTGCAAATTATCCTTTAACTGAAGAAGATTTAGATAAGTTAAAGATTCCAGATAGAATTCTAATTCATAAAAATAAAACTTTTGGTCTGACAATTGATCCATTTCGTTTGTCGCAAATAAGGTCTGAACGCAGGGCAGGCACACAATATTCAAATTTTCGTCAATGTCAACAAGAAGTAGGAGATGCAGAATCTATGTTTTTGCGCAGTGGCATACAGTTTTTAAGTACGACTAATACTTCAATAGAAGAAATATCAGGTAAAGTACTAGTTGCTTTGAACCTTAATAATCGTTTACACTAATGTGATGATTGAAACAAAAAATAGTCTAGGAATTGTGAGTTCCCAATATGTCAATAATCAATGTGGGTCCATTCAACATGAAGATAATTACCATCTTTTAAGCTTGTTATTACCAAAAAAATTAATTGAATCTTTCCAATATAAAAGTACAACCGTTGACAAGCCTCAGCTTATTATTAATGTACTCAATAATTATAAATACACCATAGAGCTTGAATTGAGTTATCAGTTTAAAATTAAGAAAAGTGAAAAAATTTTGATTAAACTCTATCAGGATGCCAAAGTTGCAGAAATTGTCTATTGTACTGATGTTCAACAATTTATTCGTTTAATGGGGCCAAAGATTTGCCCTAAAATTCACAAAGAAACAAGAAATGTATTGAATAAATTTCTCAATAAATGGCTTAATTATTTATTACAAAATAATTATTCATTCAATCAATGGACAGCCAATCATCTATAAATCAGATTGTTATGATTCAAAATAACTAATGGATTAGTTTTTATTACTCTTGTAAAATACAACTTTAAATTAATTAAATAAGTGAGAAAAATATTATGGGCGTATTAGTCGGTAGAAAAGCACCAAATTTAAAAGGTGCAGCTGTTTTAGGAAATGGTGAAATTGTTGATAATTATAATTTTAAGAAAGCCACAGAAGGTAAAATTAAAGTTATTTTCTTTTACCCTTTAGATTTTACTTTTGTTTGTCCATCAGAGTTGATTGCATTTGATCACAGATTGGCTGATTTTGAAAAACGTGGTGTAGAAGTTGTGGCAGTTTCTATTGATTCACAATTTACACACAATGCTTGGAAAAATACACCTGTTAATCAAGGTGGAATTGGCCAAGTTAAATATACTATGTTTGCAGATGTGACGCATAAAGCTTGTAAAGCTTATGATGTGGAAACTCCAGATGGTGCGGTTGCTTTTAGAGGATCTTTTTTAATCGATCAAGACAATGTTGTTAGACACCAAGTAGTCAATGACTTACCTCTTGGACGTAATGTTGATGAAATGTTACGCATGGTCGATGCACTCAAATTTAACCAAGATCATGGCGAAGTATGTCCAGCTGGTTGGCAAGATGGTGATAAAGGCATGAACGCTTCTCCAGATGGTGTAGCTGATTATTTATCTACTGAAGCTGATAAATTGTAATCATCAATTTAAATTGTGAATTACAAATAAACCCTGACTATTGTTGGGGTTTTTTTATGTTTGAATTAAATAGAATTTCCAAAATATATTCACTATGGATTGTTGGTTTTAAAATAGGCTCGGCTGGAATGACGGAAGGGTTGTGGTTTTTGTAGTTCAGATTGCGTTAGTAGTGTTCAAGGTCAATTCACATAAAATATGAGTGAGTGCTTTATTAGAATTGAGTTTGGATGCTAATGACGTAATATCAACAACAAGAGAAATGGTGGTTATGGGTGGACTTGAACCACCGACCCCGGCATTATGAATGCCGTGCTCTAACCAGCTGAGCTACATAACCATTAATTATTTCTTATTCGAGTTAGCAGAGTAACTTGAGGGCGAGGATTTTCTTATTTATCTCGAGTGTTGTCAAGTACAATAATTGAAAATATTAATTTTTTGAAGTTATTTTATCGACTTGCTGATTTAATGTATAAATACAGCTTTGAAACAATGTGATTTCTTCATTATTTAAACTACTGATTAACTCTTGTTCAAATGCCAGTGCTTTAGGTTTTACTTCATTGATTAACTGCCGGCCATTAATGGTTAGATTATACCTTCTGGCTCTTGCATCTTGTTTGCAGGTTCTTTCTATAATTAAACCATTTGTTTCTAATGATTTCATTGTTCGACTAATTTTCACCTTGTCCATTTGACTATGTATTGCAAGATCTTTTGCGGTTTGATGGTTTGTTTCTGATAGTATGACTAATACACGCCATTCGGGTACATTAATTCCATATTGGTCCCTGTAAAATTTAGCTATGCCTGTACTGATTTTATTGCTTAGAACAGAAAGTTGATAGGGTAAAAAATTTTGTAATTCCATATTTTTATTAAATTTAGTTACATATGTAACTAAATAGTCTTTAATAGTTTCATTTGAAACTAATTATGCTTAAAATACTTCAAAATTTCAAGCAAGGGGACAAAAATGACAAATACAATTAATGGTTTTGGGTTTATTGAATATTCTTCAAATAATTCTGAAGATCTAGATAAGCTTTTTAGACAATTAGGTTTTAGTGCTATTAAGCAACATAAAACAAAGGATATTACTCTTTTTAGGCAGGGTGGAATAGATTTTATGTTAAATAAGACTAAGGATTCATTCGCTCATAATTTTACTAATGAACATGGACCTTGTGCTAATGGTTTTTCTATCGTTTTTGACGATGCACAAGCGGCATTAAAACATGCTGTTGAAAATGGTTCTGAAGTCATTAATGGAGATTTAGATTTGCCCGCGGTTAAAGGCATTGGTGGAGCTGTATTGTATTTGGTTGACAAACCCAATTATGCTAAATTGCTTAAAAATGATTTTGAAGAGATCACGGGGATGAATCAATACC
>Ga0316204_10004026_pt1 | contig 27544 bp, 19 predicted proteins | sample 6monrhotite_MG_2_FD_205661 | JGI IMG/M metagenome (GOLD analysis project Ga0316204, IMG submission 205661) | Microbial mat bacterial communities from mineral coupon in-situ incubated in ocean water Damariscotta River, Maine, United States -... | ecosystem: Environmental > Aquatic > Marine >...
GGGCTCCGTCGAAAACCGTCCACGTGTTCGCAAGGTCTTGCCTCCTGATGTCGCCTTGCGGCGAGGCATCTGACGTCGCAACACCCTCTAGTGTTGGGTGCTGGGACGTCGCGTTCCTCAAAGGTACCTCTTCGCAGTTGGCGCGCGCCGTGCGGCGCGTGCTGACGGAAGGTGGGGGCTTAGCGAGAGGCTGGGGGTGCGGTGCGGGCTGGCCGGAAATGGGGGTCACAGGGGGCTCGTCCCCCTCGCCCCGTAAGGGGTCAGGAGACAGGGATGAGGACTTCAGAGACAGCGACGCAGGAGCGCTGAAGGGCGAGCCGATACGCCTTGCGGCGAGGCATCTGACGTCGCAACACCCTCTCGCCTGAGACGCTGGGACGTCGCGTTCCGCAACGGTACGCATTCGCAGTTGGTGCGCGCCCTTCGGCGCGGTTGGGCGAAAGATGCGGGCTCAGAGAGGGGTAACGTCACGTTCCTCAAAGGATCCTCTTCGCAGTTGGCGCGCCATACGGCGCGTGCTGACGGAGGGTGAGGCCTCGGTGAGGCCACGTCACGATCCTCAGCGGTACGGGTTCGCGGTTGGCGCCTCTCGGCGCAAGCCGCTCTGGGCGGCGCTGTTCAAGCGCCCCTGTGCGCGAAGGCACGACAGGGGTGTCATGGAATGCGCTCCTGTGTCGCGGGTTGCCCGATGGCATACATTGATTTCAGGGGGTTGCATAGCTGGCACGCAAGTTGCTTTTGTTCTCCCCCGAGTCTGGAGGATCTGATGCGACGAATTCCCCTGCTGCTTGTACTAGCGCCCGGTCTGTGGCTGCTCGGCTGCAGCGACAGCAAACTCAGCATGTACGACCAGGGTGCCGCTGACACCGGCGCCTTCGGCGGCGCGGCTGACGACAGCAGCGACGGCGGCACCGCCGGTCCCGGCGGCGGCGGCGCTGACACCGCCGACATCAACCTGGGCGGCGAGTCCGAGGACGACTTCCTCCGTCTGCTCCCCGCGGCGACCGACAAGTACGTCTTCGTGGCCAACCCCGCCCGCGACACCGTCACCCGCATCGGCGCCACCTCCCTGGAGGTCATCACCGTCGAGGTCGGCGCCAACCCCGCGGTGGTCCAGACGACCCCCGACTACCAGCGGGCCGCCACCTTCAATCAGGACAGCGACGACGTCTCCATCATCGACGCCGCCACCCTGGACGTCGAGACCGTGCCGGTCCGCGAGAACTTCAACAACATGATCATGTCCCCCGACGGCCGGTGGGTCATCTGCTACCACGACCAGGGCATCGACGAGCAGACCAACGGCTCCGGCGGCGTCTCCTCCTACAACGAGATCTCCCTCGTCGACCTCGAAGGCGCCCTGCACCTCCCGCAGGTGGTGGGCTTCCAGCCGGTCCAGGTGAAGTACTCCGGCGACTCCAGCCTCGCGATTATCGTCTCCGACGAGAACCTCGCGATCATCGACCTCACCGTCGAGGAGCCCGTGCCGGTGCTCGTGCAGATCGCCGAGGATCTGGGCAGCCCGCCGTCGGCCGAGGAGGTCGTCATCACCCCCGACGGCAGCTACGCGCTGGTGCGCCAGTACGGCGTCAACGAGCTGGTCGTCGTCGATCTGCGGAGCCTGGAGGTCCAGCGGGTCGCCGCCGGCGAGAACCCCACCGACCTCGACCTCTCCCCCGACGGCAGCTTCGCCGTGGTCGTCGCCCGCAGCTCCAAGGAGCTGCACGTCTTCGACATCGCCGACTTCACCAACCTCCAGGCGACCGCCGGCCCCGGCGCGCCGGGCGGCCCCGGGAGCACGTCGGACACGGGCGACACGGGCGACACGGGCGACACCGCGGACACCGGCGGGGACACCGGGCCCGATCCGGTCTTCCCCACGGACGCGAGCCTCGTGCTCTCGCTCCCCACCGACGAGATCATCGGCTCGCTCCTCTTCGCCCCCTCCGGCGACAAGGCCATCCTCTACACCACCGCCTCCCTTGAGGCCCGGTACCACGTGTGGGATCTGGCGACCGATGCGATCGCCGTCCACCTCCTGGAGAAGCCCATCCAGAGCATGGCCATCTCGCCCACCGGCGAGAGCATGCTGGTCTTCCACACCGAGGAGGACGCCGACGACGCCGATCCGGCCAGCCCCTTCTTCGGCGAGGAGGCGCTGACCATCATCGATCTCGATGACTTCCGGTCCAACCCGCTGCTGCTGGAGGACAAGCCCAAGGCCTACGCCAACTCCAACGACGGGCGCTGGGGCTTCTTCGTCATGGAGGATCTGCCCTGGCTCGTCGCCATCGAGTACAGCACCCTCCTCTTCGAGCCCATCCAGCTCTTCTCCCAGGCGGTGCACGTCGGCGTGATGCCCGACACCTCCTACGCCTACGTGAACCAGACCCACGACCTCGGCCGCATCTCCTTCTACGAGCCCGACGACGAGATCCTCGAGACCATCACCGGCTTCGAGCTGAACGCAGGCATCGAACACGAATGAGCACCCGAACCACCAAGGAGCGCCCCATGCGACGCGCACTCTTCACCGGCATCGGGCTGCTCGGCCTCGCTGCCCTCTCCGCCTGCAACCCCTGGGACAAGATCCCCGACGACGGCTCCGCCTACCTGGAGGACGCCCTCTGGGACGCCGACGTGGTCGCCGCCAGCGACGGCGTCTACGCCCGCCTGCCCCACGCCCGGGAGCTGGTGCGGGTGACCCCCGAGGGCAACTTCGACGTCGTGGACCTCGGGGCCTTCGCCCCCCGGCGCCTGCTGCCCACCCCCGACGGCGCCGCCGTGCTGGCCTTCACGTCAGCGCCCGTCTGCGACACGACGGACCCCGACATCGAGACCGTCGAGGACTGCTGGGAAGAGCTCGGCGAGGACTTCCTGAGCGACACCTACGCCCTCTCCATCGTTCGCGACGGCGAGGAGGACGCCCGCTTCGACCTGTCCGTGCCCTTCAACGCCGTGCAGTTCACCGCCGACGGTCAGACCGCGGTGGCCTACCTCGACTACGAGGCGGGGCTGGATCTGGACATCGACGGGGTGCTCAACCTGACCGAGGTGCTCTTCATCGACGTCGCCAGCGGCGAGGCCCACTCCGTGCCCGTCGGCTTCTCCGCCGACCGCGTGCTGTTCAACGCCGACGAGACCAAGGCGGTGGTCCTCTCCCGCTCCCAGGTGGTCGTCGTGAACCTCGCCAGCGGCGACTACGAGACCCTGGTGACCTACCCGCTGACTCTGGACGCCGACGACACGGTGTCCCCGCTGGACGCGGCGCTCACCCCCGACGGTCGCTACGCCCTCATCACCATCGAGGGCAGCGGCGACCTCTACATCCTCGACCTCGAGGTCGAGGCCATCAACCTCGTGTCCCTGGAGAGCGCGCCCTCGGACATGGTGGTCGACTCCGAGAGCGATCGCACGGCGATCGTCTACAGCGGCCGCCCCGAGGTGGACATCCTGGAGCACCAGTACTTCGACGTGGAGACCCTCACCCTGGAGGAGCCCGCGACGGACGTGCTGAACGTGGGCGGCGTCGCGCTGCTGCACAACATCAGCTCCTCGGATCGCCACGACCTCTACCGGCTGGACCTCACGTCCGGCGAGCTGGTGGAGATGCGGATGGAGAACCCCATCACGCGCCTGGAGCTGTCGCCCGACAAGGCCACCGCCGTCGCCTTCATGCGGCCGGAGAAGTCCAGCGGCGACAACACGCTGGAGGGCTACTACGACGACAACTACGGCGTCGCCATCGTGGACTTCTGGACCGAGGACATCATCAGCCTCGTGACCGAGTCGCAGCCGGTGGGCCTCGCCTTCTCCGAGGGGGAGATCCCCGTGGCGCTGGTGCTCTTGAGCGGCCAGGACGACCTGCTCCAGCTCGACCTCGGCACCGGCACCCACACCGAGGTGCGCCTGGAGGAGCCCCCCCTGGACATCGGCAGCTACGGCGACGACCAGTTCTACATCACCCACGACACCGCCATGGGGATGGTGTCCTTCCTCGACCCGGACTCCGGAAACATCAGCGTCACCGCCAACTTCGCGGCGCGAAACCTGCTGGGCTCCGAGACCCCGCTCCTGCTGGAGGAGTAAGCCATGCACACCCTCATGATCCTCGCCCTCTCCGCGCTCCTGCCGGGCGCCGAGGCCGCCGAGAGCCAGCTCGACCTCTCCTTCGGCTCCCAGACCACCAACCACGACGGCTGGGAGATCGTCGGCGACGGCTACGCCCACCTGGACGTCGGCGCCCGCGTGGGTGTGTCCCTGGGCGAGCACCTCTCGGTGCTGGGCAGCTACCGCTACGGCGCTGATGGCAACACGGTCTACAACGACGAATGGAACGAGGACGACACCACCGACGCCCCAGGCGATGAGTTCAAGGCCGCCTTCTACGGTCACACCCTGAGCGTGGGCCCCAAGCTCTCGGGTCGCATCAACCGCTACTTCGCGGCCTACGGCACCGCCCAGCTGAGCGGCCAGCTCGCGACCATCCGCGTCGACGCCGATCCCATCCTCGACGACGACGCGACCCAGCTCCAGGAGCGGGGCTTCGCGCCCGGCGTCATCGGGGCGGCTGGCCTGGAGGCCAACCTGCCCTTCAACCAGCGCGCCTGGACCCCCGCGGTCTACCTGGAGATGGGCTACGGCCACACCCTCGCCATGAAGTTCGACACCTTCGGGGAGATGAACTTCTCGGGGTTCTACACCAGCTGGGGTCTGGGCGTCAGGTTCTGATGTCGCCTACGCCAGGGTGACCTGGTGCTCGTTCCCGCAGTAGGGGCAGGCCAGCACGGTCTGTCCCTTCACGGGCGCGGGCATGGCGGAGCCGCAGCCCTGGCAGCTGCGCGGCCAGTCGACGGGGGCGCCTGCATTGGAGGGGGCGGCGTCCCCGTCGACACGGAAGCGGTTGATGTCGCCGCTCATCAGCATCTCGACAACGTCGTCCCAGTCCTTGGCGCTGCCGCTGTCGAGCTTGAAGGTGGTGCTCGACGGGGCGCTGGCCTTGTCGGCCCAGCGGAAGGTCAGGAGCTGGTCCTTGAAGACCATGCCCCGGGTGGCGTCATCCGAGGCCAGCAGGTTGCCCACGGGCTCGTCCAGTTGGATCGCCTGCACGTCCTCCTTCTCGGCGGTGAAGAAGAAGAACTTCTTCTTGGTGACCACCTCCTCGCGCTGCTCGAACCGCACCCGCAGGTCGGTGAAGAGCAGCAGGCCGGGGCAGCCGTCGGGGTCGCCGGGCAGATCCTCCCAGGTCGCCTTGGCGGCGGCCACGGGGTTCTCCTCCGGGCGCATCTCGAAGCTGGCGGCGTCGAACTGGTCGAGGGTCCAGTGCAGCTCCTTCAGGCGGCGCACCACGCCGTCGACCCGGTCGTTGTAGGGCTTGGCCTGGGCCGTCAGGCGCTTCTCCGCGGCGTCCACGGCCTTCTCCAGGTCGTCCACCGCCGCGGACATCTCCTCGATCTCGTCCTCGTCGTTCAGGACATCGCCGTGGATGCGATCGGAGGCGCGCTCCGCCCGCTCGAAGCGCGAGCGCAGCGCATACTCGGCGTCCCGGGAGTCCTCGCGAAGCGCGTTCAGCAGCGCGTCCACCTCACCCTCGGCGGTCGACAGATCGACCTCCAGCTCCGGTCGCCAGGCGTAGCCCCGGCTGCGGAGGCGCTCCAGCCCGGCGCGGTGCTCGGGCAGCGCCGCCTTGCGGCGGGTGACCTGCTCGATGGCGTCAGCGAAGTGAGCTTCGTTGCGGGCCTTGGCGAGATCGCGGCGGGCGCTGGAGAGGGTGGACTCAAGCCGTTGGCGTTGCTGCTCGGTATCGGACACGGGCGTACCTCTTCACTCTGGATGATGTGAGAGGTTCTATCCGTCCTCCGCCGCGGACTCCAGCGATGCCGTCACGAGGCCGCCCGGGGGCACCTTGCCCGCCGCGATGAGATCAGCCACGGTCGGGGCGTTGCGCCGGGTGTAGACGATGGTCGCGCCGGTGATGACGAAGCCGACCGCGACGAACTGGGCTGGGGTGAACGTGTCGTTGATGTAGCGCACGTCGCCCACCCGGAGGAAGTCGAAGCAGAAGCGGGCGATGCCGTAGAACAGCGGCAGCATGCCCAGGAAGAAGCCCGTCGGGCGGGGCTTGCGGTCCAGCACCAGGAAGACGCAGAAGACGCCCAGGATGTAGAGCGCCTCGTAGAGCCCGAGGTCGTGGCAGGCGACGGTCGCCGGGCCCTCCGGGCACATGCCGTAGACCCCCAGCCAGAACTCCGTCTCCTTGCCCGGGTGATCGTGGGCCGAGAAGCAGCCCATCCGGCCCCAGAAGTACCCGAAGGCCAGCCCGTAGGCGACGCAGTCCCCGAAGGGCCAGACGGGCACCTTGTGCTTGACCTTGAAGAACCAGACCGCGAGCGCCGTGCAGGCCAGGAAGCCGCCGGTGCTCGAGAGGCCGTCCCACAGGTAGAGGAAGCGGATCGGATCCTTCAGGTAGACGTCCGGCTCGTAGAACAGGCCGTGGAAGATGTGCCCGCCCACGAAGGTTCCCAGCACGAGCCAGGTGACGATGTCGCCGAGCAGCAGCGGGTTCAGCCCGTTGCGCACCGCCTTCCGCTGCGCGACGTGGGTGCCGATCAGGAAGCCCGCCGCCACCAGGACGCCGAAGCTGTGGATGGTGAGCGGTTGGCCCGCGAGCGACGCCACCGGGAACCACTCCGGGACGGTGAACAGAGTGAACTGGATGGGGTCGAACCAGGGGATCAGCGGTCGCATGGCCTGCCCTCTAACGCTTCCACGCGCGCGCCGAGGGCTATACTCCTCACCTACATCGAGAGACCGGAAGCCGGAACTTGGCAGTCATCAACTTCGCCAGACGTGAGATCGAAGCGAAGATCGTCTACTACGGCCCCGCTCTGTCCGGGAAGACAACCAACGTCAGCGAGACCCACGACACCCTCCCCGAGGGCGATCGCGGCGATCTTCGGAAGCTGGAGACCCGAGACGAGCGCACGCTCTTCTTCGACTACGTGCCCATCACCCGCGGGGACATCGCGGGCTTCACCATCAAGTTCAAGCTCTTCTCCGTCCCCGGTCAGGTCTTCTACAAGGAGACCCGTCGCATCGTCCTCCAGGGCGTCGACGGCGTGGTGTTCGTCGCCGACTCCTCCCCGGAGCGCGCCCAGGCCAACATCGACTGCCTGATGGACCTCGAAGACAACCTGCGCCACTACAAGCTGGAGCTGTCCCGCACGCCGCTGGTCATCCAGTTCAACAAGCGCGATCTGCCCGAGGTGCTGGCGGTCCAGTCCATGAACGCCGACCTGAACCCGCTCGGCGTGCCCATCATCGAGGCCATCGCCACCGACGGCGTGGGCGTGATGGAGACGCTGGAGGCGGTCACCGGCATCGTCAGCGCCCGAATCCGGGACGGGCTGGCCGGCCGGCGCACCGGGGTGTCGCTGGCGGCGATCGACGCGCGCGAGCAGCAGGACGACGAGCAGGTCGTCCAGAGCTACATGGCCGAGATCGAGAAGGTGCGGCCCATGGAGGAGGCCCGGGGTCGCTCCGTGATGCAGCGCTTCGAGATCGACACCTCCGAGGTCGACGAGTTCCTGCTCGCGAACGTCGAGCGCCCCGAGCCCCAGAACCTCGCCGCCCAGGCCGCTCCGGCCGAGGTCACGGACATCCCGCCCCCCGCGCCGACCACGATCGAGCCCGAGCGCTCCATGACCGCGCCGGCGCCCGACATCGCCGTCATGCCGGAGGACATGCCGAGCGGACCCAGCGTGGAGCTGGGCTTCCTGCCCGGGAGCCTCGGCGGCTACACCGTCTCCCGCATCCTGAGCGCCGACCTCGCGGAGTCCGGCGGCGTCGAGCTGGAGCTCTTCCTGGAGTCTCCCGACGGCGGCATGAGCCGGTGCAGCGTGGACCTGAAGCCCGAGTCCCGCTACCTGCGGGCGCCCCGGACGCCGCCGCGGCGCGCGCCGGTGGAGTCCACCCAGGACGAGCCCTCCGCCTACGTCACGCTGGCGCTGGCGGTCTCCTTCTTCGCGCTGGGGGTCTCGCTGGCGCTGGCGCTCCTCTGAGCCCCGCGGCTCAGCGAGCCTGGAACTGCAGGGGCTCCGGCGGGCGGGGCAGCTTCTCCAGCAACCTGGTGACCTCCGACTCATCGGCGTCGTAGCGCTCGATGAGGTTGGCGGCGAAGGCGGGCTCGCCGCAGAGGCGGGCCCAGGCGAGGTGGCAGGCGGCGGCGACCGATCCGGACTCGCCGTCGAGATCCAGGGTCCGGCCCATCTGCAGCACGGCCGCGATCTCATCCAGCCGGTAGCCGTCGTCCAGCAGCCCCACGACGAGCTCCTGCTCGTACTCGGGGAGCTCATCGAAGATCTGCAGCGGCAGGTGGTTGGGGCCGCAGAGGGACCGCCAGACGGAGCCCAGCATCCGGTCTTCGCTGCCGACGCCCCTGGCCTCCAGCTCGTACAGCCACCACATGTCCTGGGCGGAGCAGAGGTGGAAGCGCGTGCAGGTCAGGGGCTCGTCGGTCGCCGAGCGACCGATGATCACCGCGGTGGCTTCGTTGTGGCTGCCCGTCTCGAAGACGATCTCCAGCCGGGCGACGCCGGCGTGGATTCCCAGCGGCACCGTGAGCCCCTCGGAGCCCACGAGATCCATCAGCACCTCAGCGGCGCTGCCCGGGAAGACCACCTCGGTCAGCAGGTTGAAGTCACCGTCGACCACGATCTGCGCCAGGCGATCCAGGAAGAGCCGCGCGTCGGCCTCACCGACCACAAAGCCAGGGGCTTCCTCGTCGGTGGGGAACAGGCGCTCCTCCACGAGATGCCCCAGCGCCCGCCAGGGTGTGCTGGCGCGGCGATCCCGCAGCGAGGCGATGGCCGCGCCGACGTGGGCGCGGCAGTCGTCCACGCTCATGGGCGTCCGGGCCGACGGGGTCCGGGCCTGGAGCACCTCCGCCAGCGCGGCCTCATCGGCCACCGGTCGGACGACCAGATCCTCGACGCCCTCGCCGAGCTGCATGGCCAGCACGGCGTAGCGCCCCGGGTACTCCCGGAACACCATGGCCAGGAGGTCGCCCTCCAGGAAGGCCGTGTGGAAGGCGGGTGTATCCCGGTTCAGGTAGAACCCCGGATCGTCGATCCCGGTCACCCCACGGCGGCGCCGGACGAGGTAGCCGGACAGGATCCGGCGCTGCTCATCGGTGCGAGCGACCGCGTGGGCCGCCGCCAGGAGCGGGCCGCCCTCGGGGTGATGACAGAGCGCCATGATGAGAGCTGACAGACCGTCCCCGTCGCCGACCAGCAAGCTGGCAGCCAACGTCACCCGCTCAGCGGGATCGGTGGCTTTGGCGTAGAGGGCGATCGCCTGCCCGACCATTTCCCGCCAGGGATCCGGGTCCAGACCCATGCTGGATCGAAGCGCAGCGACCGCGTCTGGACGACGGGCTCGCTCATCTTCGAGCAAGGCGTCTATCCATCCGGGGTAGTGCTGGCGCAGATCGTCCAGCTCCGGGCCGGGGGGATCCCCACCGGTGACGGAGTCGAGAGCGCGACGAACTGCGATACGTGCGACCAGGCGAGGGTCGGGCGTAGTCAGCTTGTCAAGACGGCTAGAAGGAGGCACAGAAAACGACAAGGTCTTTTCCTCGAAGACAACGTCGGCCATATGTTGAGTGAACTGGAGCCCAATTTGACCCCGTCCCTCTCCCTCACCGGCGCTCGATGGGATCTACGAGATGTCGACCCGTCCATCGTGAAGCTCCTGAGCCAGTCGCTCGGTGTGGGCGCCGTCGTCGCTCGCTGCATGGCCTTGCGCGGCATAGCGGCTCCCGAAGAGGGTGATCGGATGCTGCGCCCGGATCTTGAAGCGCTGCTCGATCCCTACACCATGTACGGCATGCAGCAGGCCGTCGATCGCCTGCGCCGCGCGGTCCATGAACAACAAGCCATCCGGGTAGTTACCGACTACGACGTGGACGGAACGACCTCCTCGCTCATCCTCCAGGCCGCCCTGAAGATTCTGGGCGCGGACAAGCTGAGCTACCACATCCCCGACCGCTTCGAGGAGGGCTACGGCTTCTCCGTCGCCGCCGCCGAGGCCGCCGCCGCGGACGGCGTAAAGCTGATCGTCACCGCCGACATCGGCGTACGGGATCACGCCGCGGTGAGCCGGGCCCGCGAGCTGGGCGTGGATGTCATCATCTGCGATCACCACCTCCCCGCCGGCGCCGACGTCCCCATCGACGCACACACGGTGCTCTGCCCGCCCCAGGCCCGCTGCAGCTACGCGAACCCGGCCCTGGCCGCCTGCGGGGTGTCCCTCAAGCTGGCCCAGGCCCTGCTGAGCGACAAGCCCTTCTACGAGCGCATCCTCTTCTCGATGCTCAAGCTCGCCGCCATCGGCACCGTGGCCGACGTGGTCGATCTGCTGACCCCCGAGAACCGCGCCATCGTCGCCCTCGGCATCCAGTCCCTGAATCAGGGCCCCCACAACCCGGGGCTCACCGCGCTGCTGGATGTGTCCAAGCTGGAGATGGGCCAGATCAACTCCAGCGATCTGGGCTTCCGCATCGGCCCCCGCATCAACGCCGCCGGCCGCCTCGACAGCGCCACCCGGGTCGTCGAGCTGATGACGACCCGCGACCCGGTCCGCGCCATGAAGATCGCCCGGGAGCTGGACAAGCACAACTCGGACCGGCGGGAGATTCAGCAGCGGCTGATGACCGAGGCCATGGCCCAGGTGCCCCGCGGCGACGGCGCGCCGGCCTTCATCGTGGCCGCCGGCCCCGAGGAGGAGGGCTGGCACCGCGGGGTGGTCGGCATCGCCGCCGGTCGGGTCCGCGACGCCTTCTACCGACCCTGCGCCATCATCGCCATCGCCGGCGACGAGGCCCGGGGCAGCGTGCGCTCCATCTCCGAGGTGCACGCGGTGGAGGCCCTCGCCAGCGCCCACGACCTCCTGATCCGCTACGGCGGTCACCCGGCCGCCGCCGGCTTCAGCGTCAAGCCGGAGAACATCCCGGCCCTGCGAGAGCGGCTGAACGCCTCCGCCCTGGCCCAGACCGGCGGAGACACGCCTCTCCCCCGCCGCCGCGTCGACGCGGCCCTGAGCCCCCAGGAGGTCACATGGCGCCTTCAGCGCGAGCTGGCGCGGCTGGGGCCCCATGGAAAGGGCAACCCCTCGCCCAAGCTGCAGATCACCGGCGCGAAGGTCCGCGACCTCCGGGTGCTCAAGGACCGGCACCTGAAGTTCGACCTCTCCAGCGGGCGCGGCCAGATCACCGCCATCTGGTGGCGGGCGGCCGAGCACCAGGCGCTGCTCGCGAGCGGCCGACCGGTGGACTTCCTGGGCAGCCTGGAGGTCAACGTCTGGAACGGCCGCAAGAGCCTGCAGTTCAACGTCGAGGACGCCCGCGCGCAGGACGACGCGGGCCTCCCCCCCGAGCCCGAGCGCCACGCCCCGCTTTAGCTCAACAACAGAAGCACTGTAGGAGCGCGCAGTGATCGCCAGGAGAGAGCTCGCCGCCGTCCGCAAGCTGCTGAACGCCGAGGACTGGGACACCGTCAGTCAGGGCGTCGAGCGGATCATCGCCGCGGACGATCCCGAGCTGATGGCCCTGATGCGCGAGGGCGTGCACGCCGACAGCTACCAGCTCTACTGGGACAAGGACGCCGAGCTCGTCAAGCGCGTCCGATACCGCTTCCGGCTGAGCGTGGCCCTGCGCCTCCTGGTGGCCGACGGCGCGCTCCAGCAGCACGAGCGGCTGGTCATCAACCACTGCGCGCCGAAGACTCAGCTCAAGCCCCTGGCGGCGCTGCCCGCGCTGCGGAACGTCTCGCTCACCCTGACCGGCGTACACGCCAGCCTGAACCTCCTGAAGCCCCTGTCCAAGCTGAGCGAGCTGTACCTGAAGGCGGAGGAGGGCCACAAGCTGACGCGCCTCGCGCCGCTGCGCACCTTCAAGCGCCTGGAGGCGCTGAGCCTGGACGGCTTCAGCGAGCTCACGGACCTCTCGCCGATTCAGAAGCTCACCGGCCTCCGCAGGCTCTCGCTGCGGGACTGCGAGCGCCTCCAGGATCTCTCCCCGATCAGCAGCTACGCCGACCTGCAGCTGCTCTATCTGGAGGCGCTCCCAGCGGTCACGGACCTCTCGCCGCTGCGCGCCTTCAGCAGCCTCCAGACGCTCGTGCTCGAGTGCCTGGCGCCCAATGTCAGCTTCGCGCCTGTAGCGGACCTGAGCGCCCTCACCAGGCTCGAGTTCCTGAGCAACCGCCTCACGGATGTCAGCTTCCTGCGCGGGATGACAGCGCTCAAGACGCTGCGGATCCGCTGGGCCTACGGCGGCTTCACGCTCGCTCCCCTCGTCGGCCTGGGCGCGCTGGAGGCGCTGGATCTCGAGAACTCGGACCTCGCTGACCTCTCCCCGCTCACCACCCTCCCCCGCCTGCGCCAGCTCACCCTTCATGACCTCCAGTCACTCACGGACTTCTCGTCGATGTCGGGCCTCGTCGGGCTGGAGAGCCTCTACATCAGCGCGGCGCCGCATCTGACGGATCTCTCCTGCCTGCGCGGGCTGGCGGCGCTCCAGCACTTCATGCTCGCCTCCGATGTGATCGATGACGTCACCCCTCTAGTGGACCTGCCCGCGCTGGAGGAGGTGCACCTGATGAGCTGCCATGGGCTCCCGCAGAGCCTCCGCCAGGAGTTCAGCGGGGAGGCCCGCATCAGGACGCTGAAGAAGCGCCTCGCCTAGAGAGTCGAGGGCTGCACTCGACGCCTGAATCCCGCGCTCCCGCGAACGAAGAGCGCTCTGAGCGCGCAGCGCGACAGCTCCGATCCTCAGCGCGGCGCTCCTCTTCCAGAGCGGCTGCTTCACAGCGACTCCAGCGGCACCAAACGCGCCGCACAGCGCACCAACCACGAAGAGGCCCCGCTGAGGAACGTGACGCCCCCTCTCGATAAGTCCTCACCTTCCGCCAGCACGCGCCGCATGGCGCGCGCCAACTGCGGATGCGTACCGTTGAGGAACGTGACGTCCCAGCGTCACACGCAAGAGGGTGTTGCGACGTCAGATGCCTCGCCGCAAGGCGACATCAGGAGGCAAGACCTTGCGAACACGTGGACGGTTTTCGACGGAGCCCAGGTGCTGTTCTCCAGACTGATCGCGTAAAACCGGTCAGGTTTCGCAATGGATGCAAACCCAGGTGGGCATGCCAGACGACCCGAGAGTCACTGCACAGGGGTGTGAAAGGCGACGACGACGAGGAACGAGGAGGAGAACTTGCCTGAGAGGGGAAGCGCAGGTTCCCCTTTAGAGACAACGCTGGTTGGTAGCCGCGAATCCGTCAAAGTGGCCGAAGAGCGGAACTAACGACCACGATCCATGCGGCAGCCGCGCTCCCACTGACCGTCACGATCCATGCGGCAGCCGCGCTCACAGTGAGCTTCACAAGCCATGCGGCAGCCCCCCGCACGCTGACCGTCACAAGCCATGCGGCAGCCCAAACCCGCCCGGTCCAACCCCATCGGGCCCAATCCCCACCGGACCCAATCCCACCAGACCCATTCCCACCGATCCCAGGTCCGCCGGACCGAACGCTCGGGGTTCCGGAACCGATGATGTCTGGGGGCCTGGGGGAACGGAGCGCGGCTGCCACATGGTTCGTGGAGCTTACCGGGAGCGCGGCTGCCGCATGGATCGTGTCGGTCAGTGATTGTGCGGCTGCCGCATGGATCGTGTGACTTAGTTCAGCTCTTCAGCCACTTTGACGGATTCGCGGCTACCAACCAGCGTTGCTTGCTGTGGGGAACCTGCGCTTCCCCCCCATTTCAAGTCTCCTCGTTCCTCGTCGTCGTCGCACTTCACTCCCCTGTGCAGTGACTCTCGGGTCGTCTGGCATGCCCACCTGGGTTTGCATCCATTGCGAAACCTGACCGGTTTTACTGGATTCGTCCGGATGAACAACACCTGGGCTCCGTCGAAAACCGCCCACGTGTTCGCAAGGTCTTGCCTCCTGATGTCGCCTTGCGGCGAGGCATCTGACGTCGCAACACCCTCTTGCGTGTGACGCTGGGACGTCACGTTCCTCAACGGTACGCATCCGCAGTTGGCGCGCGCCATGCGGCGCGTGCTGGCGGAAGGTGAGGACTTATCGAGAGGGGGCGTCACGTTCCTCAGCGGGGCCTCTTCGTGGTTGGTGCGCTGTGCGGCGCGTTTGGTGCCGCTGGAGTCGCTGTGAAGCAGCCGCTCCGGAGGAGGAAGGTGGGGGCTCAGTGAGGGGACAACCTGATCCTCAACGGGCCGCTTCGCAGTCGGGCAGCCCAACCAACGGGGGGCGAGCACACCCCTGACTCTGCTTCCCGCTGAGGCGCGCGGTGCGGGCCTCGGTCGCGGGCTCGAGCCACCCCGGTGGGAGCCGCTCCGGAGGAGAGGAGAGGCGGAGCACCGCTCTGATGCTCTTCGTTCGCGGGAGCGGGGGGAGCGGGGAGCGGGGAGCGCGGGGATTCAGGCGTCGAGCGCAGCCCACCACTTGACGGTGGAGGCAACATTGCGGCGTATGAAGGCCGGGGAGCACACCGCGCGTCCCATTAGCACCTCATCAAGGTGAAGGGAGAGGCACCAGCTCCGACTACTCCGACTACTCCGGCTGCGCGTCGGCGGTCCAGCCCTGGATCATCTCCAAGAGGTCGAGCTTCGTCGAGCCCTTCGGCGCGGCCAGCTCGAAGGCGTCTGGCGGCTCGTCCAGCGCCTCCCAGTCGCGAAAGCTCAGGGTGATCGCCGTCTCGATCGACGGCAGCTCGATCTCGAGGTTCTCCGGCACCAGCGCCCGGTCCTTGCGCTTGTAGTCCGAGTAGGTCGCACGCAGCACACAGGTTCCGGAGGTGTTGAACGCCTCGACGGATCGGGTCGTGAGCTGCCGGCTGTCGACCGCCACCACCGCCCGGGTGCCCTCGGGGCCCTCGAAGGTGTAGCGGGTCTCCGACTCGATGATCTCCACGCCGGTGACCTCCGCGTCCTCGAAGGGCATGTGCCCCGAGAGCAGATCGATCACGTCCTTCAGCCCCGCCGTGCCGCCGGTCGCCTCCCGGAGCACCGCCTCGGCGTCCGGGCCGCCCATCCAGGTCTTCTGGGCCACCGAGTACATGTTCACGGACATCCCATCCGACACCGCGTAGAAGCGCGGGCCGACGAGGGGCGCGTATATCTCCAGCCGGAAGCGGTCCGGGCGATCCACGATGAGCGCGCCGCTGGCCACGCTGCTGTTGCCGAGCGTCGGCGACTGAATCTTCAGACCGAAGCCCGCGCGCTGGGTCGACGGCACGAACCGGGCCCAGGCGGCCTCGGCCAGCTCCGCCGGGTCTACCTTCGGCACCACCGACTCGGGATCCTTCTGCTTCTTGCAGCCCGCGCTCAGGGTCAGCGCGACCAGCGCCAGCGCCAGCCAGCGCAGCGAGCACCAGCGAGCGATCACGCGCCCTCCAGCGCCGCCTCGACCTCGGCGAGGTGCTCCCGAATCTGCTCGGATTCTGGCTCCAACACAGCCGCCTGCTTCAACCACCCGAGCGCCTCCTGAAGGTTGCCTGTCTGGTAATGGACGAGAGCGAGAGCGTCCATGAGACCCGCATCCGCCGGCGTCTCTTCAATCGCGAGCGTGAGCAGGCGCCTGGCGTCGTCCGCCAGCAGCCCCGCGTCGGTGTGGTTGCGGCCGAGGTAGCCCATGGCCGGGCGGAAGTCCGCGTCGAGGTCCAGGGCGTAGAGCGCGCGGTCGAGGGCGTCCCGGCCGCGGCCGGCGCTGTCGAGGGCCTGCGCCAGCGCCCAGGTGAGCTTGACGGACACCCCCGGCGGCGGGTTCTCCCGGCCCAGGATGCCCTCCAGCAGGGCCACGGCTTCCTCCGGTCGCCCCGCGTCCACCAGCGCCCCCGCCAGCGCCAGCGCCACCTCGGGCTCGCCGGTCTCCAGGGCCTCGTTCAGCCGGTCGATGGCGGCCTCGGGCTCGCCGCCGTGGACCAGGAAGCGCGCCTCGATGCGGGCCCGGGTGCCTTCAGTCAGGCCCTCCGCCCGCCCTACCGCCGCCGAGGCCGCCGTGATGGCGCCGGCGTCGGCCTCCACCTCCGCCAGCCGCAGCGCCAGCACCCGATCCCCGGGCCACTCGACCAGCGCCGCCTCCAGGGCCGTCCGGGCCCCCGCCGGGTCACCCGCCAGCGCCATCAGGCCCGCCTCCAGCGAGCTGCGATCCGGGCCGGGCTCACCCTCCAGCTCAGCCAGCCGCGCCAGCAGCACCCCAGCCTCGTCGGTCGCCTCCCGCCGCAGCGCCGAGCGCGCGCGCTCCAGCACCGCCTCCACGTCCCGGCCGTCGGTCAGCGTGTCCCAGGCCGCCACCGCCTCGGCGGCCAGCAGCTCGTGGTCCACGTGGGCGGCCACCTGCGCCATGGAGCGCTGCAGCGCCACGCTCCCGGGCGCCTTCACCGCCAGGGCCTGCAGGGTCTCCAGCGCCGAGTACCAGCGCCCGGCCCGCCCGGCGGCGCGCAGGTAGTCCGTCAGCGCCGACTGATCCCGGGGGTTCTCCGTCAGCCACGCCGCCAGATCCGACATGGCCCCCTCGGGGTCACCGAGCTGGAGGCGAAGCCCCGCGCGCACGCGCCGCTCGTGCAGCCCCAGCTCGTCGCCGCGCCAGTCATCCAGCGCCGTCCGGGCGTCGTCCCACCGCGCCATCTCGACGTAGAGCCCGATGAGCGCCGCCCGCCCGTCGTGGCCCGCCCCGCGCTCCACCGCGGTCAGCAGGTGGGACTCAGCCCGCTCCTGCTGGCCCAGATCGACCAGAAAGCGGCCGTAGCCCAGCTCCATCCAGGGGCTGCTGGGGTCGAAGAGCGCGGCGCGCTGCAGGGAGCGCTCGGACTCCCCCAGGGCGCCGGACTCCGCGAGCAGCAGCGCCGTCAGGTAGTGGCGCCGGGCCTCGTGGATCGTGGGCGGCCAGGGCTTCTCCGCGGGCGACACGCCGCTGGCCCCGCCGCCAGCCGCCGCCGGGGGTGGGCTCACCGGCCCGCGGACGCAGGCCAGCGCCAGCAGGCCGATCAGATACTGCGCTGCCATAGATCCGGCGCGGCGCGGCGAATGGGCAGCACCGTGGCCAGCGCGCACACCACCACGGCGGTCATCAGGAGCCCTGCGCTGGCGGCGATCTGCATGGTGGTCAGCGTATCCCCGGTGAAGTCCGCCCGCAGGAGCAGGTAGACCGGGTACGCCTCGAGCGTAACCACCACGGCCACCAGGACCAGCGCGCTCACCATGAAGAGGATGCCCGCGGGGCCGCTCGCTGCTCGCGCCGCGTTGTCCGCCTTGAAGTTCGGGTAGAGCGCCCCCAGCCCCAGCGCCAGCCCGGAGATGCCGCAGCCCAGCGCGACCCCGTTGCCGGCGCCGATGGCGAGCATCTCCCAGGGGGTGTCCAGGATCATGCTCGAGACCACGATCAGGATCTCACCGACGATGATCATGGGCACGAGGCTCGGCAGGGCCTTGGCCCAGAGGTAGCGCTCGGGGGAGATGGGCGAGGTGCGGATGAGCCAGAAGGGGCGGCCCTCGACGCTGACCGCGGTGAACTGGAAGCGGGCGGCGATGCCGGCCATCACGAAGCCGGCCATGCCCAGGTTCAGGAAGGCCAGCCCGTTCTTGAAGGGCGCGAGGTAGGGCCCGCGCACGGCGTCGGTGGGGAAGGCCTTGACGGAGAAGAGGTAGATGCCGATCAGGCTGCCCAGCAGGAAGAGCTGGCTCCACTGGGCGGGGTCGCGGATGAAGACCCGGGCGTCCTTCAGGATGATGGGCGCCATGCCGGTGGGCAGCGGCCTCACCAGGGCCTTGATGGCCCCGTCGAACCAGCCGGCCTTGGCGAGCCGGGCCTCCCGGGCCTCCTGGCTCTTGGTCCAGCCCGTGTCGTACCAGGCGTTGGTGAGCCAGCGCACCGCGGCGGTGAGCGCCAGCGCGCCCAGCACCAGCAGCCCGAGCTCCAGCCAGGGCATGGGCCGGCCCTGGAGCGTCGCCAGCAGCACGTCCGAGGCCCAGCGGCTCGGGAACAGGGCGGGGGTGGGGGCCTGGAGCTCGGCGACGTACTGGGCCAGGGAGGCGAAGTCCTCGGCGTTGACCAGCCGCTCGGGGCGCAGCACCCGCAGCAGCATGAAGGTGACGATGACGAGCACGATGCCCATCAGCGCCAGCGCCTCCCGGGCCTTTCGAGCCGGGAAGACGTTGACGAGGATCGTGGCGACCCCCGCCCCGAAGGCCGCGGGCAACAGCAGGAAGCTCGGTATGACCGCCAGCAGCGAGGCGTAGTAGGCCCAGCCCGCCTCGAACACGAGGCCGTAGCAGATGAACACCGGCAGGCCGAACATGGCCATCATCCAGCCGGACTGGGTCAGGGCGTCGATCAGGCGGGTGTAGTAGAAGACCGGCCTGCTGATGGGGAGGCTGAGCAGCAGCTCCAGATCCTCCGACAGGTAGAAGGTCGAGAGCGCCGTGACCACGTTGGAGAAGAGGAGCATGGCCAGCAGGGCCACCATCAACAGCTCCAGCAGCTTGCGGCTGACGATGGGGCCGAAGACGTCGAGCTGGTAGAAGGCGCCGAGCACGATGTACATCGTCACGAACAGCCCCACCCAGAACATCAGCCCGAAGGCGCCGAAGACGCCGTAGGCGAGGCGCTGTCGACTGCTCGCCCGCTGCCACTGGTTCACCACGCCCATGAGCCGGGGTCGCAGGAGGTAAGCCGGGGTCGCGCGAGCGCTCATCTACTCCGGCTCGGACCAGGAGGTCGCGCCTTGAGCCTCACCCTTGGCGACGGTCGAGCGCACGTAGCTGCGCAGGAGCTTGTTGCGCTGGGCGCCGTTCACCAGGGCGCGCAGATCCTCGTAGAGCTCGGGATCCTTGGCGAGCATGCCGGCGGTGCCCTCACCGGACTCCAGGGAGGTCGCCACGCTGGCGAGGCTCTGGGCGGTGGACTTCAGGTCGTTGGTGAGCTGCTCGTCGTAGACCATGGCGTTCAGCAGGCCGTCCTCGTTCTCGATGTCCTTGACGAGCGCCGAGAGGGCCCGGGAGAGGTCGCCGAGATCCTGGGCCAGGGCGGCGCCGTCGTCGCCGTAGATGAGCTCGTGGGCGAGGCCGTCGCCGGTCTGGATGGCGCTGGCCATGTTGGCGAAGGAGGCGCTCGCGCCCTCGAGGTTTCGCATGGAGCGGTTGATGCTCTGGGACAGCGCTTCATCGTAGATCAGCGCGTGCAGCAGGCCGCGGCCCTCCTGGGCGTCGCGCAGCAGCTGCTCGATCTCCTGGGCGATGCGGGCGATGCTCGCGGCCTCGGCGTCCTCGGGGTCACCCATGGAGAGGTTGATCTTCTCCGAGATGCCCATGATGTTGTCGAGCACATCGGTCGCCTTGGCCTGGTACTCCATCAGCCCCGGAGACTCGTGGACCTCGATCCAGGCCTCCGGCTCGAGCGGCGGCAGCACCTCGCGCTCGCCGGCGGCGTTGACGCGCTCCAGGCTGCCCACGGACACCGAGATGTACCGGTCGCCCAGCATGCCCTCGGTCTCGATGCGGGCCTCCGAGTCCTCCCGGATGCGATCGGCGTACTCAGACATGATCTCCATATCGACGAAGATCCGCTTGACGCCGATGTCCTCGGAGAAGGAGATGCCCTTGACCTCGCCGATGTCGATGCCGCCGAGCCGAACCACGGCGCCGGTCCGCAGCCCCGCGACATCCGAGAAGGAGCCGTGCAGGGTGTAGCGGTCCTTGAACATCTCGCTGGAGCCACCCAGCAGCCACACAGCCAGCCCGCCGAGCCCCATCACGACGAGGACGAAGAGACCGACCTTGATGTCTTTGGCGATATCGCGTTCCATGACGCTGCTCCGTAGTCGTCTGACCGGGCGATACTAACCGACCGGGTGAACCCGGAGTACGCTCTCTTCGGCTGGCACGCCGAGCCGAAGAGGGAATCCGTAGTGTCCGGTGCCCCGGTGGATGTACATCCGATCGGTGCCGCGGCTCCAGAAGCCGTGGTCCGGAATACGGAAGAGCCCGCTCACCGCCGTCCAGTTCATGCCCAGGCTGACGAGGCCCACCTGGCCGCCGTGGGTGTGGCCGCTGAAGACCAGATCCCCCTCGCCGGGGTCGAGCTGCTCGAACGCGGAGGGATCGTGCAGCATCACCAGCCGCAGCGCGCCGTCCACCCGGGGGTGCGCCTGACAGACCTCGCGCATGGCCGCCACCCGGCCGCGCCAGCGGTGGTCGAGGCCCAGGATCTGCACCCGCCCCGCCGGGGTGTCCACCACCGCCGCGGCGTCGTTCAGCAGCCGCACCCCCGCCTCCGCCAGCCCCTCGGCGACCAGCCGGGGCGCCTCGTGGTCGTGGTTGCCCCGGCAGGCGAAGGTCCGCCCCTCGATGGCCTTCAGCGGCGCCAGCGCCCGCCCCAGCGCGCCCGGGGTGCCGTGGGCCTCCATGGTGAAGAAGTCCCCGGTGAGCAGCACCAGATCCGGATCGGCGTCGACCGCCCGCTGGCAGATGCCGGCGAGCCGGGCCTCGGACATGAAGGGCCCCAGGTGAGGATCGGTGATCTGCACGATCCGCAGCGGGCGCTCCACCCGGGCCTCGCCGACGGGCTGGCGGCTCAGTCCGCCGCTGTCCGCCCGATCGAGCACCAGGTCCACCGTCTGACGGGGGATCCAGAGGGACTGGACGAGCCCCACGAGCCCGAGCACATAGGGCAGCCACACCCCGGGCAGCTCCAGCCCGAAGAGCCCGACGACGGCCCAGGGCAGCGCGAAGAAGGTGCCCGCGGCGAACCAGCTCCCCGGCAGGCTGACGAACAGGCGGTAGGCCAGGGGGCGTAACTTTGGCTTCGAGAGCAGCATGAAGTGCAGGTAGACCGTGACCTGGAGCGCCGCGTACAGAGGGACCAGCGCCCCGCCGAGCCGCGACGCGATCTGCGCGTGGAGCCCCACCGAGATCAGCGTGTGGATCCCGAGGATCACAAAGGCGAAGGTCGCGTAGAAGCGATTGCGGAAGACCGCGGCGGCGCCGGTGGCGCCGCCGAGGCCCAGGACTGAGCCGATAGCGAAGGCTGACATGTCCGAGAGTCTGCACACGGACTCCGACCGCGCCAATGCGGATGCCGCGGATTGTGAGGCGGGCTATCGTCTCGTGGCCTGAACACGGGTCGATCATCCGTCTCTTCCTGCTCACACTGCTTGCCCCGCCAGCCCTGATCGGCTGTGAACCCGCGCCGCCTCCGCTGGAGGTGCCTGAGCGCCCGTCGGATCAGCGCTGGTCGCTGCAGCTCCACGCCCACGGCTCGATGAGCGAGGGCAACGCGAGCTGGGAGCTGCACAGCGAGCAGGCGGACCTGAACAGCGTCGACGTGCTGTGGTGGTCCGACCACGACTGGTTCATCAGCGAGTACCAGGTCATCGATCGCTTCGGCTTCGAGGGCGACGTGGGCGAGCCCATGGAGGCGAGCGCCCCGCACCTGAGCGGCGCCTGGCAGGCGGCGCTGGTGCGCTCGGCGAGCCAGAACGCTGACGACTGCGCCGTCAGCCTGGACGACCGACACATGGAGGGCGAGCACAGCGCCCGGGTGTCCCTGGAGAGCGACAAGCGCAACGCCCGCTGCGTGGTCCGCGTCCGCGGCGAGGGCCGGCGCTCCCACCGGGCCGCCGCCTCCGAGCCCCGCTATGAGCTGAACATCTTCCCCGAGCCCGGCGCCTGGGAGGAGACCCACCTGCGGGTGGAGTTCCAGCTCTCCGCCCACCCGCCCCAGCCCACGGGCTCCTCCGCCCTGGGCGGCACGGCCCCCCGCTCCCGCTACTACATCCAGTACGTCTACCCCCCCGAGGCGATCGCGCTCCCCCTGGAGTACGTGCCCGGCAAGGCCGGCGCCCGCATCATCCACCGCCGCCCCCTGGAGCTGACGGACGGCGCCTGGAACCCGGTCACCATCGACCTGCTCGACGACATCGGCGACGGCTTCCCCTGGCTGGCGGACCCCTCGGACAACGCGGTGTTCAGCCCGGTGATGGGCGTGTTCGGTCGCGGAGAGCCCGCCACCGCCCTGTTCGACGACTACCGCATCTCCAGCAAGTACCGGCACCAGGATCTCTTCGACCGCGCCAAGGGCATGGCCGAGCGCCTGGAGGAGCGGGTGGAGGTCTCGGAGTTCGTGGGCGTGGAGGTGAGCCTCTGCGGCCCCCACCTGAACGTCTTCCTGCCCTCGGGCGCCGACGGCTACGACTACCAGCTGCTGAACTACGAGACCGCCCCCAAGGACTGCTGGGGCGATGTGGTCTCGCGGGTGCACGCCCGGGGCGGGCTCATCTCCCTGAACCACCCCTTCGGCATCGACCGCACCACCACCGGCGAGACGAAGCCCAAGAAGAGCGCCGAGAAGGCGTCCGGGCGCTACTACCACAACCTCGGCGAGCTGCGCGCCGCTGGCTTCTACGACGCGGACCTGCTGGAGGTCGGCTACGTCGCCCGGGGCGGGCTGGCCCTCTCGGGGCACCTGGAGCTGTGGGACACGCTCTTCCTGAAGGACGGCCGCATGATGACGGGCGTGGGGGTCTCCGATCACCACGACGACACGCTCTGGGCCGACATCCGCAACAACTTCGTGACCTGGGCCCACGCGCCCAGCGCCGACCGGGCGGACATCGTGGATGCGCTGCGGGCCGGGCGGGCCTCGTTCGGACCGGTGACCTTCACCGGATCGATGGAGATGACCGTCGGGGGCTTCCCCATGGGCAGCGCGGTGCTCACGGACCGGGACGAGGCGACCCTCTCCATGACCCTCTCGGGCGGGCCCGAGGGGAGCGAGGCGATCGTGGTGGAGCGGTCGGGCGATGAGGAGAAGCGGACCCGGATCGCCCTGAACGGCGGGCCGGCGCAGACCATCAATCACACCGTGGACACCCGCCGGGACGTGCTGGTTCGGGTGGAGGTCTGGAAGTCGCCGAGCGCGCCGGTGTCGGAGGACATGGGGCGGGACATCGGAGAGGCGGTGATCTTCGGGAACCCGGTGGCGTTCTATCGGGCGGTGCCCGAGGGCGGGCTGCCGCGGGGACGCGCCGGCGCCGCGCTGGGTCCGCTGGCCGTGACGGGCAGCGAAGGGACGAGCCTGGAGTCGGCGGTCTGGGAGGACGGGACGCTGGCGCTCGCGGGACGCGGACACACGCTGGCGCTGCCGGACACGGATCGGCTGGGGCGGTTCTCGGTGTCGGGGCTGAATGCGTCGGCGAAGGTGCAGCTCCAGGCGAGCGAGGGCGCCCACTGGCGAATCGTCGAGGACACGCTGACGATCTGGGATCTGAGCGGGCCGTTCAGCCTGACGGTCACGCCCTGATCGAGCGCTGAGGCCGCGACCTACCGCCCCAGCTTCCGCCTCACCTTCCCCACCACCAGCCCCACGACCTCCGTCACCTCCCGCACCCTCAGCACCCACCCCGCCACCAGCGCCACGACCACGCCGCTCCCGCCGGCGATCGCCCCGCTGATCAGCGCGGGCATTCCGGCCGCGCTGACAGCCAGCATCGCCTCGACCCCCTCCCCCGCCGCGATCCCGATCCCCACCGCGATCCCCATCCTCACCAGCAGATCCCAGATCCCCGCCGACGCCGGCGGCGCCATCTTCCGCCGCAGCCACAGCGACAGCAGCGCCACATACGTCGAGATGGTGATCGACGACGCGATCACCAACCCGCGCCCGCCCATCATCCCCCCCAGCGCCACATACATCGGGTACGCCGCGACCATCACCCCGGTCCCCAGCAGCGTGGGCGCCCAGGTGTTCTGCATCGCATAGAAGCCCCGACTCACCACCGTCTGCGCCGCCCAGGCCCACAGCCCCAGGCAGAAGAGCCCGGTGAAGCCGCCGATCATCTCCAGATCCGCTGTCGTGAACCGCGTCGTCCCCCAGATCACCTCGGCCACCTGCGGCCCGGCCACGGTGAAGCCCACCTGAGCCGCGAAGGCCAGCACCAGCATCGCCCGACACGCCCGAATCAACGTCTCATAGGCCTCGCCCTTCTTCCCCTCGGCCACCAGCCGGGTGATCGTCGGGAAGGTCGCCGCGCCGGTCGCCAGCCCGAACACCCCCATGGGCACCTTCATCAGCGTCTTGGCGTAGCTCACCTTGGCGACGACCCCCTCCCCCAGCGTGGAGCCCACCGCCTTGAGCACCCAGTCATCCACCACGATGACCGAGAAGCCCAGCATGATGGGCAGGCTCAGGAGGAAGTAGCGCTTCAGATCCGGGTGCCCCAGATCCAGCACCGGCCGCCAGCGCATGCCCGAGCGCAGGGCCCCGATGAGGTTGAGCCCGAACGGCCCCGCGACGCTGCCCAGCAGCACCCCCCAGGCAAAACCAGCCGGCCCCAGCGTGCCCCCCAGCGCGATCCCGCAGCCCACGATGCCCAGCGAGTACAGGAGCGGCGCCATCGCCGGCCAGACGTGCTGGTCCCGGGCCATCAGCACCGCGCCCAGCAGCCCGCCGAGCACATGGAAGATCTGCGCCGGCAGCATGATGCGAATCACCCGCACCAGCTCCGCCGTCTGGGCCGCGTCAAAGCCCGGCGCGACCAGGATCGGAGCCAGCACCGGGGTCGCCAGCCACAAGATCGCGCAGGCCGTGACCATCAGCAGCAGCAGCACATTGAACAGCGTGGAGAAGATGCGCCAGCCGCCTTCCTCATCCCCCCGGGTGAGGTAGCCGGTGAAGATGGGGATGAAGACCAGCGACAGGGCCCCGCTCGCGAGCAGGTAGCCCAGGAAGTCCGGCAGGGTGAAGGCCGCGAAGTACACGTCCGCGTCCGCCCCGCTGCCCAGCACCCGGCCGATCACCGCCTCTCGGAAGATGCCGATGAACCGGGACAGCAGGATGCCCGCCGCCCAGATCATCGAGGCGGCGCCGATGCGCCTGCTGGTCTTGCTCACTGGGGACTCCTCGAGGCTCGTGGGTGGGTATCCCCCCGATCAAGGCAAGTCCCGTGCCGGCAAACTCTCCCCCGCGAGCACCGAAGGGCTACCAGCGATAGAGGCCGGTACACCAAAAGGAGATCCCCTGATGAACGTCCTGGTTACCGGCTCCTCCCGCGGAATCGGCCGCGCCATCGCGCTCCGGCTCGCGCGCCCGGGCGGCAAGGTCGTCATCAACTACCTGCAGAACGAGGCCGCCGCCGCCGAGGTCGCCGCCGAGGTCACCGCGAAGGGCGCCGAGGCGATCGTCATCCAGGCCAACGTCCGGGATCGCAAGGATCTGAAGCGCCTCTCCGAGGCCATGGACCAGGTCGATGTCCTGGTCCACAACGCCGCCATCGGCGTGCTGAAGCCCATGGAGAAGATCCGGCCCAACCAGTGGGATCTCACCATGGAGAGCAGCCTGCGCCCCTTCTGGCAGCTCACCCAGATGTGCCTGGACCGCATGCCCGAGGGCAGCAGCGTGCTCGGCCTCTCCTCCCTCGGCAGCCGCTCCTACGTGCCGGGCTACGCCGCCATGGGCGCCGCCAAGGGGGGCCTGGAGGCCCTGACGCGCCAGCTCGCCGTAGAGCTTGCCGCGCGTGGGATCCGCGTGAACACCGTATGTGGAGGCCTCGTCGACACCGACGCCTTGAACTACTTCCACGAAAAGGAAAAGGTGATTGAGACCGCGCGCGCCATCACGCCGATGGGTCGGCTGGGCACCCCCGACGACATCGCGAAGGTCATCGAGCTGCTCACCCTCCCCCAGGCCGCCTGGATCACGGGTCAGATCATCGTGGCCGACGGCGGCCTCTCCCTCGTGTGAGAATCACTGAGAACAGGAGCGAAGCGCATGGCGGATGACAAGAAGACCGGCCCAAAGACAGGCAAGGCCCTCGGCGACGATCAGTCTGAGAAGACCGAAAACTTCTTCGAGAAGTTCAAGCTCAACGTGGATCCGGAGAACATCGACGAGAGCTTCAAGCAGCTCGGCGAGAAGCTCCGCAGCACCGTCGACACCGGGCGTTACACCCGGGTCCGCCTGCTCTACCGGGGCAAGCAGATCGGCCCCGACATCCCCATGGCCGCCATGCTGGCCGGCGAGGTCGCCGCCTTCTGGCTCGCGGGCCCGCTGCGGGCGCTGATCGTCAACCTGGGCGTGCGCTCCTTCATCGAGGTGGAGCTGATCCACGCGGCGGATGAGCTGGTCCACGAGGGCATCGAGCTGTACCTCGACGGCGAGGTCGACGAGGCCGAGGCGAAGTACCGCGAGGCCCTGTCGAAGAAGGCAGATGACGCAGCGGCCCTCTACAATCTCGGGGTACTACTGCGTGTGACCGGCCGCCGGTCGCAGGCAGCAGAGTGCTTCGAGAAGGCCGCGGAGCGCGAGGGTCACCCCGACGCGATACGAGCCAGAGAAGCCCTGGACAAGATGAAGAAGGGACCGAGGACACTGTGAACCGACTGATTCTCTCACTCGCCGCGACGTCGATGCTGCTCATCGGATGCACCATCGGCGGCACCAAGCCCGACAACGACGACACCGGTCGCACCCCAGGAACCGTCGACAGCGACGGCGGGAACCCCGGCGGTCCTGGCGGGGATGACACCAGCGACACCAGCGACACCAGCACGGGCGGCCCCGGCGGCCCGGGCGGCGGCGACGTCGACTGCGACGCCACCGAAGGCGCCCCCTCCGGCCCCTCCTGCGTGAGCGGCGTCATCCGCTGCGGCGACATCATCGAGGGCAACACCCAGGGCGGCACCGACATGATCGATGACGCCTTCTACGAGTCCGCGACCTGCTTCGTGCCATACCACGACTTCGAGGCCAGCGAGCGTGTCTACGAGTTCATCCTCGACGGCGGCGGTGACCCCATCACGGCCGACATCACCCTGAGCGCCCCCTGCGGGGATCTGGGGCTCGCGGTGTTCTACTGGACCGAGGATGAGTGCCCCGAGGGGAACCTGCACAACATCACCAACTGTGACGGTGCAGATATCGGTAACAGCGCCGATGCCTTTCTCTACTCGACGGGGGAGGATCCGGATCGGTACTTGATCGCTGTGGATGGGGATGAGACTTCGGCGTTTAAGCTTGAGGTTCAGTGCCAGCAGTGATGGTTTGTTGGGGCGGTTGTCGGGTCGGTTGTCGGGTCGGTTGTCGGGTCGGTTGTCGGGTAGGGCTCGGTTTGACGGATGTCTTTGGTGACGCTTCGCTCGGTTCGGCAGTCGCGGGCTCGGTGTTTGAGCGTCCCGTCGAGGCGCCGTCGTTCTGCCTGTTGGGGGTTTGGACTTCCCGACCGTCCTGGGCGGCGCGGTGCCCCTGGGTAGATTCGACGTGTGCTCGCTGCGCTAACGAATCCCCGGACGATCCGTCAGCGTCAAGTCGACAAGGTCTGGTGGCCGGTGCCGTGCAGCTTGCGTCACACACGCCCGAATCTCCCTGGTCGGGGCACTTCGCCATTGGCGGTCCCAGGGCGTCCTCAGCTCGCAGGCAGACGACTGAACGTCTGGTAGCCTTCCAGGATCGACTGGAGGGGATGAGGGCGTTCCCCC
>Ga0316204_10004027_pt1 | contig 27541 bp, 26 predicted proteins | sample 6monrhotite_MG_2_FD_205661 | JGI IMG/M metagenome (GOLD analysis project Ga0316204, IMG submission 205661) | Microbial mat bacterial communities from mineral coupon in-situ incubated in ocean water Damariscotta River, Maine, United States -... | ecosystem: Environmental > Aquatic > Marine >...
CTCGTCTCTGCCGGGCTGTAGGGGCACGGGCCGGGGCTGCCGCATGGATCGTGAGGCTCACTGGGAACGCGGCTGCCGCATGGATCGTGGAGGTCACTGGGAGCGCGGCTGCCGCATGGCTTGTGGGTGTTAGTGCGGGCTTTCGGCCACTTTGACGGATTTGGCGCTGCCAACCAGCGTTGTCTCTAAAGGGGAACCTGCGCTTCCCCTCTCGGGCAAGTTCTCCTCGTACCTCGTCGTCGCCCTTCCTCCCGGTCTGGAGGACCCCTGTGCAGTGACTCTCGAGTCGTGTGGCAAGCCCACTTGGGTTTGCATCCATTGCGAAACCTGGCCGGTTTTACAGCGTGGGTTTGCAGGACAGCAACACCTGGGCTCCGTCGAAAACCGTCCACGTGTTCGCAAGGTCTTGCCTCCTGATGTCGCCTTGCGGCGAGGCATCTGACGTCGCAACACCCTCTACCGTGAGGCGCTGGGACGTCGCGTTCCTCAACGGGGCCTCTTCGCAGTTGGCGCGCGCCATGCGGCGCGTGTTGGCGGAAGGTGAGGACTCAGAGAGGGGACGACGACACGTTCCTCAACGGTGCCCATTCGCAGTTGGCGCGCGCCTGATGGCACGGTCTGGTGGAGGGTGGGGGCTCAGCGAGAGAGGCTCAACCAACGGGCTGCGAGCACACCCCTCGGAGAGGCTACCGATTCCACCATCATTGGCACACAGGGGACCGCACCAAACCTCCGCTCATGGCCCCTCCGCGTCTACCGTTCGATGACGCGCTCTTCGCGACGGATGGGTATCAGCTGGTCCGAGCGCTACAAACCCGGGATGCTCAACCACATGGGCCTCCGCGAGCGCATCGATCTCCACACCCGCTACTTCGTCGACACCCCAAACGAGGCTCAGATCGTCAGCGGCGCCGAGCGGGTCATGATCGCCGAGCGGGCTTGACGACAGGGGGTGGATGCCAAACCACCCCCCTGCGGGTTAGCTTCTGAAGATGCAGATCCCCGAGCGATACCAAGCCGACATTACGGCAGCCAGCAGGGCCGCCGCCGACGGGGACTGGGACGACGTCGCCGAGCGCATGAGCCGCGTCTGCAAGCAGGCGATGGACAGCGAAGACCTCCAGATCGCCCGCTCCGCCGCGGTCTCCGAGGCCGACGCCTACCGCCGCGCCGAGCGCCCCGCCGAGGCCGTCCGCGCCATCCGCCGCGCCCTGGACCTCTCCAACGACCCCACCGTCCAGGTCGTCCAGGAGCTGCAGCTCGTCGCTGTCCTCCTCGACGTCGGCCGCCTGGAGGTCGCCGAGCTGGTCGCCCGCGAGCGCGTCGCCGCCTGCGGCCCCGGTCCGCTCCGCATCCTCTCCATCGACAGCCTCTGCGGCGTGCTCCTCGCCCGGGGAGACGTCGCGGGCATGGCGGGCCTCATCCGCCAGCTGGAGGACGAAGCCGAAGGCACCATGACCGTCGCCGCCCGCTTCCGCCGGGCCCAGCTCGATCGCCTCGGCGGTCGGCTGGAGGACGCCGCCGAGGGCTTCGGTGGCTGCATGGCCGACCTCGACGCCCGGGACGGCGCCGTCGGCGCATGGGCCGCCGCCTGCTCCGGGCTCGCCGGCGTCGCCCTGCTGCGGGGGGACGCCGAGGACGCGCTGCCCCTCTACGACCGCGCCGCCGCCGCGTGGCAGCGCGCGGGTCGCCGCAGCGGAGAGCTCCGGGTGATGGCCGGGCGGGCGCGGGCCGCGCTGCAGCTCGGCGCCAGCACCTTCCTGCCCAACCTGATGGACGCCGGCGTCAGCTACGCCCAGGAGCGCGACCTCACGCTCCTGCAGGTCGAGATGCTCGAAGTGCGCGCCATGTGCCTGGCCGCCGCCGGCCTGAAGTCGCGGGCCCACGAAGACGCCGCCGCCGCCGTGGCGCTGGCGGACCGGGTCGGCGCCAGGCTGCTCGCCGGGCGCGCCCGATACGAGCAGTACCTCGCGGGCGGGGGAGGGGACGTCTCCCTGCGTCAGGCCGTGCTCGACCTGAACGACGACCGCCCCTGGTGCGCCCGGGCCATGACCGCCCTCGCCGCCGCCACCCCGGACCCCGACGAGGCCGCTGAGCTGGCGGGGGCGGCGGTCTGTCGCTTCAGCGCCATGGGCATGAACACCGACATCGAGCTGGCGCGGGCGCTGCTGGGTGAGAGCGCCAAGTAGGCAGCGCCAGGTAGGCGTCGGAGCGCCGGCTGGTGACGGCCGCGCTCGAGCGCGGCCGCCACAGCGGAGTCGCTGGCCTACAGGCCGTTGTCCTCGATGATCGAGGCGCCCACGTTCTCTTCGCCGATCGCCGTCAGCAGGCCCTCGGCGTCCGCGGCCGCCAGCGCCGGGTTGTCCGTCACCGTCAGCAGCGCGCCCACCGACTCCACGGTGTAGAGCGCGGAGATGTCCGAGAGCGTCGTGTTCTGGACCAGCGAGAGGTTGTTGCCCACCGTGCGCAGGCCCTCCAGCCCGGTCATCGCGGTCAGCGCCGGGTTGCCGATGATGGTGAGATCCTCACCGATGGCGGCTACGCCCGCGAGCGCCGAGATGTCCGACAGGCTGGCGTTGGTGGTGAAGACGACGCTGCCGGTCACCGCGCTCAGGTTCTCCAGACCCTCCAGGCTCACCACCGAGGTGGTCAGCAGGAGGAGGGAGCCCGCGCTCTCCAGGCTGGAGAGCGCGGTGAGGTCGGTGAGCACCGGGGCGATCTCCATGCGGACGGCGCCGCCCACGGTGGTCAGGTTCTCCAGACCGTCCAGGGAGGTCAGGGCCCCGTGCTGGAAGGTGGAGAAGGTGCCGCCCACGGTCGCGAGGCCGTCCAGGCCCGTCAGATCCGTCAGCTCGTTGGCGCGGGCGATGGTGACGTCGCCGCCGACCGCGGCGATGCCCTCCAGCCCCGTCAGCGACGGCAGGGTGGTGATCTCCTCCAGGAGCAGGTCGCCCATCACCTCGGTGATGCAGTCGAGGCCGCTCACGTCCGTGGAGTAGGGGAGGATCGCGAGGTCGCCGCCGATGATCTTGGGCACCCCGTCCTTGCAGATGGCCGCGTCGGTCTCGGGCCAGCCGAAGTCGCAGTCGTAGCCGGTCTTGCTGACGCAGGACTTGTCGTAGGTGTAGTCGGGCGGGGGCGCGGTGTCCTCGCCGCCGGGCTCGCCGCCGGGGCCGCCGGGCTCGCCGCCGGGGCCGCCGGGCTCACCGCCGGGCTCACCGCCGGGGCCGCCGGGCTCGCCGGTGGTGCCGGTGTCGTCCGTGGTCGTCGTGGCGGTGTCGTCGGTGGTGGGGCCGGTGTCGTCCGTGGTGGTGGGGCCGGTGTCGTCGGAGCCGGTGGGGGCCGTGTCGTCCGTGGTGGTCGAGCCCTCGTCGGTCGTCACGTCCGTGTCCGGCAGCGTGATGGTGTCGTCGGTGTCAGCGTCCTTGCTGTCCGGCCGACAGGCGCTGGCAAGCACCAACGTAGAGATAATGAGCAGTCCTCGCATGCGTATCCTCCTTGGGGGGCGCAGTGTATCTCCGGGTCTACGACTGTGCGAGCAGCCGCCACCCCATCCGCGCCAGCACCCCCGGACCGAGCGCCGTCAGCGGCAGACTCCCGTCGTTCACCCCCAGGAATCGCGAGAAGGCCTCAGGATCGGCCGCCAGGGCCCTCACCACCCGGCGGCGCAGCCAGGGGCGGCGCTCGAAGGTCAGGATCAGATCGATCAGCATCGTCGGCACCCGGCAGATCCGCCGGTGGGCGGCGGGCCACTCCGCCAGCGCGTCGCGCTGCACACAGTCCACCAGCGCCTGGGCCTGATGGAACGCGAGGGAGAGGCCCTCGCCCGTGATGGCGTCCCGGTAGCCCGCGGCGTCGCCCAGGAGCAGCACGCGGCCCTCGCGGACGGCGAGCACGTCCCGCCGGAGGGGCCCGGCGCCGCGATCCCTGGAGTCGTGCGCCGCCCCCGACAGCCGCTCGGAGAGCGCCGGGAACTCCGAGAGCAGGTCATCGAAGCGGGCCTTGCGGCCGGACCAGAGGAAGGCCACGCCCACGCGCTCCGGCCCCGCCGGGGTGACGTAGGCCTCGCAGTCGTCCGCCCAGTGCACCTCCACAAAGGGCGACCAGGGCGGCACGCGGTAGTGGCGGCGGACCCCGAAGCGCTTGTGCGCGGCGGGCCCGGCGTCCAGCCCGAGCCACCTCCGGATCGGCGACTGGAGACCGTCCGCAGCGACCAGCACGCCGCCTGTCATCGGCCCGGCATCTGTATGGAGTGTCGCCCCATCGACGCCGGTGAAGCGGGTCTTCCACCGAAGCGCCACCCCCAGCTCCTCCGCCCGGGCCACCAGCGCCCGGTGCAGATACAGTCGCCGAACGCCCAGGCCCTCGCCCTCCGGGAAGTCCGCCTCGGCCACTGTGTCGCCGTCGACGTAGCGGATGCCGGTGAAGGGCGCGCAGCCGTCCGGGTCGATGTGGACACCGAGCGCGTTCAGGATGGCCACGCCGCCGGGCATCAGGCCCTCGCCGCAGGCCTTGTCGATGGGCGGGGTGCCCTGGTCCACCACCGCGGCGCTCAGCCCCGAGAGCCGCGCGGCGATGGCGCAGGCGAGCCCGGCGGGCCCGCCGCCAGCGATGAGCAGCTCCGGCTCGGTCAGCGGCTTCGCAGCCACGCCAGCCCCGAGCGCGCGAGCACGCCGGCGATGTGGACGGGGGTGACCTTCTTCGGCGGCGTGAGCGCGCCGTCGAGGTAGCGCTTGAGCGCCTCGGCGCGGCGGATCTTGCCGGAGCTGGTGCGGGGGAGGGTGCCCGGCGGCAGCGCCACCACCAGATCGCAGCTCAGCCCGGCGGCGGCGCGCACCGCGTCGGCGGCGGCGGCCGGCAGCGCCTCGACCTGCGCGGTCGTGGCGTCCTCGCGGTGCTCCACGAACAGCGCCAGCGCCTCGTGATCCGCGCCCTCGGGCACCCAGCTCGCGGCGGCGGCGCAGCCCGTCCGGGCCCCGGCGACCGCGTCCACGGACTGCTCGACCTCGTGCGGCGCGTAGTTGCGGCCGCGCAGGATGAGCACGTCCTTGGCGCGGCCCGTCAGGTACAGCTCCCCCTCCCAGAGGAAGCCCAGGTCGCCGGTGTCGAGCCAGCCCCCGTCGAAGGTCGCGGCGGTGGCCTCCGGGCGGCCCAGGTAGCCGTCCATCAGCGAAGGCCCGCGGATCCACAAGCGACCCACCCGGCCCTCGGGCAGCGGCGCGCGCTCCGGCGTCCGGAGCTGCAGCTCGAAGCCCGGCAGCGGCAGGCCCAGGCTGGCCAGCTCGGCCCCATCAGCCGCCTCCTGGATGACCCCGGTGGCCAGCGCGTCCCGGTCGAAGCGGCGGGTCATGAAGGGGCGGCGGAAGGGGGTGAAGGTCACGGCCAGGGACGCCTCGGAGAGGCCGTACACCGGCGTGAGCGCCTCCGGGCGCAGGCCCCACTTCGCGAAGCGCTCCACGAAGCGCCGCAGCGTCGCGGGGGCCACCGGCTCGGCGCCGTTCATGGCGACCCGCCAGCTGGAGAGGTCGACCCCCGCCATCTGCTCGTCCTTGATGCGGTCCACGCAGAGGGCGTAGGCGAAGTTCGGCGCGGGGGAGATGGTGCCGCCGTAGGTCGAGAGCGCACGCAGCCAGGTCGCCGGGCGGGTGACGAACACCTCGGGGCCGATGAGCGTGAGCGTGCTGGGGTGCAGGAGCGCCGGGAAGACGCAGCCGATGAGCCCCATGTCGTGGTAGAGCGGCAGCCAGCAGACGCCGGTGTGCTGGAGCGCGTCCGACTCGGGCCACGAGTCCATGATCGCCTGCTTGATCAGCCTCGTCTGGGCGAGCACCGCGCGGTGGGAGAGGGCCACGGGCTTGGGCGCCACGGTGGTGCCGCTGGAGAACTGCACCAGGGCCAGGGCGTCTTCGGTGACGCGGACGGGCGGGGCGTCGCCCGCGGGGAGGGACTCAGGGCCCAGGCAGCCGAGCTCCAGCGCGGCGAGCGCCACCGTCTCGCCCAGCACCCGCCGCACCCTGGCGTCCGCGAGCACGACCCGGGCCGAGGCCGCTCGGAGCATGGCCGCCGTGCGCTTGTGGTACTCGTCGATGCGCCCCAGGCGCACGGGCGGGTAGAGCGGGACGGGCACCGCGCCGGCGAGGCAGGCCCCGAAGAAGCCGTCAAAGAACGCCGGGCTCGTGGGGAACACCAGCCCCACCCGGTCGCCGGGCTCGATGCCCAGCGCCCGCAGGCCCGCGCAGACCTTCAGCGCCCCCTTGAGCACCTCCGGCCAGGTCACGAACGTCTCCCGCTCGCGCCGGTCGAGGAAGCGCAGCCCGTGGGACGGGCCCCGCTCGGCGGCCCGCAGCAGCGCCGCGCCCAGCGTCTTCACCTCGGCGTCCTCCTGGCTCACTCCGCCACCGCCAGCCGCTTCTGGATGAGCCCCACGAGGTCGCCCGCCGTGATGAGGCCGGCCTCGTCGCCTTCCTCCAGGCAGACCTCGAAGTGGTCCTCGATGGCGACCACCAGCGTCAACATGCGCAGGCTGTCCAGCTCGAGCGCGCTCACGAGCGGGGTCTCGAGGGTCAGCACCCCCTCCCACTCCAGCTCCGCCCGGGCCGCCTCGGCGATACCCTTGAGGATCATCTCAGGGCCCACTTCAGTGCTCAAGTCGCTCGTCATGACTTCACCTCCGGGAACTGCTCCGCGTAGCTGCAGTGCTCCTTCAACGCCCGCTCCTCCACGCCGATCCGCACCTTGAGCATCCAGGCGTTGAGCGCCGTGTACACCAGCGCGGTCGTCCACGCCGTGTGGATCAGCGGCAGGGCGATCAGCTCCAGCACCACCGCCAGGTAGTTGGGGTGCCGGAAGTACTTGAAGGGCCCGCCGGTCACCGCCTCCAGCCCCGGCACCACGATCACCCGGGTGTTCCAGCGGCCGTCGAGGGTGTGAATCACCCAGTAGCGCAGCACCATGGTGAAGAGCAGCACCGCCAGCATGGGCAGCGCCAGCGCCGGAATGAACGGCCGGTCCAGCAGCAGCACCTCCAGCGGCGCGGCGAAGAGGAAGCTCGTGTGCAGCGCCACCATGTAGGTGAAGTGGGACTGCCCGTACTCCACGCCGCCCCGCTGGAAGGCGCGGTCGGCGTTGCGCCTGGAGATGAGCAGCTCCACCAGCCGCTCGCCGGCGACGAGCAGGATGAGCACGATGTAGGCGAACTCGGTGAAGGGGGGCATTACCATCGCAGCAACACCAGCTCCGAGCAGAAGCCTGGGCCCATCGCCAGCATCACCCCGTAGCTGCCGGGCTCGGGGCGCTGCTCATAGAGGGTCTCCTGGAGCACCATCAGCACGGAGCTGGACGAGAGGTTGCCCACCTCCCGCAGGCTGCGCCAGGTGATGTCCAGCGCGCCCTCGGGCAGCTCCAAGCCGTCGTGCATGGACTGCAGCACCTTGGGCCCGCCCGGGTGGCAGACCCAGGAGGCGATGTCGCCCCGGGTGAGCCCGTTCTCCGCGAGGAAGCTGTCCACGTCGCCGGGCAGGAACTCCTTCGCCACCTTGGGCACGTCCGCGCTGAGCACGATCTTGAAGCCCGTCTCGGAGATGTTCCAGCCCATCACCTGCTCGGTGTTCGGGTAGAAGACCGAGCGCGTCGCCAGGATCTGCGGGCCGTCGGCCTCGCGCTCGGCGCCCACGACCACCGCCGCCGCCGCGCCGTCGCCGAAGAGGCCCGAGGAGATGAGGTTGGCGATGGAGAAGTCTTCCTTCTGCAGCGTGAGCGAGCAGAGCTCCACGCTCAGCAGGACGGCGACCTGATCCGGCCAGCCCCGCACGTAGTCGGCGGCCCGGGAGATGCCCGCGGCGCCGGCGACGCAGCCGAGCCCGAAGATGGGCACGCGCTTCACCCGGCTCGGCAGGCCCAGGTCGTTCACCAGCCGGGCGTCGATCGACGGCGCGGCGACGCCGGTGACCGTGACGAAGTAGAGGGCGTCCACGTCGTCTACCGTGAGGTTCGCGCGGCCGAGGGCGTCCAGTACGGCCCGGCCGCCCACGTCGCGGGCGACGCGGATCCAGGCGTCGTTCGCCTGCCCCCAGCTCTCGAGCTTGGGGTACTCCTCCATGGGGAGGGCCAGGTGCCGGCCGCCCACCAGCACGTTCTTGTGGAGCATCTCCAGGCGGCGCATGTTGAAGTGCTTCCCCGCCCACTGCTCACTGAACGCGGCCAGGAGCTGATCCTGGTCGTAGTAGTTCTCGGGAAAGGCGCTTCCCACGGCGGCGATCTTCAAGACGTCTCCTTGCTCAAGGGGCCACTGTTAGCGTGCCCGCAACAAGATGTCTCTCTCCGTCATTGGTCGCGTGAGCTACCGCCCCAGCGCTTCCCAGGTTGTCGCGCCGACGACGCCGTCGTCGGGGAGGCCGGCGCCCCGCTGGAAGGCCTGGACCGCCCGGCGGGTGCCGCGCCCGAAGTCGCCGTCGATCCGCCCGTCGTAGAAGCCCGCGGCCTGCAGCGCCGTCTGCAGACGCTCCACGGAGGCGCCCTCGGCGCCGCGGCGCAGGGTGGGCGGCGGCAGGTTCGCGGCGGCGGCGTCGCCGCGCTCGCCCAGGTAGTCGGAGCCCGAGAGCCACTCGGACACCGGGGCGTAGCCGAAGACCACGGTGCCGCCCTTGATGGCGTCGATGAGGGCCCGGCTGATGTTCGGCGGGAGGGCGGGGCAGCCCCAGGAGCGCCCGGCGCGGCCCCGGGAGTCGATGTAGGACTGCGTCATGTAGTCGGCGGCGTGGATGACGATGGCGCGGTCGCGGGCGTTGCTGTTGAAGCCGGACTCCTGGCCGTCCATGCGCAGGGAGTAGCCGTGCTTGCCGTAGTAGGTCTCGGCGGTGACCATCAGGCCGACGTTGGACTGGTGGCTGTCCTCGATGTTGGAGAAGCTGTCTCCGGTGGCCATGCCCGAGCCCGAGCCGTGGGCGGTGTGGGTGTTGAACAGCACCTCGCCGCTCTCCAGGTCCAGCACCCACATGCGCTCGTCGCTGGAGTGCATGGAGTAGTCGATGACCGTGAGGGTCTTCCGCTCGGTGTCGCCGCGGGCCCAGGCCTCGGCGAAGGCGGTCAGCGCCAGCGCCAGCACCTCCGGACGCAGGCCCTGATCGGCGTAGTCGCCGGGGTTCACGCCGGTCAACGCGTCCCAGGGATCGGCGGGGGTCGTCTGGATGACGGCGCTCAGCTCGGCCACGATGGGGCAGTCCGCGTCACCGCAGGGGTTGGCCATGGCGAGAGAGGTCAGGAGGAGGAGCATACGAGCAGTCTACCAGCGGAGGAGGTGGGCGGCACTAGCGCTCGCTGATCGCGCCCGCCAGGAGATGTTAGAGCGAGAGTCTGGAGGTCCGAACATGTCCCTGAACCTGAGCTTCAACGAGGGTGTCGCGCTGCTGGAGCTGAACCACGGCAAGGCCAACGAGATGGGCAGCGAGCAGCTCAAGGCCTTCGACGGCCTCGGCGCGCAGCTCCTTGAGAACGATGCGCGGGCGCTCATCACCTTCTCCCGCCGCACCTCCAGCCGCGGAACGCCCATCTTCATCGCCGGCGCCAACGTCACCGAGCGCGAGGGCTGGAGCCGCGACGAGATCGCCGCCCACGTGCGCTACCAGCGGGACGTGCTGGCGCGCGTGCGGCGCCTGCCGGTGTTCCACATCGCGGTGGTCAACGGGGTCGCGCTCGGCTGGGGCACGGAGTTCATGATCACCTGCGACTACCGCGTCGCCGCGAAGACCGCGTCCTTCGCCCTGCCCGAGACCGGGCTCGGCATCGTGCCGGGGGCGGGCGGCAGCTCCGAGCTGCCCTACCTGATCGGCCTGCCCCAGACCCTGCGCCTGGGCATGACCGGTGAGCGCATCGGCGCCGAGGAGGCCCAGCGCATCGGGCTGGTCCAGGAGGTCGTCGAGGACATGGACGCTGGCCTGGAGCGGGCTCACGCGATGGCCGCCCGGGCCGCCCGCAACAGCCCCACCGCCGTCGTCGCCTTCAAGCGGGCGGTCCTGGCGGGGCTCGGCGCCCGCCCGCGCAACCGCAAGGCGCTGGAGGCCCGGGCCTACGAGCACTGCCTGGACAGCGGCGAGGCGGCCATCGGCCGGGAGAACTTCGCGGCGATTCGCGCGGGTGAGGCCGTACCGTGGGGGCCGCTGGCGCCCTTCAAGCTCGGGGCGAAGAAGGGTGTGGGAACCAGCGAGTGATCGCGCTCCTGCTCGCCCTGGCCTGCACCAGCGGGCCGCCGGAGACCATGGCGGACTGCGCCGCCCTCGGCGACATCACCGAGCGAGAGGACTGCCGCCTCGCCCTGGTGGCCGAGCACCTGGATGACCCGGCGGCGATGCGCGCGATGCTCGCTGTGATCCCCACGCCCGAGAGCCGCGATCTGCTGCGGATCCGGCTGACCGTGCAGGATCCCGTGCGCGCCGCGCCGCTGTGCAAGGACGCCGAGACCGCGCCCGCCCAGCAGCGCTGCTCCCAGGTGCTGGGCCGCCCCCACCTGCGGTCGCCGAGGCCCGAGTGAGCGCGCTGGTGCTGCTGGTCGGCCTGCTGGCCGGCGGGCTCGCCTGCGGCGTGAGCGACGCCCCCCCGGACCTCACGCTGAGCGGCGACTGTGAGGGGCCCTACCCGGAGCTGGTGGTCACCTGTCGCGTCCAGGCCGCGGCCGACGCGGGCCGACGCGGGGATCCGGGGGCCGCCGAGGCCGCCTGTGAGCAGGTGCCCGAGGGCACGCTCTGGCGCGAGGAGTGTCACTTCCGGGCCGGCGAGAGCTTCGCCCAGGCCGGCGCGCTGATGCCGGCGCTGTCGCACTGTCGGCGGGCCGGGGCCTACGCTCGCAACTGCCTGACCCACGCGGCGTGGAACCTGAAGCTGTCGCCGACGCCGTCGCCGGATGACCCGGGGGCGGGGGTGCAGCTGGCGGCGCTGGACGCGGCGATCGCCGAGCAGCTCGCGGGGGCGCCGCCGTCGCTGATGGGGGCGGCTCGCGAGGAGCTCATCTCCCGGGCCTGGTTCCTGGTGTACTTCGGCTCGGGCAGCGCGGATCCCGCCGCCGTCAACGCCGCGCCGCCCGCCCAGCTCCCCTACGCCCGCACGGCGTTCGCCCTCGAGGCCGCCCGCCTGCTCGGTCGCGGCTCACGCCCGCTGGAGCAGCTGCCCGCGCTGCTCGCCGGGGACACCCCCGCGCCGACCGGCGCGCCGCTGCCCGTCGAGCACCGGGTCGGCCGACACTCGCCGCCGCCGATACCGCCGGAGGCGCGTGAGCGGACCATGGTGGTGACGTTCGGGGGCTCCAAGCGGCTGTCTTCGCCGGACGCCGATGAGGATCTCTACCTCGCGGGGCTCGCCGCGCTGTTCTTCCTGGACGCCCGCGAGGGCGCGTTCCTGCCGTCGACAGAGGATGAGCGGGTGCTGGTTCGGGATCAGGCGATCGCCTACGCTGTCGCTGTGGCCCGGGAACCCGATACAGTCGCGGAGCCGTTCCTGTCGCACATGGACCCCGTGGCCCGCGCCTACGCGCGGGAGGCGCTCAAGGTCAGGCGGGATCAGGATCGTCGCAGGAAGTAGGCGCTCCACTCCATCAGCCGGCGCCATGACGGCGCGCGCCGTACAGCCATCAGAAGACGTAGTTCTCGTTGTGCAAGGTCGTCGCTTGCGTGGAGGTCGCCGAGTAGACCGCCGGCTCCCCATCCCCGTCCACGTCGATCATTCCCCAGACCGTGAAGTCCGAGCCGTCCTCGCTCGCCTCGATCCAGTAGACGCCGCGCGCGAGACGGTCCGGCGCCCAGGCCAGCGCGTCCCAGCAGGCCCCCCCGACCCAGTCCTGCTGCTGCTTGGTGTCGCGGCTCCACAGCGCCATCTCTGACTCTTCCTGTGTGCCGCAGTCCGTGTAGGGGCCGCCGAAGGCCGCGTTGTAACCGAGCAACGCCGTGCGGATGCCGTCGATGTTCGCGGGCACCTCCGCCCGCTTGGCCCGGTACTGCATCTCCATGAAGTTCGGGATCGCGATCGCCGCCAGAATTCCCGCCATCGGGATCGCCCCCCCACAGACCAGGAGCCCGATGAGGAGCCCCCCGGCGGCCCCAAACCCCTTCGAGGTCGGCAGCGCCGCCAGCGGCTCACCGCAGTAGCGACACTTGATGGCCGAGCTCTGGATCGACTCCGCGCAGTAAGGACACTTCTTCATCGGACCTTCTCCTCCCGTCTATCGCCCATCAGCATCCTACTCTCAAGCTGCGAACGCTGCGCCGCGTAGAAGTCCTCCAGGAAGCCCCGGAAGTCGGCGACCTCGCCCTCCCAGCCGGTCTTGCTGACGATCCGGTCGGTGATCTGGCGCAGCAGCTCCTCCTCGGGGTAGGCGCGGCGCAGGATGTCCTCCAGCACCTGCAGCTCGCGGATCCCATACAGATCCAGCTGCGCCCTGGTGAAGGCGTGCGCGCGGGTCTTCTTGAGGGCCAGATCCGGCAGCAGCTTCGGCTGAGGTGCCTTCACCACCACCGTGCCCGCGATCAGATCGCCCACCCGGGCCCGCTCCCGGTGGAGCATGGGGAAGCCCAGCAGCAGCACCGCCCACGCCGCCGAGGCGAGCCACACCCACACCGGCGCGCCGGGCATCAGCGCGTCGTTCCAGAAGATCACGGTGATCGGCAGGAACAGCTCCAGCTCCCGCGTGAGGTTCCGCGCTATCACCTGCCCGCCGGTGAGCAGCCCGCCGTCCCTGGCGATGACCCGCATCCCGGTGGCCCGCTTGCCGGGGGTGCGCCCGTGGAAGCGCAGCTCGGTCCAGGCGAAGTAGAAGCTCCGCAGCAGGAAGAACAGCGCCCCGAAGACAGCGGTGCGGACCCCGGAGGGCACCGAGGCGATGAGCCCGATGAGCTGCACCGCCAGGAAGAGCATCAGCGCCATCGTGAGCACAATGGCGACGTCGATGGCGAAGGCGATGAGCCGCGGGGACGAGCCCGCCAGCTCGAAGTCGATGGACACGTTCTCCGGCGTCGTCAGCGAGATGACACGGTCGGCGCTCACGCCTCCTCCCGCCCGGCGAACCCGAAGTACACCACCCAGAGGAGCGTGGTGGAGGCCACCATCAGCAGCCGCGAGAGCTCGTTGGCCACAAGCTGCCGGAAGAAGCCCTCGATGAGCCCGGCGATGAAGAAGAGCCCGACGGTCCCCAGCACCACCTTCGCCGCCCGTCGCCCGGACAGCCCCACCGCGTCGCGCCGCCGGTAGCGCCCCGGGAGCAGCAGGCTCTTCCCGACGGCGAGCCCCGCCGCCCCGCACAGACACACCGCCAGCAGCTCCGTGACGCCGTGGGGGAGGAGCCAGAGCCACAGCGAGACCTGGAGATCGCAGGCCTGGTAGATGGCCACGAAGGCGCCGAGGGTCAGGCCGTTGGTGAAGATCAGCAGCGCCGTGGGCACCCCGGCGGCGAAGCCGAGCCCGAAGGCCATGATGCCGATGCCGGCGTTGTGGGAGAACAGATAGGAGGCGAAGGGGGCCAGCTCCACCGCCGGCGCGGTGTCGAAGAGCGGCGCCGCCAGCTCCTCGCAGGTGCTGGTGGGCGTGCGCCCGCCGGCCATCCCATCCGACACAAACGTGTAGTAGCGCTCGGGCGCGTCCATGGTCATGGCGAACCCGCAGGCGACCCCCAGCGCCAGCAGCCCGACAGCCACCGCCAGCTCCCGCCAGTGCCGCCGGACCTCTCGCGGGTACTCCCGGGCGATGAAGTCCCAGGCCATCGCCCACAGCCCCCGCCGCGCGGCGTAGACGATCACATACGCCCGCGCCGAGAGCGCCTCCAGGTAGATCAGCAGCCCGCGATCCAGGGAGATGGAGCGCGCCACGGACAGCGAGGAGATCAGGCTGCGGTAGAGGGCGGGCAGGGTGCGCAGGTCGTCGTCATCGAGGCCGTGCAGCCCCTTGACCTCGGCCCGATCGATGAGCAGCTCCAGCTCGACCCAGCGGGCCTGGCGCTCCTCGCGGAACTGTGTGGATTTGAGATCGAAGTCGCCGGACATTACACAGCCTCCCGACGGATGATCTGGAGGTAGCGGTTGATGAGCGCGGTGCCGACGTGGCGCGGGGGCGCGTCGACGCAGTGAACGCCCGCGCGCTTCAGCCGGGTCAGCACCAGCCCGCGCTCGCTCAGCAGCTCGTCGGCCACCAGGGTGCGCTCCAGATCCAGGGGCGTCTCGGGCTTCGCCGAGCGCACCGCGCTCAGCAGCGGATCCCGAAGCGACACAAACACCACGAGGTGCTTGCGCGCCAGCCGCCCGAGGTTCTCCACCAGCAGCTCCGCGCCGATGGCGTCCGCGAAGTCCGTCATCACCACCACCAGGGTGCGCCGGGTGAGCTTCGTCGCCAGGGTGGTGATCCCCAGGGTGTAGTTGGTCTCGCTGCCGCCGTACTCCAGGCCCGTGGTGGCGCTCAGGAGCGCGTCGAAGGTCCGCACGCCGCTGCGCGGCCGGATGAACTGGCCCGGCCGACTGCCGAAGCTGAACAGCCCCACCCGATCGCCCTGCTTCAAGCCTACCCAGGACATCTCCAGCCCCGCCTGGAGGGCGTGATCCAGCCGCGGGATGCGCGCCTCGCCCTCGCCGATGGGCTCGGACATGCGGTACCCGGTGTCCACCGCGATCACCACCGCGTGGTTGCGCTCGGCCCGGAACTCACGGGACAGGAGCGCCCGGTGACGCGCGCTCGCCTTCCAGTCGATCGAGCGGATGTCCATGCCCGGCAGGTACTCCCGGAGCGCCTCGAACTCCGAGCCCTGACCGAGGAACTTCTCGACCTTGGTCCCCACCCGCCGCTCGGTGCGGCTGGAGAACATCAGCGCCTGCCCGCGCACCCGGGTCACGTTGGGGATGACCGGTCGCTTCTCGTCGACCTCCAGGGCGAGCGTCCGCCGCACCAGCCCCAGCGGCCCGGTGTAGCGGATCCAGAGCGCCTCGATCACCAGCTCTCCCCGCCGCGTGGGCACCAGCGGCAGCGCGGTCTCGCTGCCCTCGATGGGCACGACGCCCATGGGCGACACATGCGCGGACAGATCCGCGCTGGCCTCGGCGTTGGCGCCGGCGCCGGTCAGGGTGAGCGTCGCCGCGCTCGTCTTGCCCATGTACAGTCGGCCCGGCAGCTCCAGCTCCCACCGCACCGACTCGCGGCCGGGCGTGAACGCCGCGTCGAAGGCGATCGCCGCCGCGAACAGCGCGAACGCCGCGACCCACATCCACCACAGACGCTCGTCGAACAGGACGGGCAGCACCGCCAGGAACACGCCGGGCGCAAACAGCGCCACCGCTCGCATCGTCGGCTGCATCAGCTGGCGCGAATCGCCGCTGTCGCGGCTCTCGCTGTTTTTAGTTTGTAGTTTGTAGTTTGTAGTTTCATGAGGTGGCCCGGACCTTGTTGGTGAAGGAGGTAAGCATGCGGCTGGTTTCGTGGAGGTCGCGCTCCAACGCGGCGTGGGTCTCTGGCGTTAGGTAGCCGAGGTCTCTGGATAGCAGGAGGTGGTAGTCCACCTCTTTGGCTGAACCCATCGCGATGTCGAGGAAGCGCGCAAAGTCGCGAGCGGTGCTGCGCCCGGAGCCCTCCGCGATGTTGGCGGGCACCGACGCTGCGCTACGTCGCAGCTGGCTCGTCACACCATACCGCTCCGTCTCCGGAAACCCGGCCGTCTCCCGATACACCATCAGCGTGAGCCGATGGGCCCTCTCCCAGACTCTGAGTTTCCGATAATCCTGCACGCTTCAGCTCTCCAAGACGTTCAAGCAAAAACTACAAACTACAAACTACAAACTAAAAACAGCGAGAGTCGCGACAGCGGCGATTCGCGCCAAACTCATCGCGGCGCCGGGATCGCGCCCAGGATCGCCGTCAGCGTCGCGTCCGGCGTGATCCCCTCGACCTCCGCCCCCGGCGCCAGCACGATTCGATGGCGCAGCGTCGGCAGGAACAGGTGCTTGATGTCATCGGGGATCACAAAGTCCCGCCCCCGCAGCGTGGCCACCGCGCGGCTCGCCGACGCCAGCATGTTGGCCGCGCGCGGGCTGGCCCCGTGGGTCACCGCGGGGTGCTCGCGGGTCGCCCGGATGAGGTCGACCACATAGTCCACCAGCTCCTCGGACAGCCGCACGCGCTGCACGGTCGCCCGGATGCGGGTCAGGGTCTCCAGGTCCGCGACCGGCTGAAGCTGGAAGGTGTCCAGGTGCGGCATCGCCGTGCGGTTTCCGTGGAGCTGCACGATCTTGCGCTCCTCGTCCCGGCTGGGGTAGCCCACCTCGACCTTCAGCAGGAAGCGATCGAGCTGCGCCTCGGGCAGGGGGTAGGTGCCCTCCTGCTCGATGGGGTTCTGGGTCGCGACCACCAGGAAGCCGTCGGACAGCTCGTGGGTCGTGCCGTCGATGGTCACCAGCCGCTCCTGCATCGCCTGGAGCAGCGCCGACTGGGTCTTCGGCGGGGTGCGGTTGATCTCGTCGGCGAGGAGGAAGTCCGTGAAGATGGGCCCCCGGGTCAGCTTGAACTGGCTCGTGCGGAAGTCGAACAGGTTGGTGCCGGTGACGTCGCCCGGCATCAGGTCGGGGGTGAACTGGATGCGGTTGAAGCCCATGCTCAGGCAGCGGGCGAAGGTGCGCGCCAGCAGGGTCTTCGCCATCCCGGGCGGCCCCTCCAGGAGGACGTGCCCCTCGGCCAGCAGCGCGATCATCAGGGCCTCCACCACCCCCGTCTGGCCGATGACGACCATGCGGATCATGGCCTTCAGGCGCTCGACGATGCGCTGGATTTCAACCACTTCCATGGGCTCGACAGGCTCAGCGGACATTCAACATCTCCTCTCTCCAGGTCCAGGTGGCGCGCGCCAGCGTGAGCGCGCGCCGGGTGGCGCCCTTGCGCTCGGGCAGCTTGTGCATGGCCCGCCAGATGGCGGCGCAGGAGCGCTCGGAGCGCCCCAGGCTGTCCAGCCGTACGAGCCGCTCCTCGAAGTCCAGGCCCGGCGGCAGCGACAGGCGGCTCGACAGATCCCGGGTGGTCATGCGGAAGTAGCGCCGCACGGCGTAGGCGGCGTAGCCGCCGTGAGCCAGGAGCTGGGCCGTGTTCTCCAGCAGCCCCTCCAGCCCGGGGGCGACGCGCGGCGGGGGCAGGAGCGGCCGGCCCATCCGCCCGCTGGCGGCGGCGACGGTGAGCACCAGCAGCAGCGTCAGGTGCAGGGTGAACAGGCTGAGCGGCCAGCTCACCAGCTCCCGCCAGATGCTGGGCGCCCGCTCGTAGCCGTGGATCACCTCGTCGAACACCACGGCGTCCGCGCCCAGGTGGGTGTCCATGAACCAGCCCACCACCTCGGCGTTCGCGGGGCGGTTCAGGCCGTGGGTGTTCCACAGATCCGGATCGGACACGATGTAGACGTCGACGCCGCTCGAGCCGCGCAGCCTGCCGATGAGCACGCCCTGATCGGCGCTGATGATGGGGATCAGCGAGGCGTCGTGGGCGAGGAGCTGCGGGTTGTAGGGCAGCTCGGGCGCGCCGCTGGGGAGCCCCATCCAGCCGGTGAGCTGCTCGGGGCGGACCACGCTCAGGCCGTGCGCGGGCTCGACCTCGCTGAGCGGCGACGCGGCGACGCTGGCGTCACCCAGCGCGACGATGGAGACCCAGCCCTGCCCCGTCTCCTCGCCGAGCCACTTGGGCAGGCCGACGATCACCGACGTGTCCCGGTCCTCGGCGAGCGTCAGCAGCTCACCCAGCTCGCCCTCGAACCCGGCCAGCGGCTCCAGCGCGAGGATCGGCGCGCTCGGGCCGCCGCGCCTGCCGGAGCGCCAGCGGCTCACCATCACCCGCATCCCCGCCTCGTCCAGCGCCTCGGTGAGCGCCTCGTAGCCGATGGCCGAGCGGCTGTAGGCGTTGGTCCCGCCGGTGGTGGGGATCGGCGGCTCGGACAGCAGCGCCCAGGCCAGGGTGACCACGAGGCCGATCACGCCCACGGGCAGCAGCCACTTCACCGTGCGCGGCGCGAAGCTCGCCGCTGGTTTTTGATCGCGCCAGTCCGTCATGGGCGCGCCTTCCAGCGGGACTCGAGCCGCTCCCAGGCGCCGTAGCAGCGCTGGTAGTCCCCCCTCGACATCTCCGCGCCGCCAAACCACCAGATCTCCACGGCGGTGACCAGCACGTCCAGGTCGGGGTGATCCGGGCCGCCCGCCTCGACGATGTTCAGGATCTCCCGGCTGGTGCTGCTGGCGCGGGCGGCGACGCCGCCGCGGTGGGCGAGGGCGGCGTGGGCCTGGTGGAGCATGCTGTGGACCGCGGGGCCGTAGTCGATCTGCTCCGCGATCTCCTCGGGCGGGACGGGCGGGGTGAAGTCCTCGGGGTCGAGCAGGTCGTCGTCGGGGCCGCCGCTCGCGAGGCTGGAGGCGGCGCCGTCGCGGCGGCTCATCATGGCGCGGGCGAGGGCGGCGAGGAGGAAGACCACCAGCGCGCCGAGCAGGATGCCGCCGATGATCTTCAGCAGCGGCGGCGCCTCCCTGGGGGCTTCCGGCTCCTCCTCCTCTTCGGGCTCCTCGGGCTCCTCGGGCTCCTCGGGCTCGGGCTCGGGCTCGGGCGGAGGCGGGGGCTCCTCGGGGGTGACCTCGGATTCCCCCTGGCCGGAGGTGTTCTGCTCAGTGCGGCCGTCGGCGTTGTCCTGGCCGGTGGTGGCGTTGCCGCCGCTGCTGGCGCCGCCGCCGCTGCTGGCGTCCGAGGACGCGCTCTGGTCGCCAGCGCTTGTGCCGCTGCCGCCATCGTCCGCGCCGCTGGAGCCGTCGCTGCCGCCGGAGCCGCTGCTGCCTGAGGTACCGCTTCCCGAGCCGCTTCCCGAGCCGTTCCCATTACCTGAGCCGTTGCCCGATCCGCTTCCGCTTCCTGAGCCGTTCCCATTGCCCGAGCCGTTCCCCTGGCCGGTGCCGGTGCCGGTGCCGGAGCCGTGCAGCTCGCACTGGCCGCCCTGGCCGCCCTGACACTCTGAGCGCTTGTGGTCGGGGCTGAGTTCTCCTCCGCCTGACTGACCGCCACCGGACGCGCCACCACCGCCAGCGGCCCCGCCGCCAGCGCTGCTGTTGTCACCGCCCAACCCCACGCCGAGGCCAGCGCCGCCGTCTCCGGGGGTGTCTCCAGGGGCGCCGCCCGGCAGCGGCAGCACCGTCTGGAAGCTCTCGTCCTCCAGCACCGCCTGGGCCTCCTCGGCCACCTCGGCGGGAGACCGCGCGGCGGCTGGCGCCAGGGCCAGCATGAGCAGCAGGGGGCTAATCGAACACCGCCAGCAGCTCGCCCGCGCCGGTGTCTTCGTCCTTGATGAGCCGCAGCTCGTAGTAGACGACGACCGCCAGGATCGCCTGGAAGGTAGTGAGGCCGATGGTGAAGAGGCTCTTGAAGAGCATGGACGCGATGAGCTCGCCGCCTCCGAAGGCGACCGCGTTGATGAAGCGCCCGATGATCCCCGCGCCGGCCCACCCGGTGACCGCCATGATGAGGTACAGGCCGAAGAGCTGGACCCGGGAGCCCTGCGTCAGCTTGTCGCTGCGCTGGATGGCCTGCACCGGGCCGTGCCCCTCCACCACGACGACGGGGATGGCCACGTAGAAGATCAGCGTCGCCAGGATGCCCGGGACGATGCACATGGCCGTCCCCAGGACCGTCACCAACCACACCAGCAGCGTCGCCCCCAGCACCGGGAGCCACCGGGACGCCGCGGTCTCCAGGCACGCGCTGAAGGAGGTGGACTCGCCCTTCAAGGAGCGGAACACGCCGTGGATGATGGCAGCCTGAGAGAGCATCAGGAGCATCATCTCCGCGAGCTGGATCAGGACGCTACCGCTCAGGAAAATCTGCACGAACTCTGCGATATTCTGCTGCGCTGGATCCTCAAAAACGATCGCTTCGAGGAGCGGCGCGAGGAGGAAGCGGTCGCCGAGCTTCAGGCCGATGACGGGGGCGTAGAAGAGGGCCGTGATGCCGAGGAAGAGCCCCAGGTGCTTTCCCAGGACGTCCACGCTGCGGCCGAGCGCGCGGCTGACATCAAGCTGAGTGGGCCTGTACTCTTCAAACAAAGGAACCCCGGGTAGGCGGCAGTTCACAGTACGCCGTACCCGGGGGCAGTCATGCAGATCTCATGTGAAACGCCGTTGAAAACGGCGCGCACGCGCTACCTGGCGATGATGTCGATGTCGCCGCTGCCGGTCGAGATTCGGAGCAGTCGGTTGGCGCCGCCGCTGTCCTGGACGCCGTCGAGTGAGACGTCGCCGCTGCCGGTGTCCAGATCCAGGTCGTAGTCCGCGTCGGGCACTTCCAGGAAGACGTCGCCGCTGCCGGTGTGCAGGTCCACGAGGTCCGGGGCCTCGGAGTAGCGCAGCTCCACGTCGCCGCTGCCGGTCTCGCCGAGGAAGCTGGCGCCGCCCAGATCGTCGCCGTCGATGTCGCCGCTGCCCACGTTGACCGTGAGCGCGCCGCTCAGGTGCTGCATGCGGACGTCGCCGCTGCCGGTGTCGAGGAGGACATCGCCATTGACGGCGTAGACGTCCATGTCGCCGCTGCCGACGCGGAGCTGCAGCGAGACATCCGAGGGCACCTCGAGGGTGTGCTCCACCGAGCACCAGCCCCAGCTGTCGCAGCCGTCGCTCAGGTAGAGCACGCCGTCCTGGACATAAGCCTCGACGTCCGGGGTCTCTCCGCGCCACTCGGCGTAGCGGCTGACCGAGACGACGTCCGCGCCGCCCTGGATGACGGTGTCACCGGAGCTGCCGTCGAGCACGATGGTGTGGATCGCCTGATCGACATCGAAGCTGTCAGACTGCGACTGCAAGGGGCCGAAGCCCGCCCCGCAGCCGGAGCTGATGGCGAGGGCGAAGATCGCGGGGACAGTCAGGAAGCGGGTGCGCATGGGTCTCTCCATCGTTGGTGTCTGTTGGACACCGCCGGGACGGAAAAGCGACACCCGTCCGCGAGACGGCGCCCCGCAATCAGTCGCAGAAACCCTCGCGGATGCCCTCGCAGACGCCGTCGCAGTACTGGTTGATGACGCCCTCCTCCACGAAGTCGCGGAGCTGATCCTGGGCCGCGCGCTCACGCCGGGGGCACTCGTGGGTGTCGCCATCGTGATCCGGGGGCATGGCCTCGACGGGCTCCACGGCGCCGTCGGGGTAGTACCACTCGACCAGCGCGGAGCCGGTGAAGGGGGCCTCGCGCTCGTCGACGCCGAAGACCGGGCGGGTCTGCGGGGAGACCGTGGTGGCGCCGTAGGCGCGGGCCATGATCTGGGCGCCGAGGGTGGTGACCTGGGCGTCGCCGATGCCGGCCTGGAGGAGCACGTCCTTGGCGGGCACGCCCTCGCGGGGCTCCTGGTTCATCTGCCAGGCCCAGCCGCTGCCCTCCGCCGGATCCCAGAGCTGCTGCATCAGGGCGATGCTCAGGGTGATGTCGCGGTGGTCCTTGAACTTCTCCTTGAAGAGGAGGAAGAAGGGATCGAAGTCCGCCGAGCGGGTCAGCAGCACGCCGTAGGGCATGCCGGGCACGCCGAGCACCCCGCGCTCCAGTCGCTTGGAGAGGGCGAGGTAGGCGCCGCCCAGGATGCCGCCCTGGGAGTTGCCGTAGTAGGAGAAGCGGCCGGCGTCCAGCAGGTGAACGCCGTCGTAGGTCACCGCGTCGTCGGTGGCGAAGTCGCCGTTCAGCAGCTCGCCCAGCGCCACCTTCTCCACGAAGCCCTGCATGCTGCGCTCGGGGATCATGATGAAGTCGGTGATGTCGGTGACGAGCATCAGCGTGATGTCGCCCACGTCGTCCTCGCTCATGCCCTTCCAGCTCGCCGCGCCGATGACCCACTTGTAGCGGTCAGCCATCTCGCTCAGGTAGCCGGTCCGGGCCTCGCTCATGTCGCCGAGCAGGCCGTGGCCGTACTGGAGGATGAAGCCGGGCTCGGGCGCCAGGATGAGGGAGCAGGGCAGGCGCACCATGAACGGCGCGGTGGTGGTGCCGTTGCGGAAGGGCATGCCGTCGTCGTCGCGGGTGAGGATGGTGCCGGGCTCGTCGGTCTCGGTGTAGAGCGGCACGGTCATGTCGCCGTAGATGGTCCGCCCGATGGTGGTGCCCTCGACCGCGCAGTCCGCGTCCTCGATCTCGGTGACCTCGTACGCGGGGCCGCTGTCGCCGAAGAAGTCCAGCGCGTCGTCGCGCATCCACTCCATGCGGCCCAGGCTGCTGTCGACGGAGAGGGTGCGGAAGTCCCAGGCGAGCTGCAGCTCACCGCGCTCGAAGCCCTGGCCCTCCAGGGCGGGGAAGACCACGTCGTCGAAGTGCGCCTGGCGCTCGTCGGTGACGTAGTTCTCGGCGCCGTCGCTGTCCCGCAGCGCCGCGAAGGCCTCGGAGACGACGACGCTGTTGCCGCTGGTGTCCTGGGCGCCGCGGATGCCGAAGACGTAGGTGGTCTCGTGCTTCAGGGGCACCGCCGGGTGCACCACGGTGAGGCGCTCGTCGTCGTCCTCCGCCGTGTCGTCCAGCTCGACCCAGTGCGGCACCCGCTCGCCCGTCGCGACGTCGATGAGCACGGTCTTCACGTCCGCGCCCTCGTAAGCCGAGAGGTCCATGTGCCGGACGTGGCCGTCCAGGGAGAAGCCCTCCATGTAGAAGAGGAGGCTGGACATGGTCGAGAAGCCGTCCTTCTCGTTGAAGTAGGTCGGCGCGGAGCGCGAGTCGTCCCGGTTGATGGGCAGCGTCTCGTCGAGGTAGGCCACCCGGTAGCCGCTGCTGGTGCCGTCGTCCTCGGTCAGGAAGAGCGAGCTGGGGAAGGGAAGGGCGCAGAGCGACGGGTCCAGCGGATCGCAGGTGGGGTCGATCTCCGGCGCGGCGTCTTCCTTCTCAGCGTCTCCGTTACAGCCAGCGGCGGTCAGGAGCAGGAGCGCGGTCAGGGCGGTTCGGGTCATGGCATTTCTCCGGGGCGGCGGGAATATACCTCGCTTTCCCCCGGGAATCAGGCGCTCTCTTTGATCGCATCCCGCCGCTCAAGGGCCACGGAGATGGCAGCCAGGAGCACATCCAGGTTCAGCGGCTTGGGCACGATGTCGTCCATGCCCGCGGCCAGCACCCGCCGCCGGTCCTCCTCGAGCGCGCTGGCGGTCACCGCGAGGATGGGCAGATCGCCGCCGGGCAGGTCGCGGATGCGGCGGGTGGCCTCGAAGCCATCCATCACCGGCATCTGGCAGTCCATCAGCACCACGTCGAAGGGGCCGTCCTCCTGGAAGTACTCGACCCCCTCCGCGCCCTGAGTCGCGAGGGTGATCTCCGCGCCCGTGGCGGCCAGCATGTGCAGGATGACCCGCTGGTTGACGATGTTGTCCTCCACGACGAGCATCCGGCATCCCACGAGGGAGCGGCTGACCGCGGCGGCTGTGGGGGCGGCCACGGTCGTGTCCACGGGCAGCGGACAGGTGAACCAGAAGGTGCTGCCTGGCGCTCGGCCGTCACTCCGGGGGGCGCTCTCCGCGCCTATCTCGCCGTCCATCAGGTTGATGAGCCGGGCGCAGATCGCGAGCCCCAGGCCCGAGCCCCCGTGGTGCCGGGTCGTGGAGCTGTTGGCCTGAGAGAACGGCTGGAGCAGCCCATCGAGATCCTCTTGCGCGACGCCGACGCCGGTGTCCCGGACCTCGAAGCGCAGCACGCTCACGTCGTCGCGCCGCTCCTCCTCCGTGAGGCGGACGTGGACCTCGCCGTGCTCCGTGAACTTCAGGGCGTTGCTCACCAGGTTGGCCAGCACCTGCCGCAGCCGGATGTCGTCGCCCGACACCGAGGGCAGCTCGGGTTGAGCGGAGACGCTCAGCGTCAGCTCCCGCCGCGCAGCCTGCTCGGAGAACAGCGCCTCCGCCCAGCGGGTGATCTCGCTGGGGTGGAAGGCGCGCTGCTCCAGCTCCAGCTGACCGCCTTCGAGCTGTGAGAGGTCCAGGACGTCGTTCAGCACCGTCGTGAGAACCTCCCCGCTCTGGAGGATGGTCGACACATAGGCGCGCTGGTGGTGGCTCAGATCCGTGCGACCCAGGAGCTGCGCCGAGCCGAGCACGCCGTTCATGGGGGTGCGGATCTCGTGGCTCATGTTGGCCAGGAACTGGAGCTTGACGCTGGCGGCGTCGCGCGCATCTTCGACCGCGCGCCGCAGCTCGCCCGTGCGCTCCTCGACCGCGTAGGTGAGCAGCTCGTTGATCTGGTTGACGGTCTGGTGGGCCTCCACGTTGCGGCTCAGGAGGCTGCCGACCTGGTAGAGGAACCAGACGAGCAGCCCCGCGGGCGCGAGCTCCACCTCCCAGGGGACGAGGTGATCGAAGACCAGGATGTCATTGACGGCGCCGACGAAGACCGGCGCCAGGCTGCCGTAGAAGCGCCTGGAGCGGGGGGCGTTCGAGCGGATGTCCGAGATCCCCTTCACCAGGAAGACGGCGAAGATCCCGAGCACGACCACCTGCAGCACGGGCAGCATGTGGAGGGCGCCGGCGAGGGGCAGGAACAGGAGCGGGGCCGTGATGAGCGCGCTGAAGACCCAGAGGGCCTTCTGCAGCGTCCGGTAGCGATCGTCCGGGAAGTTGGACTCCACATAGGCGAGCCCGGTCGCGGGGAACACGGCGAGGGTCAGCAGCCCCAAGCGAATGGAGGGGCCATCGAGGCTCTCGAAGCCGAGCTGCCAGGGCACCTGCTCCATGCAGAGGCTGCGCGTGGTGGCGATGGCGCAGAGGGCGGCGAACCAGAAGCTGGCGCGCTCTTCGCGGCGCAGCACCCACAGCCCGAGGTGGTACATGCCGATCAGAAAGAGCCCGCCCACCAGCACGAAGTTGATCAGGCCGCGCTTGAGCAGCCAGCGCTCCATCGGGCCCGGGCCGCCGATGTGGATGGAGTGTTGAAACCCGACGGGGCGGTGGAAGTTGGCGATCTGCATGACCAGCCGGTGCTCTCCCGAGAGCACGCGGTGGGTGCGCGCCGGGCCCCAGGACGGATCGGTGGTCTCGAAGGTCTCGCCGGTCACTCCCCGGCTCAGGAGCGGCTCGCCGTCCAGGGTGAGGCTGTAGGCGCTGCCGGAGTACTTGAGCCAGAACACCAGCTCCTGCGGCTCCTCCGGGAGGACGAGGTTGATGGCGTAGGTGCCCACCCCGAGCGGCTCTTGTCGATCGGTCCAGTCCCCGGGGACCGTCAGCGGCGCGGCGTCCTCTGGGAGGGGCTGCTCGGTCCAGCGGGGGGCGATGGAGCCCGGCAGGAAGGACCACTCACCATCCAGCGCGCTGACCTCGCCATCCCAGGCGCGGAGATCCATCACGGCCTCTGCGCCCACGGCGTCGGGGGTCAGCGATAGGAAGAGGAGGATCAGCACCTCCTCTCTCTCGACGCGATTCGTGAGGATCTTGAGGTCGCGGAGAGTGCGCCGAAAGTCTTCGGCCTCCGAGGTCTGAGCCACGGGGGTTCGGAGGGGCGCCTGCGAACCTGTTGCAGGGAGCCCGGAAGCCGCTGGCTATTTCAAGTGCTCGGTGAGGAGCTGGCGAGCCCGGGTCATACGCGCCGCGGCAGCCGCCTCGCCTCGTTCGTGTAGGAAGACCTCGTAGTCCTCATAGAGAGCGACCATCTCTTCGGTCGTCTCGACCGAGCGAGAGAGAAACGCCTGCTCCTCCGGGTCGCGGCAGTGCGGGTGGGGGTGCTGGCATGCCTTGAGCAGGATCATGACGGGCTCGAGCGTAACCGCCAGGGCCAGGGCGCCCCACTGCCAGGTCTCCTCTGGGGTCTGTGCCTGTCTCGCCGCTGTCATGCAGCGGGTGCGGAGTTCGGGGGCGATGGCCGGATCCATGGCCGCCGTGAGCCGGTCACAGAGCGCGTCGGGGGCGGACTCCTCTCCAGCGGCCTTCGCCTCGGCGAGGACCGCGAACACCAGGAGTTGAACGTCCAGCGTGAGCAGCGAAGGGGCCCGGTCACTTCTGAGGATCTTCAGAGACTCGGCCATCGCCTCGGCGGCCATCTGCTCGGCGTGCTGGCGGAGCCCGGGCTGCTTCATCATCAGTCCCAGCGCCGACTCCCACTGGGGTCCGAAGGTGAGGTGGCCGTCCTCCAGGGCCACCTCGCCGGAGCGCACGGCCTCAGCGACTGACATCAGAGTCTGGTCGAGGTGGTGTGCCTCCGCCGATTCCTTGAGCTGAACGGGGAACAGCGCCATCACCAGGGGGGAGGGCACCCCGTCCGGGCCCTCGTCTACCCCTAGCGTGGCGACCCCGAACAGCGCGGCCTGGCGCTGTCGGGCGTTAAGTCTCCCGCCCTTCACCGCGCTCATCAGGGCCTGACGCGTTCTCCTGGGCCAGTCCCCGCCCACGATCGATCGGTGGCAGAGGTCCATCAGCGACTCCCAGGGCGCCCGGTCATCGCCCTGGCGCGCGGGCTCCCACAGGTCGGGCTGTGTGTCGGCGTCCACGATCGCCTCCACGTGCTCCTGCACCGCCGCGTCGAAGCGCTCAGCGTCGAAGCGCAGCCGGGCCAGGTTCCCCCCCGGCCGCAACATCTCCTGTAGCTGAGCGATGTGGGCGCGGGCGCGGTCGATGTCCGGCGACGTGAGGTCGGCCTGGATCGCCGAGAGTTCCGCGAGGACGTCCACCCCTCTGGGCTGGGGGGCCAGCCGCGGCCCGGAGCGCCCCCGAGCCTGGTCTTCGCGCCAGTGGCAGCGCTTGTACTTCTTACCGCTGCCACACCAGCATGCCTGGTTGCGTCCGATCTTATTCTTGCCCATGATCACCCACCTCTTCAAGGATGGCGGGTAACCAGCTACGAGGTTCCATGGCTGAGCAGAAAAATCAGGTGATCGCGCTCGTCGGACCGCCGGGTGTGGGCAAATCCACTCTCGGCGCTGCATCCTGCGCGCAGTTGGGGCTGCGCTTCCTGGACTTCTCCACCGACCAGCCGCCCTGGGAGCAAGCGGATCCCGATGAGAGCCGCGAGCGGTTGCTTGAAGCGGTCTCGTCGGGAGAGGTAGACGTCGTGGCGATGTCCTGGTCGCTGATGGCGGATCGGGTCGCTATGAAGGCCGTCCGTCGAGACGGCGAGGTGCTGCTGCTCTGGGACCATCCGCTAACCTTCCAGGCCCGCGCCCGTGTACCCACGCTGATGACGCCCTCCCCACGTATCAAGACCCGTGGTGGTTTCGGAAACCGCGGCACCTCCTGCCAGGAGTACCGTCGCCTCAAGCGCGCTTCGCACTGGCAACTCGCGCTGAACGGGTTGGCTCTCAATGAGGCCACAGCTCGCCTCACAGCTGTCCTCGAGGGATTCAGTGAGGAGCGAAGCGGTACGCCCGCTGAGCAGGCCGGCATTGACGGGTGGGTGGAGGAACTCCATGGGCACCACGACGCCAACAAGAAGTCCGCCAACGTACTCGCCGACGTCGTCGGCCGTTACAGGGTCGCTCGTGCATGTTGCCCCTGAAGCCGTGGTGTGAACCTTCTATGCAGGAGGTTGTCATGGCGTATTCCAAGAAGTTCCGCATCTTAGCCATGAATGCATACATGTCCGGTACGCT
>Ga0316204_10004028_pt1 | contig 27541 bp, 34 predicted proteins | sample 6monrhotite_MG_2_FD_205661 | JGI IMG/M metagenome (GOLD analysis project Ga0316204, IMG submission 205661) | Microbial mat bacterial communities from mineral coupon in-situ incubated in ocean water Damariscotta River, Maine, United States -... | ecosystem: Environmental > Aquatic > Marine >...
AGCGCGCAGTATGATGCGCATCGCTTTGGGCGAGGGGATATCCGTATCGATCCAGCCTAGGCGGTGGCCGTCAGTCGCTATCGCCCGCACCATGCCGCCTTCATCACACAGGCAAACACCGTTCAAATAGTATCTGGTTTCTTCGGTTGATGCATAGTGCGCTATCCGGTTAAGCACGCCAGATACAAAGAATGGCGGCAGCGCGAACCCCTCGGGCATGTCTTCGCCAAAATCCATGGGCCGGGGGTAATCAAGACCATCATGGGATGACAGGCTGATACTTGAACCCCCCGACGCCAATATAATTTCATCTGCCGCGGCGTCACCTTCGCCGTCTTGGCTTATGGTGCAGGTGCCGCGCGGATCAAGGGTTGCTATGTACAGCTGCAAGACAATCGCACTTACACATACGTCAATGTTACCAACATATTCGAGGTTGGGAATGATGCGCTTAATGTAAACATCAAGATCAGTGGCCTGAAGGTGCAGCCCGCCGTCTTTGGATACAATGCGGATTTTGGTTAGAATCGGAAGGGTGCCCACCACCTCGGCAAACGGCCTGACAATTTGAACGGCGCGGCGTAAAGTATTGACAGACATTGTGCAGGTGAAGGCCATTATAAGCCTCCTGTAGGTTCGGGCAGGGTGCCGCCTTCAATGGCGAGGAGATAAACGTCCAGCAGGGCTTCTAGCTCTTGCCTGTCAGCGGCATCCAATTTGCGGATTGCGATAATTTTGCGGAGGATGGCCACATCGAAGCCGACCGCTTTTGCGCCCGCATAAACTTCCTTTATATCTTCGGCGATACCGCGTTTTTCTTCTTCAAGGCGTTCGATGCGTTCAATATGTGAGCGCAACTGACCACCTGCTATTCCTCCGGCCTGGACCATTGTTTTATTCCTTTTTAATTGTTTCACATCCACATTCCCTGATTGCTCGGGATGGCGCGGGCGCGCTCTATTCAACTTGCTTTGGTCTTACTTCCTGCGGCTATGATCACCTCGCCGGTCACTGGGTTCATTCCTACTCGCTTCAATCCGGCTGACCGGAACCCGCAATGCTTCTGTCTCTAAAAATTCTTAAGATGCCGGGCCACAGCGTTGGCGGCGCGGCAGATTTGTTCTTCCGCGCTGTTCAGGACTGTACAAATGCGCCTGATTTCACTGGCGGTGGCTGTGCCTGTTTCCATCTGGCGGCGCAGAAGCTGGGTATTGATCAGCACCAGCGCCTTGATACGTTCAATATCGGCGGTGGAGGCGGCCCTCCCGTCCACAGGCTGGACATTAGCTGCAAGTGGGGAGGGTCTTGCTGCTGTCCGGCCTGCGTCTGGGGAGGTTAAAGGTGAATTCATTGTATCTGCGCCCTGTTTAATTCAAAAACCGCCGCCCATTTTCGCCTATTGGCGGTGCAGGGCCTTGCGGCAGCTGACAAACCGGGGAGCATCGAGCGTTTAAGCTGATATATAGGCCCCTCGGCCGTTGCTATGGGCAATATGTACGTAAGAAGCGTACATATGTCAACACAAAAAACGTACAGTTAGCTATGAACCTTGTCAATTTAAGCCGCAGGTTGACTTTATGGGCGATTGCGAGCCTATTTGCTGGACAACGGGAGGGGGAACTTATGGCTAATTTGGAGCGCTGTCCGACGTGCGCAAATGAAACATCGGCTCGGGCAACGGTTTGCCCCAAGTGCGGCGAGCCGCTTTCAGACGGTTGGGCAGAACAAGTTGCCCGCGACAGACAAAGCGAAAAAGACCAGCTTGCTTTAGAAATTAAATTACACAAAAAAGCCCATCGAAGACAGTGGCTGTGGTTTGCCGGGATTTTGGTCGTTGTGTTTTTTGGCCCTGGCATCGGCAATAGTTTGTACCGAGAATATCTGGAGGCTTTTTATCCTTCGCGGCTTGAGGAAATCACGCGTGAGCGTGAGCAAAAACGGCTGGCTGAAGTTGAGGAAATTACGCGTGAGCGTGAGCAAAAACGGTTAGCCGAAGTTCAAGTTTTAATGGATGAAGTAGCAAAAATCCCGGCCAGCGATTTTGTCGGCAATATTTCGGCATACAAAAAACTTGTTGAACTATCGCCCGGCGACGAACGATTTACAAAAAAAGTATCCTACTATGAAACGAAGAGAGACGCGGCGGCTGTAGAATTGAAGCGCTTGAAGGCCGAGGAAGAGGGCAGGGAAGCTGCCAATAAAAAGCGCAAGGGATTTCACTGTTTGAGTGCGTGGGATGGTTCGCACCGAGGCGTTGAAAATTATATCAAAGACAGGCTGAAAGACCCGGATAGTTTTGAACATATTGAAACCAGAATTACGCCGGTTTCGCCAGAGGGCACCCACAGCCTAAGCATGAAGTACCGTGCCAAGAATGGCTTTGGTGGCTATACAGTTGGTGTAGCGGTGGCGGTGGTGGCTAATGAAGGCTGCCACGCAACTATTTTGAGTGCTGAGTAGCTATCAGATGGTGACGAAACTATCCATTGGATAACGGGGGAAAAGATGAAAACCAGCAAGATATTGCCGTTGTTAGTTCTGACTTTGGCATTTTCTGTGAACGCATACGCCAGCGATACCAAAGTGGTAATCAAAAACAGCAAAGATATTTTCACGGATGCACCTATCGTTCGAATACTTGCAATAAATCTGGAAGATAGACTGTCAACCTTTACCCTGGCTATCGAATGCCAGGAAGGGAAAGTATTTACTGCTGTTAATCTTGGGGTTGTAATAAATTTAGATGACCATATAGCCGTTTTGTACCGTGTTGGCAGCAAAAAGGCCGTAGAGGAGCCGTGGCAATATAAGGGTTTGTGGGCGGGCAAAGTTGGCAAAGTCTTTGCCAGTGAAATTATGGGCGCTGATAAATTTGCTATTCGCTTCGGTGGCCACACGACAGTATTTGATTTGTCGGATGCCACAGCGCAGAAAAAGACTTTCCTTGAAACCTGCCCACTGGGTTAGGTAATATCGGTTCGGTCGGTATCCATATCCAATAATAGATTTATGATGGCCTCCAGATGTTTGCGCTGACCTTTTGGCACAGACTCGAGAATAATACTTAAAAAAGCAGTATGGTGATCAATGTCGGAGTTGATCAGGATATCGCTGAGAAAAATACCAGGATCAACCCCAGCAATGTCGGCGATCGCCACGATGTACCATGCAGGGCAAATGGCTTCGCTGCGTTCAATTCTACCAATTTTCTGCTGGTCAAAATCCAGTCGAGCGGACAGGTCTTCTCTGGAAATATCGAGAGATTTTCGTAAAGCGGAAACACGGCTTACAATCTTCCTGTTGATCTCATCGCTGTTCACAGTACTCGGCCCTCCCATGTGCCAGCTTTCGCACTGTAGATGAAACTATAACCTCAGGGTGTGACGATTGTCACTGCCAGCATTATAATTTTGGTGTAGTGATAAAGGTTGTAGTTGTGCGTAAACTGTCCATTGGTTGAACCGGCAGGGGGAATTATGGGTGCTAATCTACATTCAATAGAGATGGCTTTGAACTTCACCGAGGCCTTGCTGCGTGATAAAACGCGATCAAATTTGAAACATCAATTGGGCATTCTGAATAAAGAAATTGGGATGACAGGGTTTACATGGTGGTACGGCACCCACGATGACTTTGAAGAAGTCGACACACGCCCAAAAGCGTGGATGGACTATTACAACGATAACCAATGTTTGTTTGTTGATCCTATCGTAAAAGAGGCCATCCTTACTGCTAGCCCGTTCCTTTGGAATGATGTTATGGCGCGCCCCGATTTGGGCGTTGAAGAATACGGTTTTATGGAATCCGCTGCGGCTTTTGGCATGGTTGACGGCGTTCATTTTCCAGTAGGCACTATATTGGGAAAGTGGGGATGCCTTTCATTCTTTACGGATGACCATTCGGTGGCTGCACGCGCATGGAAAGCCTATCGATTGCCGCTCACCCACATCGCCTTTGTGTGTAATCAGTTCAGTGTTGATATTGGCATGGCGTCCAACGTACAGCGCCCCAACCTAAGTCGCGGCGAAATTGGTGCGCTGATGGCCCTTGCGTCAGGTCGTACCCGCGCAGAATCAGCGGCGGCTCTCGGGATAAAACCTTCAACAGTAGACCATTATGCAAAGGCCATCATCCGCAAAACTGAATCGCCCAATCTGCTTAGTGCCGGTATGAAGGTGCGCCTAACCCTTCCCGCCATTAATAATAAATAGGATACCACCGAATCCGGGAGTATGCCCCGCGAACACTGAAGGCCATAATGCCGCTTCCGAAACAAAGGGAGCGGTATTATGGCATTTATTGCAACAGGCGCGCAGCTGCGGGATTACCCACACGTTAAAAAATCGATGTTCCAGATGCGTAAGAAGATATTCAAGGATCAACTTGGCTGGGACGTTGAATGCGACGGTGATGAAGAATATGACGAATATGATCATGACGGCACTGTTTATGTATTGCAGGTTCAGAACAATGAAGTTTTAGGCGCCTGGCGCATGTTGCCAACCACCGGCAGTTATATGTTAGCTGATATTTGGCCGGACTATGCAGACGGTTATTTGCCGCGAGACAGAGGGGCATGGGAATTGTCCCGGTGGGCGGTTGATCACAGCAAAATCGGCAAGGGCCAATTTGAGCGCGTTGCAGCAGAAATGTTTTGCACGCTATCTGAATTCTGCCTTTTGAATGCGATCGACGAAGTTATCATGCTGCAAGATCCGCAGATCACGCCATTATCTACGCAGATTTTTGGTATTCCCCATATTCGAACACAAGGTCGCTCCGCAGGGAAAAGCAACGCACATGTTGTATCCTTCCGCCCGGCCTTTCGTCAGCAACTGCGCCAAGCAGTGCAATTGTTTGGGTTCAAGACACCCGTGACGGATGCATTTGATCTGCGAGCCAGTGAGCAAATGCAAATAGCGGCGGAGTAGGGCCATGACAGCAAATGATAGAGCCCTTCAACGCGTTTCCCGCCTTTACCGTGATCCTGACGATCTGGTTGGCGAAGAAAAAGAGCTATATGAAGCCTTGGAAAAATGCCAGGCGGTGGCAAAGCGGCTTGGCATTGAAGAACTGAGTTTTAATCTAGAGATAGACAAGCGGTTTTTACTATCGCACGGCACCGCCCGAATCACCACGATGCAAAGCGTGGATTTTTCGCAACCAAACTAAAGCCGAAGGTTGTAAATGTTCAAAATGCGAAAGTTGACTATAGTCAGTGTTCAATAAGTGATACTTTTTGCCTTGAAAAAAGGTTTTTGCTGGACAGTGTTCAGGCAGCTTGACCCTAATTGATGAAACAAGATTTCATTCGATTGGGGTTGATATGGAAAAGACAAAGGTGATGAGTGGTGCAGCGCGGCCTGTGGTTCGCAGTAAAAAGTCTAAGCAGTTTTTATGGTTGCGGGCCGCTCGAAGGAGGGCAGTATCCCCATTACCACCCCCACCACGCATATCTCGGAATCGCGGTTTCCCCACTGGGCCACAGGCGGAACTTTGACGGGTGTTTGGTAAAGAGGATTATTTGACCGCGGCCATAACCAATGTTCGCCGCTAGCATTGATTTCTAGTTCTTTTACCGTAGCCTCAATCAACCCGGATGAATTTTGGTGGTGGATCACCAAAAGCTCACCGCTTTCTACTTTATGTGTATCAGCGTGCAAAGGAAGCACAACGATAAAGTCCCCGTCCGCAAACCGCCGATTCATGCTGTCGCCGCGCGCACGTACCATATAGAATTTATCTGCAAGTGGGTGGCTGCCAGTCGGGGCCATTACTGTTATCTGATCAGCATCAGGAATTTCTGCAGATTTGTGCCAAACACCAGCTTGAACCTCACCTTTAACCCGGTAGGGGCGATTTAAGGTGTCGGAAGCGGTGGTGGGCTGCTCAATATCTGAAAGTGCCAACAGTCGATCGCGTGGGATGTTGTGTGTATGATAATAGAATTCAGCCAGCTTTCGGCTTTTTTCAGCCGGGAGTGTTTCCTTCTTATATCGCTCTTCAAGGTGCTGATATCCGCTACGTGTGGAATAACCCAATACTTGCGCCAACTGGGCCACAGTGGCCCCTGTTTCGCTACGCAGAGTGATAAGTTCCTGCGATATTCTGTTTTCTGTACGAATCATGCGTACATCCTTACATATTAGAAAAAAACTGAATGTACGTTTTTTGTGTTGCAAATAGTACGCAGTAAACGTACAAGTGGCCCATGTTTATAGATACCAAACAAGTTATCACAAGATTTGGCGGTGTCCGGCCTATGTCTCGTGAACTAGGTCACAATAACCATACAACCGTACAAGGTTGGTGGGAGCGGGGCATGTTTCCAATCAGAAGGCTGAAGGAAATCCATGAGACAGCAAGAAAGATGAATATATCGCTTGCGGGAACAGGTTTTCCGCACCCAATCGAGACTGAACTACGAAGCCTCTTACCACCGGTCATTAGCGGCGCGGAGGATTCCGAGCCGGGTTAATACGGCGGCTTGGTAGGGGTTTAACTTTGGCATATCGCGGCCCTTTGTTGGTTGCTGATGCCATAACGCTAACAGAAAACAGGGGGCTGCATTGGTAGAGAAGCCACAGGTAAATTCCACCATCCCGAGCCATGATGACTGTGCCGCAGCCATTGCCGATGCCTTCAGCGGTTTTGTGGGCCGGGGCCATCGCCGTGCGGCGAGTGGCGTTAAAAATGCGCCAAAACTGGCGGTGGCGGCCTTGTCCGCAGATATCAACAAATGCGAGAGCGCGCTCTATACCTTTATTTCGGGCGAAAAACAGCCATCAGCCATTACATTGTTGCAGTGCGCTGCGGTTTTGGGGCCTGACTTTACCAATATGCTGCTTGTGGGCATTGGCCAATGTGGCTGTGTTCAAGTTGATAGCCGTGGCTCGGCAGTGCTGGAATTACTGGCTGTTATGAATGACGCCACCAGCAAATTAGCAAACGCGGCAAGTGACGGTTTGATAGATCACCGAGAAGCCGCCGATACAACAGGCCGCCTGCGGGCTGCCGCCAACGCCATGATAGCAACTGCTGAAGAATTGGAAGGTGTTGCCAAGCGTGGCGGCAGCCTTTCCGTTATCGCACCAAGGAGGTAGGGAGGTGGCGGCACGGCAAAAAAAACCAGTGTGGATAGGCCCAAGCGAAGGCATTTTGCAGATACAGGTGGCGCAGTATCTGGATTTGATGTCGCGCAGTGGTTCTTTTTATTGGTTTCATGTGCCAAACGGCGGCTACAGGCCCGGGCGCGGCGGCAAAACCCTGAAAGCCCAAGGGGTGAAAGCCGGGGTTTGGGATTGCCTGCTAATCGGCCAGGGCGCGCTGCTTTATTTTATTGAGCTTAAATGCGGGAGCCGCAGGCGCCATCGTAACGGCGGACTTTCCCCTGAGCAAATGGCCTTCAAAGACAAACTGAACGGGTTGGGTGTGGTGCCATCGCATTTTGTGCGTGCGGATACGCTTGACCAGGTTGTGGATGCACTCAAAAACTGGGAGTTGATACGATGACAATATTTTCCATAAAAACCTTGTTTGACTGGGCAAAAGCGCGAACCAGAAACCGGCGCAGACCATGCGGTGGCAATGTGCCAAAAGTGCGGTCAAGCGAAGAAGCGCTGGAAGATATTCGCGGGCGCATGCTGTGGCTGCGGCTGAATGGCTATGTGATCAGCGCCGATATGCTGGCGCTGCACGCTGAATGGACAAGGATCACCGCGTTAGAGCGCTTGCGGGATACGCTTGGCCAGCGCGCGGGCGGGCGTAGTGACATTCAAAAGCAGATTGAGCGCTGCAAAAATACGATCATGGTGCTTGAGGACCGGCTAGGGCTTTTCTGTGATCCGCGAACAGGCAAGGTGCCGCGCATGGCAAGACAGCAGCCCGCACCACGGGCTGGGGGGCTGACAGCATGAAAGGCCAGAGCAAAACCGCCAGTGTGGCGGAAAGCCTGATTAATATTGCGGTGGGTATTGGCGTTGGGTTTGTTTCGAATGTGATTGTGCTGCCGATGTATGGTTATGCGGTTACTCTTAGCCATGCGGCGGGCATGACGGTGATATTCACGGTGATCAGCTTCGCGCGGTCTTATATGCTGCGGCGGTGGTTTAACTGGATGCATCTGAAAGAGGCGCGGGCCTTAACGCTTTCGGGCGTTATATTGCTGGATAGGTGGTTTGGGCTGTCATACGCGCGGTGGCTGACCCTGCCACGGGTTCTGATGGTGCAAATGCCGCCGCTGTGGCAGGGGAAAATGGCGGGCCTGCTGGATGAATTTGATGGCATTTTCCCCAAATGGCTGCCCGAGGGCCAATACTGTGAAGTGGGCCTGCGGGGGGCTAAGGGCCGTATGCATAAAATTCCTGATCATTTGTGCGAATTCAGGTGTGCGGGTGTCGCGAGGGCCGTACAGGAGGGCCCCTCGCTGTGAGCATGTCGAATGCCATAGGATGCCAACGCAAGGGTGATAGAGCAAAACGCCCTGATGACGATTTTTACCCCACGCCTGCAGAGGCCACAGAGGCCATATTAGGCCATCCGATGTTTAGAGGGGTTGTGGCTGATGGATCAACGCTGTGGGAGCCTGCCTGTGGCAACGGCGCTATCTCGAAAGTGCTTATGGCTTTTGGCTATCCCACAATTAGCACCAATATCAATGATCGAGGATACGGCGAAACAGGTGTTAATTTCCTGACCACACGTAAGCGGCGGGCGAATGTGCTGTTTACCAATCCACCCTTTGATGCGCCAACGGGATCAGCAGCGGATTTTTTGAAGCAAGCAGGCCAGTTAAATATTGGCGTTGTCGTGATGTTGCTTAAATCAACTTACATGCATGCCGGAAAGGCGCGCGGCTGGTTGCAAGACAATCGGTGGAAGCCAACCTTAAAGCTTGAATGTGCATGGCGCATAGACTTTACCGGCGAGGGTGCCAGCCCGATGGATATGGCATGGTTTATATGGGTTGATCCGGGGCAGTTTGGCCGCTGTGGTTATACGCTGTTGGAGTTGGTTTACCGCCCGCTAATGCCAGAATTCATTGGGACTTTACCACCTGTGGACGCGGGGGCGGTGGCATGAACCAGTATTTTGAAGTTTTGGCGTGGGGCTACAAACAAAGGGCGGGTAGCAGTGGCCCAAAGGCCGTGCTGCAATATTTGGTAACACGCGCCAACGACTGGTGGATTTGCATTCCCAGCCAACGGCTAATCGCTGAAGAAACCGAAATGACAGAACGGTCGGTCAGGCGGCATTTGTGTGTATTAGAGGACAAGGGGCTTATTCACCGTATTCGCCGCAGGCGGCCAGATGGCAGTTGGCGAAGTGAAGCATTTGTGCTGTGCGGCATTGATTTATGCATATTGGTTAAAAATATTGAATCCCGTACAGATATCCCAGATTTTGTGGTTGATCTGTTGCCTAACCTCAAGGCCTTGATTGTTGAGCACCAGCCAGCGGACAATTTGTCCGGTGGTGTAAAGGATGAAGTTGAGCCAGCGGACAATGTGTCCAGCGGACAATCTGACCTGCGGACAAAAACGACCGAGCCAGCGGACACAGAGTCCGACCATGAACACCAACCTAACCCTAAGACTTACCCCCTTAGTCCCCCCACGGGGGGAGATCCTGTTCATGATAGAATTTTAGCTTTTAAGCCGGGGCCTGCCTTGGTGGATGATTTAGCGCGCCAGTTGAAGCTTGACCGGGATTTCATTCATTGGCTGGTGCCAGTGTGGCGGCAAGTGGCCATTGAAGGTGGATCGCGCATCAAAAGCGCTGCTACCAGCTTCCAGCGTTGGGTAAACCGGCACAAAGGTCTGGAAGGCTTGCGGCGTGAGTGGTGGCAGCAAAGCCACGGAACATCGGTAAAACAGCCGCATGCGGTGGCGGTCACAGCTGAAAATGTTTTTAAAACCGCGGCGGGCCAACAAGCGTTGATTGCCGGGGTAGGCGGTGCCTTTCTGAATGCTTGTGACAGGGATGGGCGCATCCTTGAAGCAATCCATTTGTTGGGGGTTATTGCTGACCAAAGTGCCGCAGACAGCAAGCCAAAAGACGAAGTGGCGCAGCGATGTTCTGATATTGCCGCCCAGCGTGAACATAACCTGCGCGCCAAATATTTAGAACCAGAGGCGGTGGCATGACCCGCCTGAATGTTCAGTTTTCATGCACTTTACAGCGGCGAACGTCGAAGGCCTTGCTTGTTTTGTTGAATGACGGGCGCTTTGAATGGCTGCCGCTCAATGGGGTGATTGCCTATACGATGCACGATCCCCTGCCGCCGCTGCCAAGCCACTGGTTCACGGTTAGCCCGTGGTTGGCACGCTTGAAAGATATCAAGGATAACCGGCCTTTTTGGGAAACTGTCTGATGGATGACAAATTGCAGCAGCTGGGCGAGGTGTTTGAGCAGGTTTATTCGCGTGGCGGTGAACTGCTGGACGAACCTTGGCAGGTGGCTCGGGCGATAAAAGCACGGCGTGGCCGCACTACCTTGCAGGATGTGGCGATAAAAGCCGGCGTGAGCTCAAATACTGTGGGAAGGGTGGAAACCGATGGCGGCACGTTGTTGATGGCGCAGAGTGTGGCGGCGGCGCTGGGGTATGAGTTGAAGTTTCTGTTAGTGAAAAGGGGTTAGGCGGTGTTGACTTTAGCCGAAGCAAAGCGGGATGAATTTGGCAACCGCCGCATGTTAAGCGACATGATTTATGCCGAAAGCCATAAGGGCAGGTTGATCAAGGATATTGCCAAGGAGTTCTATATAGAGGTGCCTGCGGCGAATAAATTGAAGGCGGCGGCGCGGGCGCGGTGGTTGTTGAAAAATAGCGATGCCAGCCGGGCGCACGGTGCGTACCGCGTGACTGTTTTAAGCCCAGCCGCCGCCCGCAACCATGAACGGGCTTTTTATTCAGCACATAAGGGCAAGGGATATGCTTAGAAACATTCTCAGAGAAGCTGTGGCGGATGGTTGTTCCGACTTTGCGGCGGAGAGTGGCCACGCGCCGAGTGTTGATGTATTGAGGGCCAATATAGAGATGCGTCTTGTGCGTGCCGCATGGACACTGCGGCGTATGCCTGACCGTGAGAAGGGCTGGTTATTGGGCGGCAATGCCTGGCCGGAAATTAGGAAAGAGCGTCCAACTGACTATAAGGAGGATGTGAGTGTGTTTGAGGTTCGCCTGAAAGGCCGCCTTACGAAGGTTGAAGTTGATGATATGGAGCCAACCCTTGATATGCTGTTATTATTGCCTGATGTGCAGGATAGGCAGCTGTTGTTCTGGGCGAGTTGGGCCCAAGAGGGTGAACTGTTGCCGCGTATTCCTTGGAAGCGCGTGAAAGAGATGATGAAAGATAGCCGTTATGCAGGCCTGTCCCGCACCACTTTGTGGCGGTATCATCAGCGGGCGCTTGATTGGTTGGCGGCGGTAGCAGCGATGAAGCAAGAAAAAGTGAAATAAAATATATTTTGTGTTTGCGAAACCTCTGCAACCTATATAGGGTATATTTATATTGAAATCGGAGACGTACGCTCGCACCACAAGGTGACGGGCTTTTTTTATGTGAGAAACACCGATGGCGGCGCCTGTAAGTATAGAGTTGCTGGGCCTTTCAGAGCTAAAGGTTAAGCTGACCACACTTGAACGCAAGGTGTTTCCTGTCGCAGCGAGCCGCGCTATTAACCGAACAGCAGTGACAGTGAGGCGGTTAGCGGTAAAGGATATAGCCAAAGAGTCTGGCCTACCGGGAAAGGCGATACGGTCCCGCGTTAAGATCACCAAACGGGCAGGGCGTATAGCTGGCACGTCAGAGACAGCACTTACCGCTATTGTGGAAGGCAAGGGACGACCATTCAATCTCATACGCTTTAAAGCCCGTCAGCTAAAGAAGGGCGTGAGTGCCAACCCGTGGGGTAGGAGGCAACTGTTTAAGGGTGCCTTCTTAGTTCCATCTAAGGCTGGCAGTGATACGATGTTTGTTGCGCATAGAAAGTCTGCGTCCAAAGGCAGCCGTAAATTGGAAGGCATGTTCGGTCCTGGTATTGCTAGAACCATGGCGAGCGAAGCAATCACACGCGCCCGCGAAGGTGTGGTGAAGGACCTGCTGCCGAAGCGCTTGCGCTCCGAGTTGGACTTCCGTGTCAAGCGCTTGGCGGCGCGCAAATAGTTCGGTTTAAGAGTTTTGGGGTGAGCCTATACCCCCACCCCTTTGGGTCCTTCTGGGCCCTTTCGCCGCTCACGGGTCCACTGCCGCGAAACGTGGCTAGTGGGTGGGCTTCAAATTAGGGTAACAAAAGTGGCGGAGTTCTGCGGTTCTTATAAGGTAACAGATTTTGAACCTTGTTTTCCGCCTAACGGGGGAGGGTGTTTTGACAGGTTTCCCCACCCAAGTAAGCCAAGCAAAATACGCAGAACTTCAAGGGGTTAGCCGCAAAACGGTAACACTATGGAAGGAAGATGGATACCTGTCAATGGCAGGTAAATTGGTGGACGTAAAAGCGTCGGACAAGAAGCTAAAAAGCTGTGAGCTCGGACGCTTCAGGGTAACAACCAAGGTAACAAAAAAGGTCGCTAGGGTAACAAAATCCACAGCGCCGAAAAGAACCTCGACAGCAGTACAAAAAGTAACAAGCCATCCACCAGCCGACCATGCGCTGGCCTCGAAAGCACGCGTTGCTAATATCCCACGGGATCACACAGACTCGAACGATGATGATCAACCCATCACGAAGGCACAAGCCAGCCTTCGCAAAGAATTTGCAATTGCTCAAAAACACGAACTGGACCTGAAGCGTATTGCCGGTGACTTGCTTGACCGCAAGGCGGTAGAGAAAGCGCAATATGAGATTGCCGCAGAAGAACGCGACGCGTTGTTGAACTGGCCCGCACAAGTCCATGCGCAGATGTCTGTTGACCTTGGTATAGACGCGGGGTTGTTGGCAGCGACATTGGAAAAATATGTCAGGACCTTCTTACTCAATCGATCAGGCGGACTTGCAGATGCAAGCACGGCAGTCGGTGAGGAAGGCATGGGCTGATGCTCTGCGACCAGAAGAACCAATTACCGCCTGCGAATGGGCAGATCGTCATAGACGCCTGAGTGGTAAAGCCGCATCGGAGCCCGGGCCTTACCGCAGCGCCCGCACACCTTATGTGCGCGAACCACTGGAATGCCTTTCGATCATTGACCCGACCGAGCAAGTCACGCTGATGTGGGGCACCCAGTTGGGTAAATCTGAAACCGGCAACAATTGGATAGGCTACATCATAGACTGCGCTCCGGGCCCGGCGCTGATTGTGCTGCCGCGTACAGAAGACGCCGAAGATTATAGCAAGGAACGCATCGATCCGATGATCGAGGCCACGCCGCGCCTATCCAAAAAGATAGCCGACAAGCGTGACCGCGACGGCGGCAATAACGTAAGATCAAAACACTTTCCAGGAGGGGTTTTGGGTCTGACCGGCGGCAACAGCGCTGCTGGCCTGAAGTCCAAACCCCGTCGCTATCTCTTCCTTGATGAAGTGGATGAATATCCGCTGGATCTTGGAAAACAAGGTGACCCGATTACGCTGGCCAAAAAGCGCCAGGACAGTTTCGGACGCCGCAAGAAACGTCTGGTCACAAGCACACCGACGATCAAGGGTGCCAGCCGCATTGAACGGGAATATGAGATGTCCGATAAGCGGCGCTATTGGGTGCCGTGCCCTGATTGCGCCGAGTTTCAGACGCTCGAATTTAAACAACTCGAATGGCCAAAAGGCAACCCACAAGCAGCCAAATATATATGCGCTCACTGCGGAAGTGTGTTGGGTGACGAACATAAAACAGAAATGCTTGAGCGCGGCGAGTGGCGCGCTGAAACACCAGGTGAAGGGCGTTCAGCAGGGTTCCATTTGAATTCGCTTTACAGCCCGGTGGGCTGGTTTTCGTGGGTTGATATCGCCAATGCCTGGGAGGATGCCCAAGGCGATCAGCTATTATTAAAAACCTTTATCAACACCATTTTAGCAGAGACTTGGGCGGAACGCGGGGAAGCCCCCGATTGGGAACGACTGTATGAGCGCCGCGAAAATTTCCCGCTTGGCACCTGTCCAAAGGGTGTTTTGTTTCTAACCATCGGTGCTGACGTTCAAAAAGACCGTATTGAATATTTTGTCTGGGGTTGGGGACGCGGCAAAGAAAGCTGGCTTGTTGATTATGATGTCATAGACGGCGATCCCTACCGCGATGAAACATGGGGGCCTATCAGTGATCTTTTAAATAAGTCCTGGGATCATGAAGAAGGCGGCACCCTGCCTTTGGCCCGCATGGCCGTAGATAGCAACTATGCCACGGATGCGGTTGTAAGCTGGGTGCAGCGAAGCAAAGACCCAAGGGTGATGGCCATTCGCGGCGATCACTGGAAAAACTGGACATTTGTAATTGGTGGCCCGTCGCGCGCTGATGTGGCGGTGAACGGCAAGCGCACAGGTGTGCGGCTGTTTCCAGTGGGCGGCGCCCTGATCAAACAAGAAACCTATGCGTTTCTGCGTTTGCCTGTGCCGCTTGACGGCGAGTCCTACCCAGAAGGGTTTGTGCATCTGCCGATGGTAGATGACGAGGTGGTTAAACAGTTGGTCGGCGAGGATCTGATCACCAATACAAACAAATACGGCCGCATGGTCCGAGAATGGCAGAAGAACAGAGCCAGAAATGAAGCGTTGGACTGCCGGGTTTATGCCCGCGCCGCCGCCGAGCAACTTGGGATTAGCCGTTTCACTGATGATCAATTGAACCAAATGGCCGCCGCAGTTCGCGTGGCAGCACAGAAAAATACAACACCAAAGCGCAGGCCTCCTGCCCAGTCCAATTATGCGACAGGGCGGGGCGGCGGGCGCGGTAACCGCAAAGTCTGGCTGAAATAATGAGCACCAATTTCACAACCACGGACCTGGCAAGAATGGATGCCGCCATTGCCCAGGGCGTTCGCAAGGTAAAGTTTACCGACGGGCGTGAAGTTGAATATTCGACTTTTCAAGAGTTGGTGCAGCGCCGCAACTTCATTGCAAAGGAACTGGGCACGTCAACCGCGAAAGCAGTGTTGCGCGCCAAGTTCAGCAAAGGCCTGACCTGCTGATGACTATGTTTGACAGGGCAATATCTGCGGTTTCCCCGTCATGGGCCTTGAACCGTCAACTTGCACGCTCTCGCATATCGGCTTTGAAAAAGGCCAGTGCCTATTATGACGGTGCCGACAAGGGCAGGCGCGGTGCCAGCATCAGGCGGTCTTCAGCTGACGCTAATGTGGTTAGCCGAAAATCCCTACCGGCGCTTAGAAGTGGCTCGCACGACATGGTGCGGAACAATCCCCACGCCCGCCGAGGTGTTGAGGCAATTGTATCAAACACCGTTGGTGCAGGCATCAAGGTACAGTTTCAGAAAAATGGAAACCCGGCAGAAGACATTCACCAGCTGGCAATGAAACATCTGGGCTCGCTCGCTTGTGATGCTGATGGCAGGAATAATTTCTTTGGGTTGCAGGCTTTGGTTTGCCGCGCAATGGTTGAGGGCGGCGAAGTGCTGGTGCGGCGTCGGTGGCGGCGTACAAGTGATGGCCTGCCACTTCCTGTTCAGTTTCAGGTGTTGGAAGGCGATTTCCTTGACCACACCAAAGAGGGGCCAACAGCGTCTGGCGGCTATATTATGCAAGGCGTCGAATTTGACGCTTTGGGAAGGCGCAAAGGCTATTGGATATTTAACAGCCACCCAAATGGGGCGGTCTATCAAGGGCTGCCAAGTTCCAAATTTGTGCAGGCCAGTGAAATTATTCACCTGTATCTGGTTGAACGCCCTGGACAAGTGCGAGGCATACCTTGGTTGGCCCCGGTTATGTTGCGGCTCCAAGATTTTTCTGACTATGAAGAGGCCCAGCTTGTCCGCCAAAAAATAGCGGCCTGTTACGTGGCTTTCATTCAAGATATTCAGGACAACCCTACGGGCGTACCCGGTGTGCCTGGTGACGGCGAGGATGCCGACCTAACCGGTTTCGAACCCGGTCTTATAACCAACTTGCCGCCGGGCCGCCAAGTAACGTTTGGCCAGCCGCCAACTGTTAATGACTATGACCCCTATGCCCGTGTATCGCTTCGCGCGGTCGCAGCGGGTCTTGGTATCAGTTACGAGGCCTTAACCGGCGATCTTAAAGGGGTCAGCTTCACGTCTGGGCGCATGGGTCGGCTGGAAATGAATAAGAATGTGGATGCTTGGCGCTGGCTGACATTGATCCCGGTGTTTAACGACAAGATATGTGGCTGGGTGCTGGAAGCGATATTCATTGCTCAAGGTATCGATACCGCTGGCGTCACCTTTTTGCATACGCCGCCCCGCCGCGAAATGCTTAATCCAGCGCAGGAAGTGTCTGCAAATACAGGTGCAGTCAGATCAGGGCAAAAAACCCTGACCCAGCTTCTGCAGGAATCTGGGCGTGATCCAGACAGCCACTTCAAAGAGTTGGCGGCAGAGAAGAAAACCCTAGACGATTTGGGGCTTGTTCTCGACATCGACCCAAGCAAGGTCAGTGGCGCGGGATTAGCCCAGCAGGTCATGCAAGATACCAGTTCCGACAACGCTGCAGACTAAGGAAATACTCACATGAATATGACCAAAAACACTGTCCCAACCTATGGGGCAAACGCCCGCATTATGCCAAATGGTGATGTGCTGATCATGGGCGTGATTGGGGATTGGTTCGAAGGCTTAGACGCAGCTACTTTCACCGGCGAAATCCGGGATATGGCGGCTGATCCCATAAAGGTTTTTATCAACAGCCCCGGCGGTGATGTCGTTGATGGCTTGTCCATTTACAACGAACTGGCCAGCCACTCGAGCCGCGTTGAAGTCACGATCACAGCGTTGGCAGCGTCGATGGCCAGCATCATTATGTTGGCCGGCAATACGGTCCGAATTCCAGAAAACGGCCTGATCATGATCCACAATCCGTGGACCGTGGCAGTTGGCGACAAAAACGAATTTGAGAAAGTCCAAAAGCAGCTGGAAAAAATGGGCGAAAGTTTGGTTGGCATTTACGCCCGCCGCACCGGCCAGAACGAGGAAACCATTCAAGCCATGATGGATGCCGAAACGTGGCTCAGTGCCAGCGAGGCACTTGATCTGGGTTTTGTTGATGAAGTTCTGTCAGATGCCCCCGCCGCAGATTTTGCCAATATCGACAATGAAACAGTGGACCGCATGCCCACACGCATGGCGGCCCAGGTTCGCAGCTATCAGGCAGCAGCAAAATTAAATGCACCATCGGCGGAAGATGCCGCCACCCCAGCCAAAAAGGAGAAACCAATGGCTAATAAACCTGAAGGTCAGGCGGCACCTCAATCGAAGCCCGCAGAAACAGAAACCTCTCAAGCGGCTGTCGCCGCCGCCGCCGCTAGTGCCACACTGGCCGAAACCGATCGGGTTTCTGCAATATTGGATGGCTGCACCAAGGCAGGATTGGACAGCGTTTTTGCCCAAAAATTGATCACTGAAAAAACGCCCATCGCCGATGCACGAGCCGCAATCATTGATCAAATGGCGGAAATGTCGAAAGGCGGCGCGCCGTCCAACGGACACATTATAGTCGGTGAAGATGATCGTTCCAAATTCCTCATAGCTGCAACGGCAGCTATCATTCACCGCGCTGGTCATGCCAGCATGGTCAAATCTTTGGACCAAGACCTTGTAAACCCCGGCGAGTTCCGCTCATTCAGCCTTGCTGATCTTGCCCGCCACGCTGTTGAAACAAGGGGTGAAAAAACCCACGGAAAAAGCAGAAAAGACATTGTTAAGATGGCGCTGACGCCGACGCAGGGAACTTTGTACCAAGGCACCAGTGATTTCACCGTCGTCCTCGAAAACGCTATGCATAAGATCTTGCAAGCTGCCTATGCTATCACCCCGGATACATGGCGGCGGTTTTGTAAAGTGGGATCTGTATCAGATTTTCGCCCGCACAATCGGTACCGTGTCGGCAGCTTCGGTGGCCTTGATGATCTGAATGAAAATGGCGAGTTCAAAAACAAAACCATCCCGGACGGCGAGAAAGCCAGCCTCACAGCGACCACAAAAGGCAATATCATTGCCCTCAGCCGTCAGGCCATTATCAATGATGACATGGGTGCTTTTGAGACTTTGGCGGCCATGTTTGGACGGGCGGGAAAACTGACTATTGAAAAAGCGGTTTATACCATGCTTGCAGAAAATGGCGGCAATGGTCCGCTGTTATTGGACGGCACAGCGCTGTTTGACGCATCGCGCGGCAATATAGGCACTGCGGGCGTGCCTTCGGTCACTACGTTTGGCGAAGTCTCTGATCTTATGGCGGCGCAAACAGCGGTTGGCAATACAGAGGAATTTCTCGATCTCAGCCCTGCTATATTGCTTGCTTCAACTTCAGTCGCGCGTAAGGCGGGCGTAGTGAATGCGTCTATCTATGATCCGGACGCCGCCAACAAGCTGCAACGTCCAAATGAGGTGCATTTGACATATAGCGATATTGTCGGCACCGCGCGCCTTAGTGGTACCCCCTGGTATAGTTTCGCAGATCCAAATGTAGCGCCCGTTCTTGAGGTAGCCTTCCTTGACGGTAATGAAGAGCCGTTCATGGAAATGCAAGACGGCTTCCGCACAGACGGTGTGGAGTGGAAAACCCGACTGGACTTCGGCGTGGCCGGGATCGACTTCCGCGGTGCGGTGAAAAACGACGGTTAACATTTGATTTTTGAGGGAGCCAAAAGGTTCCCTTTCCCCCCAAATTTAAAGAAGGACTAACAAGATGCCAATTCGTTATCAGCAGCCAGGTGCGAAGATGACCTGGACAAATACCACCGGCGGCGTGGTTGCGGTTAATACTCTGGTGGTCATCGGCGGCTGTCTCGCCATTGCCCTTGGCACCATAGCCATTGGGGCGGTGGGTGAAGTGGCGCTGGAAGGGGTTTTCAGTGGCGTTGCCAAAACAACCGGCACGGCTTGGGTGCAAGGTGATGTTCTTGACTGGGATATCAGCGCCAGCAAATTCCAGAAAGGCGCGGTTGCCGCGACCGGTGATATCACCAGTGCTGTGGTTGCTTTCGAGGCCGCCGCGTTGGGCGATACTATTGGCACTGTCAAACTGACCAACCCCGGTGCTGTCACCTAAAGCCACATTCAAGAAAGGATAGGGCGGCGCGTGCCGCCCTTTTTTTTATCATGGATTTCATAAATGACGCTTTTTCCGGCGCACAAAGTGCCTTCATCGACATTGCCGGTGAAACTGTGATTTATGACGATGGTTCGATCCAAACCCAAACAAAAGCCGAGGTGAACGGCGGCAGCGAAACGGTGCGCGGCGGTGAAGGCCGCGGCATAAGCAGCCGCCGCATGGAAATTTATGTGGTTCTTTCAAGCCTTCCATCCGCCGCCGCGGCCGCGCTGGCGGACGGTAAAATGGAGGCTGTTAAAACGCATGTCATCACCGTTCGCTCTAAGACCTATACAATTGGCAAGACTGAGCCGGATGCCGAAGGCGGCGCCTTGCTGAAACTCAAAAGAACATCACCATGACCCATATTGATGCGCAGGCCCGCGCCGCTGCTTTGGCGGCACTGCAAGGGATGGCTGGAATCACAACAGCGTCTGGATTGCGCCTGACGGAATGGGATGATGCCATTTTGCCGTCCGTTAGTGCCTGGACGCCCGACGAACGCCTCGAACTGTATGATAAGGGCGATAGTACGGCTGGCCCAACAATCAAACGCCGCATGCGCATGTATGTGGAGGTCATTTGGTCTGTCCTTGATATTGCCGACGCAGAAAACGAATCTTCGGCATGGAAAACCAAGGTCGAAGCCGCAATGGCCACCGATTTTGGCGGGCTGGTTAAATACCTTATGCCGGTGGTCGCCGTCACAGATTTTGCCACGCCCGAAGATGATGAAGATGGGATTTATTGGTACGGGCGTGTGACCTATGAATTTGAACTGCATGTCTATACCACCGAAGGCAACCCTGAGGTGGCGATTTGAGTCCGCTAGCGCTGAAACATACAGGCGAATATGCCCTTATTTTGGGCGGTGGCCCCAGCTTGGAAAAGGATTTGAAGCGTCTGGGCGCAGGGGGGATCAGAATAGCCGTTAATCACCACGCATCTGACCTTGGAATTGACAGCCACTATACCGTTTTTAACGACAAATGGACCGCAGAAAACCTTAAAACATCGGCCAGCAAGCGGGTTTGCCGGTTCCCTGAAAGCGCTGACCATTTAATGGCATGGCCACAGGCGGTTTTAAGTGCGCGGCTGGCGGTTTGGCTGGCGCGGGTGATGGGCTGTGCGCCGATTATTCTGTGTGGCATGGACTGCAATGGTTTGCGCCGATCGGAAACCATGACCCCAGAATGGTATCTGGACCAGTGGCGATGGGAAAATCCAGCCGACATTATGGCGGCGTCCGGGCCGATGAAAAAGATGTTTCCCTTGGCCCCAAAACGCTTGGTAGCCGCGCCTCGGGTAAAGATTTTTGTCGAGGCTGGGACGATAGTTCAATTGGACAAATCCCGTTCCACGTCAAGTTTGGGAGGCACCTATGATTTGGGTGCAATGGGTTTAGCAGGTGCGTGCACCGACAAGATTATCAAACAACCGGGTGTCCGCGTTTTGACACCGAAAAAAGGAGACTGAGCAATGGCTATTGGTGTTATCAAGAAAGGTGCCGGCTTTCTTTTGAAAGCAGGTAGTGGGGGAACGGCTGAGGTTTTTACCACGGTCGCCAAAATGCGGACCACATCCTTTGATATTAACGGTTCTGAGGTGGAAGGCACCAATAAGGACAGTAATGGCCACAAGGAACTGGTGCCTGGCGCTGGAATTGTTTCCATGTCGGTCGGGGCGGCGGGTGTATTTTCTGAAAGCGCATCGCAAGTGCTGTTAGAGACCCGCGTTTTCGCTAGAACACTAGACAATTACCAGCTGGTATTTGAAGGTGGGCGGACCTACGAAGTTTCGGCTCAAGTGGTGTCCGTCAGTTATGCTGGCGAACAGGACGGCGAACAGACTTACAATGTATCACTGACCTGTTCCGGTGAACCTACTATCACCCCTGGGGCCTGATAGATGGCAAATCCACGGGGTATTCATAAGTGTGAGGTGGCAGGCCAATCCCGCATCTTGCGCAAAAGCTTGATGGCGGTGATCGACATTGAAGAACGCCTCGATACAGGTATTGATGAGGCTTGTACAGCCTTGGAGCAGCCGGGAAAAAAATTCAAGCAACTGCTAGTAATTTTTGAGGAACTGTGTGTTGCGGGTGGGACACCATTAACAGATACAGACCGGCAATTACTCGATCTTGATGACGCTGGCGAAATTTCCAGAGCTATCGCTGGATGTTTCAATGCAGGCGCCGTCAAGGAGGCGGCGCATCAACCCCCAAAAGCCAAAAAAAGCGTGCAGCTGAAACCGTAGAGGAACGTGCGCGCCGTTGGCGCCGGTGGCAAGAAATTGCCTTCGGCCACCTAAAATTCACACCCGATGTTTTCTATTCCATGGGTATTTTCGAATGGTATGCCGCTATGGACGGTTATATGGAAAGTATTGGCGCAGACAGGCCTGAAAATCCCGCGCTGTCTGGCGATTTCACTGATCTTGATGCCTACGCAGCCCCCAGCAAGAGTATAAAGAATGAGCATCACTAACATTCAAAGCCTTGTCGTTAAGATTGGCGCCGACATCAATGGGGCCGTCAGCGGCCTGAATAAGGTTGCTTTGGCAACAAAACGGCTGGGGCGTGATATGGCCCGTGTTGGCCGTACAATGAGTGCAGCAGTTACGCTGCCTATATTGGGCGCTGCGGGTGCTACGATTAAATTCGCATCTGACGCGGAAGAAATGAAAGGAAAATTCACCGCCGTCTTTCGTGAAAATTCCGCCGCAGTAGAAAAGTGGGCCAAAGATTTTGGCGGCGCTGTCAATCGGTCTCGGTTTGACCTGATGGAAATGGCATCCAGTGTACAGGACACGTTTGTTCCCTTGGGTTTTGCTCGTGGCGAGGCCTCTAAAATGTCCACGGCACTTACTGAGTTGGCAGTGGATGTAGCAAGCTTCAATAACGCCAGCGAGCCAGAAACTATGGCACTGTTTACCTCGGCTTTGGTAGGGAACCACGAAGCAGTGCGGCGCTTCGGTATTGTCATTACGGAATCAACTCTAAAACAGGAAATGGCTCGCATTGGTGCGGATAAACTGACAGGTTCCGCGCTTGAACAAGCAAAAGTACAAGCCCGCCTTAACTTGATTATGGCGGCCACCACTGATGCTCAGGGCGATGCAGAGCGTACATCCGAATCCTTTGCCAACCAGATGCGCGGCCTACAGGCTGATTTGAAAGATGTAGCCATCACAATCGGGACTGCGTTGATGCCTTACGCTCGGGCCCTTGTGGCATGGGCCAAAGAAGCCCTCGCCAGCTTCCAGGCTCTGACACCTAAAACAAAAGCCTTTTTGGTAGTAGCAGCTGCTATAGCTGCCGCCATTGGTCCCGCGCTGGTGGCATTAGGTTTCATGAGTATTGGCCTTGGATCGTTGGCCACAGCATTTTCTCTAATGTCCAAGGTGGCTGTAACGGCGATGACGGTTGTTTTAAAGACGGTCGTTAAGACTCTGGTATTGATGACGTCGCCGATCACTTTGGTTGTAACCGCAATTGTCGCCGTTGGCGCTGCCTTCATACTGTTTAAGAATACTACTGTCACGGCCGTCACTGGCGCTTGGAAAGTCATAAAACTTTACCTACAGGACAGGTTTAACAAGATTTCAGCAGGGTTCCGTCTTGCCATAGACAATTTGGGCAGGGGATGGGAGCGGTTTAAGTCACTGTTCGACAGTGATACCTATGTTCGTCCTAAGAAGTCTTTTGCCGATTTCTTGGAAAAAGACCTTGTCGGGGATATTGATGCCGCCGTTGAAGCGACTAATGAGGCAACCAAAAAAGCTTTTAACGCCGACAAAGCGAATATTTTGGAGGGACTATCTGATTTGGGCAAACGAGCCTCAAATTTGCTCGGAAAACTGGGATTAGGCACGATCAATGTTAGTGCCTTTGAAGATGACTTTCATAAACTTGAACAATCATTTTCCGCGACCACTGACAACATGACGTCAACGGCTGCAACAGCAGGAAACGATATTGGTGACGCACTCACCTCCGGTATCGATGAGGCAAAGAACGCCAGCGAGCAAGCATACAATGATGTAGAGCGTAGCTTGGCGGATTTTGCTACCTCGGGCAAACTGAGTATTAAGGGTATGATTGACAGTATTGTTTCTGAATTTGCGCGTCTTCAGATTATTAAACCCTTCCTTTCGGCGCTTGGGTTTGGGTCTGGCAGCTTTCTGGGTTTATTCGGCGGAGCCGTCGGCGCAAAGGCAAGTGGCGGCCGTATCCAGCCTGGCGTGCCAACTCTCGTGAATGAACGTGGCAACGTGCCGGAAATTATCACAGTGGACCGCCCGTCGACGGTGATGAATGGTCATGATAGCCGAATGGCATCAAAAGAAAGAGGCGGAATGGTAATTCAGGTTGATGCGCGCGGCGCGGGTGATCCCGCTGCTGTCGAAGCAGCTATCAACCGCGCAATAATGGCCGCAGCGCCAATCATATCGGCGGCAGCGAGCCAACGAACCATTTCCAGCCTGCGCCGTCCGGGATTTGCCTGATGGCGACCCTACCAGTACCCAGCGATACTTTTAACAATGCGGTTTGGACCCGGCAACGCGACGACAGACAGTTGCCTTTCCTGTCAGGGCGCCGCCAAACCATTCGCAACCAGACAGATGATTGGATGGTGCAAATTAGTCTGCCGCCGATGATGGATAATGCGGTGGCCCGTGCCTGGTGGTTATTTGTTTTACAAGCGTCAGATTTGGCGAATGATTTCCTGCTATCACCGCCTGATCACAAAGACCCCGGCACAGGATATGCAGGGCCGGGGCCATTGGTGAAGGGCGCAGGGCAGCTTGGCAGTGTGCTGGTGTGCGACGGGGTAACAGCCAACAGCGCTGTCATAAGTGCTGGCCACTATCTATCGATTAACAATGAACTGAATATGGCAACAGCAGACGCCACCAGCGATGGCGCTGGCACCGTAAGTTTTAACCTGCTGCGCAACCTTCGCACAGCGCCCGCAAATAACGCCGCGATCGATATATTCAATCCAAAAGGCCTGTTTCAATTTAGCGAAAGCAAAGCCACCTTAACGCTGGATTTGATGCTGTTGCGCGGGATGTCTTTCACCGCGATCGAAAAACGAGTTTAAGGCGGAAAAAGGCTCCTTTCAGGGGCCTTTTTTAATGAACAAGAGCAAATTGAATGACCCTAACTGTAGAGATGAACAACACGCTCACGGGCGGGGTGATTACGCCTGTCTGGATTGTGCGGCTGGATATCCCCACCGATCCCTTTTATGCGTGGACCGGCAGCGCCATTTTTGCCCCCACAGGCACAGGCGATACCGCCCTCGACGGTTATACATTCGAGCCGCTGGACGGGCTGGTTGGAATCAGTGATGCCGTTGAAGACGGTGGCATTGGCTCGGCGCTTACGATGACCGCGATGGCGGACGGCCTGAATGAAGAACTGCTGCGACAAATTGTGCGGGACAAACGCGCGTGGCAGGGGAAACCTGCATGGATATGGCTCGCGCTGCTGAATAACGACGATGCCACAGTGATCCCAAACCCGGTGCGCTACAAAACCGGGGTGCTTACCCAGATGTCTTTGCAGGATGGGCAGGAAGGCGGCGTTGTCTCGATTACCGTCGATGTGGATACCGGTGCAGCAGCCGGGCGCACCATGCGGGTTCGTGATCATAACCGCCTGTTTAGCGATGATACTTTTGGAAACTTTGTGCAGAAGCTGGAAAACCGACCCACAGGCTTTAAGGGCTCTATCGGCACCGGATCAGAAGGCCGTGGCGGCCGCTATGACTTCGGCCAGTATAATATTTTGGGGTGACCCTATGAACCGATACCTTGATTGGGAACATCGACTGAATGACTATCTGGTCACAGTGGGTTCCAGCATAACACCCGGCGCGCAAGTGGCGTGGGGAAAGATGGACTGCTGCATTTATGTGGCAGGGGCTGTTGAGGCCATCACTGGCACAGACCCGATGGCGGATTTTCGCGGGCGTTACCGAACGTCGGCAGGCGCACTGCGGGCACTCAGGAAAATTGGATCAGGTGATTTAAGATCAACGCTTGCCACACGGCTGGGCACAGAAAAACCGCCAGCATCAGCGATGCGCGGGGATATTGGCTATTCGGACGGGGCGTGTGGGATTGTGATTGGAAAAATCACTCTGTTTCTGGGTGCGGGCGGCGTAGTGCGTTTCCCAACCCTGAAGTTGGAGTGTGCATACAGTGTCTAAAAAGGTATTTGGCACCGTCCTGAAAATTGTTGGTATCGCGGCTCTGGTGATAGGGGTGATCGCCACTGGCGGCGGCTTGGCCGCCGGACTAGGACTTACCGGCACGCTTGGTGCCACGGCCACGGTAACGATAGCTGGTATTTCTTTAAGTGCAACGATAGGCACCATCCTGGCAGGTAGTTTGCTGGCTCTAAGCGTAGGCGGTAGCTTGTTGGCTGCCGGTAAAGCCGCAAAGGCCAACAGAACAGCCCGCGCCAATAGCCTGCATGCCCAAGTGCAGCCGAATACGCCGGCTGTCTGGGTCTTTGGTGAAACAGCCATGCCCTTGCAGGTGGTTTATGCAGAAACCATCGCCGAAAAGCACGTTTTACAAATACTGGCAGGGGCCGCCCACCAGATCGAAAGTATGGGCATCCTGTATATTGACGACGAACTGGTCAGTTTCAGTGGCAGTGCGGCCGTGGGGGCGTGGTCTGGAACCCTGAATAAATATAATCGGCTCGGCACTGAGGTGCAAACAGCGATCTCGGTAAGTGGGGCGGCGTGGCCCAGCACCGCGCGGGGTCGAGGTTTCCCCCATTTTGCCCTGAATTGGAACCTTGAAGGTGATAAAATAAAGAGCGGCATCCCCAGCCGCTATACGCAGGTGGCAAAAGGCTGCCTGTGTTATGACCCCCGCAAGGATGACACAGTTTTGGGCGGCGCGGGCCCCCACAGAAGCGGCGATCAGACAACATGGGCGTTTAGCGAAAATTGGGCGCTGATTGTGCTTTATTACCTGATTGGCTGGCGCATCAATAGCAAACTGGTGGTGGGCATGGGTATTGCTGCCGCTGACATTGATGTCGCCAGTTTTGTAGCGGCCGCCAACATATGTGATGAACTGGTTGACGGCATCCCGCGGTATCATGTTGGCGGTATGATCTATATCGACGGTGGCCATGCGCGGGTTATCGGCGAACTGGAAGCCACCATTGGTGGCAAGGTTAGCAAAAGCGGCGGGCTTTATTCCATCTGGGCCCCCGCTAACGACTTGCTGGCGGTGGGCACCATTACCGAAGATGACATTTTGGCAACGGATGCCATTCAGTATCAGCCATCTGGTGACATTTCAGAATTGTTCAATGTAGCGGGTGGCCAGTTTTTAGATCCGGCAAATTTATATGCATTTGAAGACTATCCAGAGATAAGCGAAGTCGCCGCAGTAGCAGAAGACGGCCGCGAGCGCTTCATGTCGTTTGATATGCCTTATATTCAAAATGCTGCCCGCGCGCAGAGAATAGCGCGCCAGCAAGTCCGCCGCTCGCGTTTTTCAGAAAGCTGGACGATACCCGTTTCCTGGCAGTATCTGGATATCAAGGTGTTTGATATTGTCAGCCTGAATACCAAAACCACAAATTATAGTGATATACTGGTTCGTGTCACCAACAGGATTGTTACCGCGAACGGCATCATTGTACTGACCCTGCTGATTGAAGATCCCTCTATCTATGATCTAAGCGATCCGTTGCTTGTTGGGCCTGCCCGGCTTTCACCACCTACCTTTGATCAGGCTTCACCCATAGAATTGACCGGGCTTTTGGTTTCGCCCGAAGTGGTTTACGGCACCGCAGGCACTGCCAGTGATGCCTTAAAAGTAACTTGGACTGATCCGGGGCCCCTGGTGGTGCGGACCGAAGTGGAATACCGGGTTTTTGGTGATATCGACTGGGCCCCGGCACCGCCCAAGGCGCTCGATGTGACATCCACGATTATCCTGCCGCTGCAGGCTGGCACTGCTTACGAAATCCGGGCGAGGCATATCACCACCTTCGGCGTGCCTGGCGCGTGGATAGTGGGCACCAATACTGTTGGCGTCTTTAGTATTGACGCAGATGCCGCTGCCCGGTTGGCTGCACTGGCTATATATGATCTTGATTTTGAAACCGATCCCTTAATTAGCCCGTGGTCATACGGCGATGGCTGGGCGCGGGAAAACGATCCGGCGCTGAGTGTCAACGGGGCATACGTGGCCGTGCATGATATGGCCAGTGTGATAGGGCCTGTGGGCGGTGTCTCGGTTGCGGGGGCTGAACCATCTGGTTATCTGAACACCACAGAGTTTCAGCTAG
>Ga0316204_10004030_pt1 | contig 27529 bp, 23 predicted proteins | sample 6monrhotite_MG_2_FD_205661 | JGI IMG/M metagenome (GOLD analysis project Ga0316204, IMG submission 205661) | Microbial mat bacterial communities from mineral coupon in-situ incubated in ocean water Damariscotta River, Maine, United States -... | ecosystem: Environmental > Aquatic > Marine >...
TATAATAACCTAGCTCACGTGGGGAGGGCTATATATGACTGCAACTTGTGAAAAAAAACTACCAGAAGAAATACAGCAAGCAGGACTAAAGGTTGAAGACGATAATTCAGAAATATTTCTGGATGATGTCGTCAAAGATGACGAACTGGAATTAGACACCAGTGTTAAAAAGGAAGTAAAACCAGCTACTGCTAAAAAGAAATACACAGCAGGTAGTGTTAATAGAAAAGAAATGGATGCAACCCGATTGTATCTACGCGAAATTGAATTCTCACCATTACTTACCGCCAAAGAAGAAGTTTATTACTCACGTTTGTCTCGAAAAGGGGTCGGGTCAGCACGTAAGAAGATGATTGAATGTAATCTGCGACTGGTAGTAAAAATAGCACGACGTTATATGAACCGTGGGTTGGCACTATTAGACCTTATAGAAGAAGGCAACCTTGGTTTAATCAGAGCAGTCGAAAAATTTGATCCAGAAAAAGGTTTCCGTTTTTCAACTTATGCAACCTGGTGGATTCGTCAAACCATCGAACGTGCATTAATGAATCAAACCCGCACAATTCGTTTACCTATCCATGTAATTAAAGAACTTAATGTTTATTTGCGTGCTTCTCGTAAATTAGAGCAGACAATTGAGCATGAGCCAACAGCTGATGAAATTGCAAAGTTAGTGGATAAGCCAGTGGCTAATGTTGAAAAAATGCTGGGTCTACGTGACCGTGTTTCTTCAGTTGATGTGCCGGTTGGTAAAGAGAACGACCGACCATTACTGGAAATTATTCCAGATCAGGCTAACCCGGAACCATCTGCTATTTTACAAAATGAAGATGTAATGGCTAATCTTGAAATGTGGCTAAACCAGTTAGATGACAAACAACGTCAGGTTGTGGTTCGTCGTTTTGGCTTGCATGGTTATGAGCGTACAACGCTGGAAGAGGTAGGGCGTGAATTAGGTGTAACACGTGAACGTGTTCGTCAAATTCAAATGGATGCACTACGTCACTTGCGTAAAATTCTGGAAAGCCACGGTTTCTCAGAAGAGTTATTGCTTAACGACTAATATTGAATAACTAATAACTATAATCGTTGTAATATTATGGGGGGGCTTTTGCCTCCCTTTTTTATTTGTATCTTAAATTGTGGCGTATTAAGTGTTTGTACAGTCATAATTGAGTTTCATCAGTTAAGCGCCCTTCATATATATTTGCCCAGTCATCAGGGTGGTTTTTTACCACGCCAAGCTCAGTTTCTTTTTTTAAAATAGTATTTACAAAAAAAAATTGTTTTTAAATTTGTTATCTATAAATGTTGTGCCATAATTCCTAGACATCGAAATATTAGTGATGTAATGGAATTACAATAATGAGCAAAAAATATGCAAAGGGGATTTATGAATATTAAACTTTCAACACAAAAAACAATGCTTTTTACAGCATGTGCAGCTGGCGTCTTAATGATGGCGGGTTGTTCTGATAGTAATAACGCAGTTGTTCCACCTTCAACCAATCTCTATAGCCTGAATGCTTCTGGCGGCGTCGGCGGCTCTGATGGTGGCTCAGGTGGTGATGCTGACTATCTTCAAGTTGAAAGATATGGTGTCGGCGATATCGTACTAACTAACAAGGTAGATGTCTTAACAAGCACAACGTCCAGAGAGCTGGAAATTCCAACAACGACAGTAGTTGATACCAGTGCATTCACGCCAAGAGATCTGACCGGTTTGGGTGATGAGGGTGACGTACCAATGATGGTCACTGCTGACACTACCATTAGTGTGCTTACTTCCGGTGATGCCAAACCAGCGGCAGGAACTTATTACCAGGTGCTGAATGATGATCGTATCTATGTTTCCGACGGCACTGGCACGCTACCAACCGGAGATGATGTTGTAACTGGCATCAATATCGCTTCAGGTGCAACCCTGACACTCGGTTTGAACAGAACAACTTTTACTCGAGTAAACCTTGTTAATGACATGATCAACCATGGTGTGCTGACCAAGATCGAGTCCTCAGCCACTGTTAGGGGTGGTTTAGATATTAATCCATCGTCTTATATTGCAACCGGTAATGTTAATAATCAGGGTACTCAGGACGCACAAGAGGGTGGTTATGTAGATATTGATGCTGATTACGCCGTATTTAATCAGGGCGATATCAACGCCAGTGGTTCAGACACGACTACGGCTGCAACCAGTGCAGGGAGTGCCGATCGTATTCAACTTAATGGAAACATGATTGAAAATACCGGTAATTTAACTGCAACTGGTGGTGCTGCGACTGACGGTTTTGGTGGAGATGCAGACTATATTGGGCTGTACTCTCAATGGGGTAATACCTATAGCAGCGGTGCGCTAGATGTTCATGGTGGTAATGGCTCAGCAGGTGGCGGAGATGGCGGTTACATTGAAGTTTATTCTGAAGAAACCGGTGACAGTGGTGAGCTGAAAGTTAGCGGTACTTTTTCAACATTCGGCGGTGATTCCACTGGTGGAAGTGGAGGTAATGCTGATTATGTCTATCTGTATGCTGAAGGTGCGGATATTAGTTCAAGTGCAACCATTAATAGCTACGGTGGTGATACCACTGATCCGACCAGTAATGGCGGACAAGGTGATTATTTTGAAATTTATTCTGAGGAAGACACATTCTATAATGCCAACGATGATACTGCTGTAGGTGACATTCGAGTTACTGGCAATATCAATACTTCTGGTGGTGATGCAGTCGCGACAGGCACTGGTAATGGCGGTGACGCTGGTTATGTTTATGTTTATCAATATCCGAATAGCCAACCAGAAATCGAGAGCAGTGTTAAGTTTATGGGTTATGACGGCATCAATATTTCAGGTGGTAATGGAAACACTGGTGGTGATGGTGATGGTCTTCAGTTATATATCTATGATGAGAACTCTGATAACAGCATCGATTACGCACGTGGCAGTATTTATAATGATCTGGCGGTAGATGCAACTGGTGGTGATGTAGTAGCGACTGATCCTGCGATATCTGCATCGGCAGGTAATGGTGGTTATCAATATTTTGAAACACCTTATGATCAGGGTGCAAGCTTTCCTGATAGCCTGATGGTTGTTAACACCGGTAATATTGATATGTCTGCAGGAAGTGGCTCTATCAATAATACGAATAACAGTAATTCACGTAGTGGAGGTGTCTACATGTGGGGTTACAACGGCGTTGAAAACACGGGTAACCTGACAGCTAACGGTGGAAATGATGTTGCAACCGATGGCGGCACAGATGGTTATGGTGGTTATGCAGATGATATAGAAATGTATAGCGATCGTGGTGCGATAGCCAATAGCGGCGCTATTACTGCCAACGGTGGTGATGCTGAATACGATGCTGGGTATGGTGCAGATATTTACCAGTATGGTGCTAGCGTAGCTAACTCGGGCGATATCAGTGCTAATGGTGGTAATGCGACTGCAACACTGGCAGGTTCTACGGGTGGTGATGGTGGCTGGATTGAACTGCACTCTCCGAGCTACGCTAATTCAACTAATAGTGGTGCAGTGTCTTACACAGGTGGAACCGGTGAAACGGCTGGTGACGAAGGCGCATTTGTTGTTGCCGGTTTGTGTACAGGTGCTGACTGCTAAAGCTAGTGAAACTTCAGCAAGTTTTGATGGTTAGTGCCAGTTTTTGTATGTGTACTAACTGCAAATTTGCTGTCGTTACTCTGTAACATTTCATGGGGCAGGTTCTCTGCCTCATGATTTATTTACTAATATTTTTTACTACGGTATATTTTACCTTCTTCTTATAGTGAATTTCTATTATGTTTAAATACGTGACTATCGGCCTGTTATGGCTGGTGAGTACTTTAGTGTGTGCGGCAACGCCACAGAATAGTGTCGTTATTTATGATGCTGAAAAAGATTTACTGAGTATTCAGGCAAAACAGGCTTCTCTTAAAGCCGTGCTTGGACAAATTACCTTACGCACTGGTGTTGAAACACTAATGAGCCCGGGTGCGGAACAGAGAGTTGATGCGGACATTGGTCCGTTGGCAATGGAGCGAGCACTTAAACAGTTACTTAAAGGTATTGATCATGTGGTTATTTATGGTGGTGCTTCTCAACAGGGCTCACCACTGGTAACACGGCTGGAAGTTTTACCCAAAGGTGAAGATGCTGAGCGAGGCTTAATGCCGGTGATCAATATTATGAATGAAGCCAGTCTACAGGCTGTTTATCGACCAACACCGGAAATATTTAATATTGCACAGCAGCGCTGGCAGGAAAGAGTTGCCCGTTTGCCAGAGGAAAAACGTCTGCAGGTTACTGCGCGTTATGATGAAAAAATGGCGGCTGCGAAACAGCGTCAGAAGCGCAAGGATAAACGCAAGGCAGAACATGAGCGCCGAAAGCAGGCACATCAACTTAAGAAACAAAAGCGTGATGAAGCGCTCAAGGCGTCTGATCCGGAATTTTATGAACAACGTATGCAGAGGCGAGAAGAAATTAGAGCCGCCAGAGGAAATTCTCTTGAGTAAAGCACTTGAATAGGGACTACTCTTTCGAGTTTTTCTTAATGGCTAATATTGAATAACGAATAACTATAATCGTTGTAATATTGGGGGGGCTTTTGCCTCCCTTTTTTATTGGCTATTATAAAATGATGCCAGCTAAAACAGATCGATCTTCTGATACCAGTACATTATAAGTTCTACAGGCTGCCTGAGAGTCCATAAACTCGACGCCTATACCCATATCAATTGCCGGTGCATAACTGGCGGGGTGTGGAAACACTAAAGAAGATCCCGTGCCAATTATTATTAATTCGGGCTTATGTTGTAAGAGCTCATGCCAGTGTTCGGGTTTCATTTCGTCTATATGTGAAATAACCCAGTCATCTATCAGTAAATGACTGCTGATTATCAGGCTCTTGTTATAGGTCTTATTGTTCACATCAATTGTTGTTTCTGTGAATGAACGTATGACATTGGTTCCTATTGCATAGTCTTCGCTGAACTTCATATTATTGATTACTCTTGAGTGTTCGTTTTATAACGGCGTCATCATAGGTTTAATCATCAGCTAAGCTCTACATAAATACCAGTGAATGTGGAAACTGAAACCATTTCCCTATATTATCCATCCCAACTAAAAGAAACAATATAAGTCAGTTCGATCTGGCTGCGGAGTAATAATAAATGCAACCCGTCAAAATCGGTTTAATGGGCCTGGGAACAGTAGGTGGTGGTACCGCTACTGTTTTAATTAGAAATTGTGAAGAGATTGCTCGTCGAGTGGGTCGTAAGCTGGAGGTTGTGCATGCTGCCGCTCGTGATATTGCAGATCAGACTATTCTAGACGGCTCAAAAGTGAAACTGTCAGATGATGCGGCAAGTGTGGTAAGTGACCCTGATGTTGATATCGTCGTTGAGTTAATTGGCGGTTACTCACCGGCTAAAGAACTGGTTTTACAGGCGATTGAAAATGGTAAACATGTGGTTACCGCCAATAAAGCCCTGATTGCAATGCATGGTGCTGAAATATTTAAAGCGGCAGAGGCTAAAGGCGTTATTGTTGCTTATGAAGCAGCTGTTGCAGGTGGTATTCCTATTATTAAAGCTATTCGTGAAGGTTTGTCTGCGAATCAGATTGAATGGGTTGCGGGTATTATAAATGGTACCGGTAACTTTATACTTACCGAAATGCGTGATAAGGGCCGTGACTTTGATGATGTATTAAAAGAAGCACAAGCATTAGGTTATGCAGAAGCGGATCCAACGTTTGATGTTGAAGGTATTGATGCGGCTCATAAGTTAACTATTCTAGCCTCGCTTTCATTCGGTATACCTTTACAGTTTGATAAGACCTTTACAGAAGGTATAAGTAAGATCACCCGCGAAGATGTTAATTTTGCAGAAGAGTTGGGTTACCGAATCAAACATTTAGGTATTGCTCGTAAAACGGACAAGGGTATTGAGATGCGTGTGCATCCTACGCTTATTCCTGAAAAGCGTTTAATCGCTAATGTAGACGGTGTAATGAATGCGGTTTTAGTTAAAGCCGACGCCGTTGGGCCGACACTATATTACGGCGCCGGAGCGGGTGCTGAGCCAACGGCTTCAGCAGTTGTGGCAGATCTGGTCGATGTAGCAAGAGCGATGGACTCAGATGTAGAAAATCGTGTTGCAATGCTGGGATTCCAGCCCGCATCCTTGCAGGACACACCGGTCGTATCAACCGATGAATTTGAAACTTCATATTATGTACGTTTATTAGCAGACGATCGCCCGGGTGTATTGGCCGATGTTACACGTATCTTTGCAGACAATGATATCTCAATAGAAGCGGTGATTCAGAAAGAGCCAGAAGAAGGGCAAACTCGGGCATGTCTGATTATGATGACATCATTAATTAGTGAGAAAAATATGTCTCAGGCGGTAGCGAAAATTGAAGCACTTGATTCAATTGAAGGTGACGTGGTTAAGATTCGTCTGGAGCATCTTGATTAATTATTAGTAATACTTAAAACTTAGATTGTTTAAAAGCCGTAAGCTATAACTTAGTTTACGGCTTTTTTATTTTCTCAGGCTGACTATAATATTAAAAACATTGCACAACTTGAAATTCAGCTATATCGTATAAACCATTCTTAAGCCAATTCAGGACTATCTAAAATGAAAATAAAAGCAGCTGTTGCATGGGAAGCAAAAAAACCTCTATCGATTGAGATGATTGATATTGAAGGGCCTAAAGAAGGAGAGGTTTTATTAAAAGTAATTGCTTCCGGTGTTTGTCATACAGATGCATTTACTTTATCGGGAAATGACCCGGAAGGTGTTTTTCCAGTAGTCTTAGGCCATGAAGGTGGCTGCGAAGTTGTTGAATGTGGTCCCGGAGTTAAAGACCTGAAACCGGGTGATCACGTTATACCTTTGTATATTCCTGAATGCGGTGAATGTGAATATTGTCATTCACCAAAAACAAATCTATGTCAGTCTATCGCGTCTACTGTATGGACTGGTTTTATGCCAGATGGCACGCGCCGTTTTTCTATGAATGGTAAACCCATATATCATTACATGGGGTGCTCTACATTTGCGGAGTATACAGTTGTACCTGAGATTGCTCTGGCTAAAATTAATAAAGCGGCGCCATTAGAAAAAGTCTGTTTATTAGGTTGTGGTGTAACAACCGGTATTGGTGCAGTGATTAATACGGCAAAAGTTGAAGCGGGTTCTACGGTTGCAATTTTTGGCTTGGGTGGAATTGGTCTTTCCTGTATTCAAGGTGCTGTCATGGCAAAAGCAGAACGTATTATTGCAATTGATATTAATCCTGATAAATGGCCAATTGCAAAAGCGTTAGGTGCGACAGATTTTATTAATCCGAATGAACTAAGTGGCAGTGTCACAGAAGCTGTTGTTGAAATGACAAACGGTGGTGTCGATTATTCTTTTGAATGTATTGGTAATGTTCATGTCATGCGTGAAGCACTTGAGTGTACACATATGGGTTGGGGTGTATCAACCGTTATAGGTGTAGCAGGTGCGGGTCAGGAAATTTCTACACGACCTTTTCAGCTGGTTGTCGGTCGCACCTGGAAGGGTTCAGCTTTTGGTGGTGTTAAAGGGCGAACAGAACTACCCGGGTACGTTGACCGTTATATGAATGGTGAAATTGAGCTGGATAAAATGGTGACCCACAGCATGCCGCTTGAAGATATTAATCGAGCATTTGATTTAATGCACAGTGGTGAAAGTATTCGCTCAGTAATTATTTTTTAGAGTTAAACAAATGAAAGAAATTGAAAGCGTAAAAGAATTTGGTGGCTGGTTAAATCGTTATGAGCATCAGTCAGATAGTTGTAATTGTAAAATGACTTTTTCTGTTTATTTGCCGCGGCAGGCAGAGACAGAAAACGTCCCCGTTGTTTACTGGTTGTCCGGGCTTACCTGTACAGACGATAATGTTCGCACTAAAGCAGGTGCGCAACGTTATGCGGCTGAACTAGGTTTGGCACTGGTAATGCCAGATACCAGTCCACGTGGTGATGATGTTGCAGATGATGCAGAGCGATATGACCTGGGAAAAGGCGCTGGTTTTTATGTTAATGCAACGCAAGCTCCGTGGTCTGAACATTATCAGATGTATGATTATGTAACATCGGAATTACCCGCATTAATTGAAGAAAATTTTCCTGTATTAAGTAATGTAAAATCAATTCTTGGTCACTCTATGGGCGGGCATGGTGCATTAATTTGTGCCATAAAAGAAGTGGGTGGTTATCGTTCTGTTTCCGCTTTTTCACCTATTTGCCATCCGATTAAATCACCCTGGGGTGAAAATTGTTTTAGTCATTATTTAGGTGACGATCAGGCGTTGTGGAAAAAATATGATGCAACAGAGTTAATAAAATCGGGATGCCCGCTAATACCTGTTTTAATTGATCAGGGAACCGATGATGAGTTTCTAGCAGAACAGTTGTTTCCAGAAGACTTACAGCAGGCTTATGCAGAGAGGGGTGGTTCAATCGAACTTAGAAAACAACCGGGTTATGATCATAGTTATCACTTCATTGCTACGTTTATTGGTGAGCACCTTGCTTATCACGCTGCAGCATTACGAAAATAAAACTCAATTTTTTACTGTTTTCACTGATGATGATTAGTGAAAAAATTAATCGTTAAAGTTGTTCAATATAATTATTAAATAAGTCATGCCAATTCGCTGGCATACTAACCTGATGAGTTTGTTTTAAAATATCAATATACTCAGAGCGGGATATCATCTGTGCACCTAGTCGTTCAAGATGCTCAGTATAAACCTGAGAGTCGATGAGTTTGAATCCATTGAGCTGCAAGAACTGACATAAATGCACCAGAGCAATTTTCGAGGCATTACTTTGTTTGCTAAACATAGATTCACCACAAAATACCTGTCCTGTATGAATACCATATAGACCACCTACCAGTTCGTCTCCATTCCAGCATTCAACACAATGTGCATGACCTGCATGGTGCATATCAATATATGCCCGTCGCATTTCATCGGTTATCCAGGTGCCAGGCTGGTCTTTACGGGGCTGACTGGCACAAATTGAAATTACCTGTTCAAAAGCCGTATCCATACGGATCTCGAAATTATTATTTCTTACGTTTTTACCTAAACTTCGGCTGATTTTTATCTGTTCGGGGCGTAATACAAAGCGCGGGTCAGGTGCCCACCATAAAATTGGTTCACCTTCGCTGTACCAGGGGAAAATGCCTTCCCTGTATGCTCGAACCAGCCTTTCTATAGACAGGTCGCCACCGGCTGCTAATAAACCCTCAGGTTCATCAAGGGAGGTTTCCACAGCGGGGAAAGCGGAAGATGATTCGAGTCGTAACCATTGTAATGAGATCATTAGCGAAGTTTAAGAGAACTGCTACACTCAGACAATAACTATGATTGTTTTAAGGTAAGTTAAATGCAGGAAAAATCTTTAGCTGAGCTTTCTGTGCTGATGGTTGAGCCATCCAGATCACAGGCAAAATTTATTCATCGTGAATTAAAAGCAGCAGGTATAACTCATTTTGATATAGCCATTGATGGTGAGTCTGCGATGCAGACTATGTCAGATTATAAGCCGGATTTAGTGATTAGCGCCATGCATCTCCCCGATATGACGGCGACCGAGTTAGTGCATAAAATGCGTGATGATGAATACTTGATGGATGTTTCATTTATGCTTATTTCCAGTGAAACCGGTTTTGATTATATTGATCCTATTCGACAGGCAGGTGTAACAGGCATATTACCTAAACCGTTTAAATCTGAGCAATTAAAAAGAGGTTTGTATAATACTCTTGATATTTTAAATCCCGATGCACTGGATTTAGGTGAGTTTAATGTAGAAGATTTAAGAGTATTAATTGTTGATGATAGTACGATGGCGAGAAATCATATAAAAAGGGTTTTAAAAGGTCTGGGCATCGAAAACATAACAGAAGCGGATGATGGTGCTAATGCAGTGCCGTTACTTGACGAGCAATTTTTTGATTTTGTGGTGACTGATTACAATATGCCGAAAATGGATGGTAAAGCTTTATTGCAGCATATTAGAAGCAGTAGTAATCAGCGATCAATACCCGTTTTGATGGTTACCTCTGAAGGTAATCAGGGTAATCTTGCCGCAGTTGAACAGGCTGGCGTATCTGGTATTTGTGATAAGCCATTTGAAAGTGATACGGTGCGTGCGATGATTCACAGAATGATGTCGGATGTTTAAATTATAGTCATAAGTCAATAGCCACAAGTCGTTAGTCGTTAGTCTTACGACTATCTTTAATGTACAATTCTTCAGTCATTAGAATTCGAACCCCTCATAATAATGCGTAAACACATCAAGACTTCCGGCCGTTGGCTAATTTCACATAAAGACTGGAAAGCTCATTTAGTATTCATGTTAGGGGGTGCTGCGGTTGGTTTGGTCGCCGTATTTATGGCCGTGTCTAGTGAATGGGCCAATCACACCTTTTTTCAGGTAGTAGAAAAAAATCATTACCTGCCGTTTATTATATCCCCCTTAGGTTTTATTTTAATTGTTTACCTCACCCGAAAATATTTTCCAGGTGCTGAAGGCAGTGGTATTCCCCAGGTTGTCGCAACACTCGAACTAGGACATGAAAAAGAAAGAAGTGTACTGCTGACAATGCGCATTGCTTTTGGCAAAGTCATGTTATGTATTCTTGGTTTACTCAGTGGTGCATCAATTGGTCGAGAAGGTCCAACTGTTCATGTCGGTGCGGCGATTATGTTTTCATTGCGTCGTTTTGTGCGCTTTCGAATTTATGATATGGAACGTGTGTTAATTATAGCGGGGGGTGCAGCGGGTGTGGCGGCCGCATTTAATACACCCTTAGCTGGTATTGTATTTGCGATAGAAGAATTAAGTCGATCATTTGAAGTGCGCACAAGGGGTTTAATGCTGGCAGGTGTAATGGTGGCGGCTATTGTTGCGATTGCGATTTTAGGTGATTACACTTATTTTGGCAGTACCAGTGCAACCATTGAGTTAGAAAATGCGGTAGTACCGGTTTTAGTGTGCGGCATTGTCTGTGGTTTGTTGGGTGGTATATTTAGTTTAATGTTAATTCATGGCAGCAGACTGGTGTCGCCTTTTAGAAGCCAAAACCCATATGTGGTTGCTGGTTTATGTGGCTTAGCTTTAGCGTTTATTGGTTTTTATTCAGGCAGTTTAACTTATGGCAGTGGATATGAAGAAGCTAAAGCGATTATGGCAAATACCGGTGAGATTGGTGCAGATTACGGTTACTTAAAATTACTATCAACTTTTGTATCTTATTTAAGTGGCATTCCGGGAGGTATTTTCGCACCTTCTCTTGCAACCGGTGCAGGAATAGGTGTACATATTTCTGACTGGTTAATTAATTATCCCTACGGTGCTATTATTTTATTTGCAATGGTGGGTTACTTTGCAGGCGTTGTGCAGGCTCCTATAACGGCATTTGTTATTGTTATGGAAATGACAGATCAGCATGAGTTAATTATGCCTTTAATGGTAACAGCATTTATTGCGACGGGTATTTCAAAGTCTATTTGTAAAACGCCAATTTATACAACGCTGGCGGATAATTTTTTACCTGATGATAAAAAAATATTTGGTAAAAAGGATTCAGTTAATTAAATTTATTATACTGATAACAGATGTGAAAGCTGAAGAAAATTAAAAGGTTAAAAGACGTTAAATTATCCCGGTACAGGAACCGGGAATAATTAATTATTTGCTTTTGATTTTATTATTAGTGTAGTGTTTATGGTCTTCTTAATTTCCAGCCAATCGCTTTTCCACTTACATCAAGTGAACTATACACAGCCATATTTAAAACGTTATTTGGCTCGCCTTCATCAGGCCATGCGTATCCTGTATGTGTATTTTTTAAATTAGCACCGCAATTGTTATTAAAGGTGACGCTTACAGCGAGTTCACTTTTTGTTATATCAATGTTAGAAAGTGTTCCAGTAGCAATACAACCACCAGACTTAGTCGCGGTGAATGTACTGTTAGCCAGTATGTCAAATGACCAGCCGTCAGAGCTGTATTCATCTGTCCATGTTGCAGCCATGGAGCTCAAATCCATAGCAACATCGTAATGACCATCACCAGTAATATTTACACTGCCATTCGCCTCGCGTTTCGGATTGTAATAATTAAAACCAAACACATTATTAGATAAACTGGTCTCAGGTGTAATTTCAGTTGAGTAAGCAAAGCTAATGAAATAGTGAGCAGTGTCTGTACCTGCTTTTATAACGTAAAGCTCTGAACTGCCGGTAAGGATAATCATGTCTTCCTGACTGGTTACCAAAGCTGTAGGTGCCTGGAACGTTGTTACCTTACCTGAAGCTGAAGTATAAGATTGGGTGCCGGTCTCCGACCATATGCCCTTTAAAGGCGTTAAGTTAATCGATGCAATAGAGGTTGGGTTGGTTGTGGTTCCGCTAGAGCTGCCACCGCCACCGCAGGCTGTAGTTATTAAAGGTAAACTGGCTAGCAGGGTACTGATCTTTTTCATAACGCTTATTTCACACATAAATACGACAATTCAATATACATTACATGCTGTCAGTATGAATGTGAGTTAATTCACAGGTCTGTGAATTTATCTATTCCCACATGGGACCGTGGGAACGAGGCAAGTTTACTCGGTTATGGAACATCATATTCGGGGAAAGACCGCATTTTTTGCGCTCTGTCCCCTGTGGTAATTCCGATCTGATTGGTAGAGGGATGGACGACTTCGTACGGCTCTTGGTGGTATCAAAAAAGGGGATACGGCGCCAAAAGGCAGCGACATGTCCCCGATGGATATGTTCCCTGGCCGGGTAACAAATGAGCGTGAAGAGTAGGCTTGCTAGAGATTATGTTTGAGGTTTGAAAGGCGAGGCGCTTATTAGATCTTCGCCATAATTTTCTAGCGCTGCTGATTCTCTTTGCAGATGTTGAACTAATATACGGTTAAACTCAGGGTGAGAAATCCAGTGAGCAGACCAGGTTTTAACGGGTAAAAACCCACGAGAAATTTTATGTTCACCCTGTGCGCCCGGTTCAAATGTCTGTAAACCGTGTTTGATGCAATATTCAATTCCCGTGTAGTAACACACTTCAAAATGTAAACTATCATATTCATCATAACAGCCCCAGTGTCGGCCATATAAAGTGTCTTTCCCTAGAATGCAAATGGCGCCAGCTACTATTTCTGTTTTGTTGTATGCGAAAATGACTAATAATTTATCTGCAATAGACTTAAAAAAATCTAGGCTAAGTGTGGGTGAGCCTGATTTTTTCATAAATGTTATCTGATAAAAATAATAAATTTTATCCCATTGTTCATCATCCAGTTCAGAACCGTTGAAGGTTTTTATATCAATACCCTGATCGCGAACTTTACGTCTTTCCTGCTTGATGTTTTTTCGTTTTTTAGGTTTTAACTCATTTAGAAAATCATCAAAATTTTCATAGTTATTGTTTTTCCAGTGAAACTGATAATCAAATCGTTGTAGTTCGGTGTGTTGTTTAAGCAGTTCAAAGTCATCTTTTAAAGTAAATAACCAGTGAGTGCCTGAATAGTTATTTTTTTCAGAAAAATCGATGGCGAATTTAATTAATGTTTTTTTTATTTCAGCATTATTATCTTTTGCAAGAATCCTGGGGCCCTGACAGGGTGAGTAAGGAATTGAGATGACTAATTTGGGGTAATAGTTTATACCGGCACGTTGATATGCATCAGCCCATGCCCAGTCAAAAACAAATTCACCATATGAGTTATGCTTTTCATAGGCAGGCATAGCGCCAATTAATTCATTGTCATCAGAATGAATTAAAAAGTATTTTGCAAACCAGCCGAATTTTTCAAGACAATGACCCGTTTCAAAGGCATGTAAAAAATCATGTTGAATAAAGGGGTTGTTATTATCGGTAAGCGCATTCCATTGTTCTGCAGGAATATCTTTGAGTGTTTCGCATATGCTAAGTTGCATGGGTGAGATGCCAGGTGTTAAAACTCTCTACAAATGAAACGCTATTCGTAGAGAGTTTTAAAAAGGATTATTATGATTCTTTTTCGTCCAGATATTTTTCTGCATCTAGTGCTGCCATGCAACCCGCACCTGCTGAGGTTACGGCCTGCTTGTAAATCTGGTCGGCTACATCACCAGCGGCAAATACACCGGGAATCGATGTTGCCGTTGCATTACCTTTCGTGCCAGCACCGACAGTAAGATAACCATTGTCCATTTCTAGTTGGCCTTCAAAAATACTCGTATTGGGTTTATGTCCGATAGCAATAAATACGCCGGCTAAATCAATGTCTTTTGTGCTGTCATCTTTTGTGCTTTTAATACGGATACCGGTAACACCTGAATCATCACCTAATACTTCATCAAGCGTGCTATCCCAGGCAATTGTTACGTTTCCATTTTCAGCACGATCTTTTAATCGATCAGCAAGAATTTTTTCAGAACGGAACTGGTCTCGTCTGTGAACAATGGTTACGTGATCAGCAATATTTGCTAAGTATAAAGCTTCTTCAACAGCCGTGTTGCCACCACCAATCACCGCAACATTCTGTCCGCGATAGAAAAAACCATCACAGGTTGCACATGCAGATACGCCTTTACCTTTAAAGGCTTCTTCAGATTCCATGCCCAGGTACATAGCACTGGCACCGGTGGCAATAATTAATGCATCACAGGTATATTCGTGTGAGTCACCGGTTAATTTAAACGGGCGTGATTTTAAATCAGTAGTATGAATATGGTCGAAAATAATTTCAGTACCAAACCTTTCAGCGTGTGCTTTCATACGCTCCATTAACTCAGGTCCCTGAACACCTTCATTATCACCTGGCCAGTTGTCTACATCGGTAGTGGTCGTTAATTGTCCGCCCATTTCCATACCGGTTACGATAACCGGATTAAGGTTAGCACGTGCAGCGTAAACAGCGGCAGAGTAGCCTGCGGGGCCAGAGCCCAAAATCAGTAGTTTGCAATGCTTCTTGTCACTCATGTACTTCTCCGAAAATAGCGGGTTATTTAATATTGGACGGTATTCTAGCAAATCTTTCTTAAGGAATCTTTAGTCTGGATAAATAGTCTTCATACTTTATGGCTATAATTAGAATATGAAGATAGGAACCCCAAAAGAAAGAAAAGTTCTCGAAGGTCGAGTGGCTCTGATACCTGAAGCCTGTGCGGCGTTAATTCGTCAGGGTAATGAAGTTTTTATAGAAGCCGGTGCCGGTGAGTTGAGTGGTTATAAAGATGAGCAGTACAGTGCTCATGGTGTGGTTATTAAAGCAAGTGCTGCTGAGTTATATGCTGAAGCCCGTTTAATCGTTAAAGTAAAAGAACCGGTGGATGATGACTTGCAGTATTTGCGAGAAGATCATATTTTATTCTGTTATTTACATCTGGCTGCTAACTTAAGCTTAACTCATAGGTTATGTGAGATTGGCTTAACGGCGATTGCTTTTGAAACGGTCACCGATGAGGCAGGGCGACTACCGTTGCTCAAACCGATGAGTGAAATCGCGGGCACGCTGTCTATTCAAATTGGTACACATCTTCTGCATCAGCCTCAGGGTGGCAAGGGCTTAATGCTAGGTGGTTTATCAACAACTGAGTCTGGCCATGTTGTGGTGTTAGGCGCTGGCGTGGCGGGTGGGGCTGCGGCGCGTCAGGCGGCAGCAATAGGCGCCAGAGTGACCCTGATTGATCGCGATGAGTCTCGATTTGAGCCTTTAACTCAGTTATACCCCAATATAAATGGCGAGCTTTCGTCTGAAATAAGTATTGCACGGGCGGTAAATGATGCTGATTTGCTTATTGGGGCGGTTTTGTTACCGGGTTTGCATGCGCCGAGGCTGGTCTCAGAATCACAGGTGAAGTGTATGCAGCCGGGAAGTGTGGTGATTGATATATCAGTTGATCAGGGGGGCTGTATTGAAACAATCAGGCCAACAAATTACAGTGATCCGACCTATTTTAAGCACGATATACTTCATTTTGGGGTGACTAATATGCCGGGGGCTGTACCCAGAACAGCTTCGCAAGCACTATCTGCGGTTATTTTGCCTTATGTTCAGCGTTTATGTGAAGCTGACTGGCAGCAGGATAATAACCTGCAAAATGGTATAAATGTGCGAAATGGTGAAATAGATAACCCGTTGATAGAGCAGGCGTTAAAACAATAAAGCATTCGATGGAATTAAGCTGGTATAATCCTGTTATTATAAAAATAACTATTTTAATCAAGTAATTGCATCAAAAGCACAAGGGCTCAAACATTGGCACAGGCGCGCCGTAAAAAAGATGATAAACAGAAATCAGGTCTCACTATTCACATTAGTCGTGGATTACGTGAAGCGGCCCTATTCATATTATTAGCTATTTCATTATTTATACTCACTGCTTTAGTTACCCATAACATGCAAGATCCGGGCTGGTCTTATACTGGACCGTCTACCAGTATCAGCAATATGGCTGGTGTTGTTGGAGCCTGGTTCTCTGATGTGTTGTATCACCTGTTTGGCTATCTTAGTTATTTATTCCCGGTGATGATTGCCTACAGTGGATGGTTAGTATTACGTGAGCGAACAGATGATGGCGATATAAACTATCATGTACTGGGTATTCGCTGGCTTGGCTTTTTTATGACACTGGCCACGGGTTGTGCCTTGACCAGTTTACATTTTATTATACCAGTTGATACATTGCCATTAGATGGTGGCGGCATTTTAGGCCGCTGGATAGGCGATGCTATGGCATCTGCTTTAGGTGTGCTGGGATCAACATTAATATTACTGGCTGTGTTTTTAGCCGGCATTACTGTTTTCAGCGGATTGTCCTGGCTAAGTTTAATGGACATGATTGGTGATAAATTATTAAGTGCTTTTGAGTGGCTGCAATCAAAAATTGCCGTGTATAGAGAAGTACGTGAAGAGAAAAAAGAAGGTGAGATTGCTCGTGAAACTCGAGAAAAAACAGTTAAAGCCGAGACGAAAAAGAAAGAAGCTCGTAAGAAGCCGGTACGCATAGAGCCAGTTATTAATAAAGTTGAAGTAAGCGAAAGGCATTCAAGAGAAAGCCAGATTTCGTTATTTGATGATGCCTCGGCAGGTGATACAGAATTACCGCCATTACGTTTACTGGATGAAGCCATACGTTCCGGCAAAGGTTTATCAACAGAATCACTGGAAGCTTTATCAAGACTGGTTGAGATTAAACTTAAAGATTTCAATATCGAAGTAGAAGTGGTTGCGGTACATCCGGGTCCTGTTATTACGCGTTTTGAAATGCAGCCGGCACCGGGCATAAAAGCGAGTAAAATTACCGCACTTTCAAAAGATCTTGCTCGTTCATTGTCAGTACAATCAGTACGTGTTGTAGAAGTTATTCCCGGTAAAACCTATGTTGGTTTAGAAATTCCAAATGAACATAAGGAGATTGTTTCATTAAGTGAAATCTTAATGTCTAAAGCTTACGACAAAGCAACTTCGTCATTAACTGTGGCGCTGGGTAAAGATATTTCCGGTCAGCCTATGGTGGCAGATCTTGGTAAAATGCCACACTTATTAGTTGCCGGTACTACAGGTTCAGGTAAGTCTGTGGGCATTAATACCATGCTGATTAGTCTGTTATATAAAAGCTCCCCTGAAGAGGTGCGATTGATTTTAATTGACCCTAAAATGTTAGAACTGAATGTTTATGATGATATTCCTCATCTTTTAACACCTGTTGTTACCGACATGAGTGAAGCGGCAAATGCTTTACGCTGGGCGGTTGGTGAAATGGAAAACCGTTATAAATTAATGGCTTCTCTTGGGGTCAGAAATATTACCGGTTACAACCGTAAAGTGAATGAGGCAATAGAAGCAGGGGAGCCCATTAAAGATCCGTTATTTGTTAGAGATGAGTTATTAGGCGGAGATGAAGAAGCCAAGGATTTAAAAGCGTTACCTTTTATAGTTGTTGTGGTTGATGAGTTTGCTGACCTTATAATGGTTGTTGGTAAAACAATAGAGCAGTTAATTGCCCGCTTAGCGCAAAAAGCGCGAGCTTCAGGGATACACTTAATTTTGGCAACTCAGCGACCTTCTGTTGATGTTATTACCGGTTTAATTAAATCAAATATTCCGAGTAGAATTGCCTTTCAGGTTTCATCAAAAGTTGACTCAAGAACTATACTGGATCAGATGGGGGCAGAGCAGTTACTCGGTCATGGTGATATGTTATTTATGAATGCGGGTAGTAGTATTCCTGAGCGTGTGCATGGTGCTTTTGTCGATGATCATGAGGTGCATGCGGTATGTGAGCATGTACGTACACAGGCTAAACCTAATTATATAGAAAACCTCATTGCTGATAACAGTGACATAATAAAACTTCCTGGTGAAGGTCCTGTGCAATCAGATGCTGACGCGGAAAGTGATGCGCTCTATGATGAGGCAGTGCAAATAGTAACTGAATCTGGCAAAGCATCTATTTCATATGTGCAACGTCGATTAAAAATTGGCTATAACCGTGCTGCACGCATGGTTGAGCAGATGGAGGCATCTGGCGTTGTTAGTGCTATGCAGTCAAATGGACAGCGCCAGGTTTTAGCGCCACCCCCGCCTGAACTTTGAGTAAAAAACTCAATCAAACAAAAAAGTCTTATTAGGTTAATTTTAAAATGCTAAAGAAAATATTTTCAATAACACTATTGCTATGTAGCTTTAATGTTAGTGCTGAGCTTATATCTTCACAAATAGAACTTGAAAAGTTTCTCGATAACACCACAAGCCTCTCAGCACGTTTTCAGCAAAAGCTGGTTGATAAATACGGTTATTTGTTACAACAGTCTGCAGGTAGTTTAAATATGCAGCGTCCGGGTAAATTCAGTTGGGACTATATATTGCCATATCCGCAAAATATTGTTTCTAATGGTAAAAAAATATGGATGTATGATTCTGAACTCGAACAGGTGAATGTTCGTCCCTATAATCAGGTTTTAGCTTCCTCACCGGTTAATCTTTTAGATAATAAACAGAAACTTGATATTGAATTTAAAGTATCTGAAATGCCAGAGGATAATGGTCAGCAATGGGTGAGATTAATACCCAGAAATGCAGAAAGTGATTTTAAGGAAATGCAGGTTGGCTTATTAGACGGTAAAATAAAAACAATGCGCTTTATTGATAACTTTGAACAACAGACTGAAATTGAATTTGAACAACTAATTGTAAATCCACAATTTGAAGGTTCGAAATTTGAGTTTGTTACGCCTGAAGGCGCTGATGTTATTGGTGATTTTTAACAAAGATTTAATTTAAATTATTGTTCATATTAATATTAAATATGTCATGTATTAATAATGACAAATTATATAATAGAGTCACAAAATAATGTCTGGTAATGATTTTCGTCCTTTAGCTGATCGAATCAGACCCGATAGTCTGCATGATTATCTGGGGCAGAGTCATATACTCGGCGAAGATAAACCTCTTAGAGTTGCAATTGAAACAGGCAAACTTCACTCTATGATCTTCTGGGGGCCTCCCGGCACAGGAAAGACCACGCTTGCCCGATTGATTTCAAATTATTCGAATGCTCAATTCTTATCAGTATCAGCCGTACTTTCAGGGGTAAAGGATATCAGGGCTGCTATAGATAAAGCTCATCAGTTTTACGATGTTTATAAAAAACCGAGCATTTTATTTGTAGATGAGGTGCATCGCTTTAACAAGTCACAACAAGATGCTTTCTTGCCCTTTGTTGAAGATGGAACAGTTAGTTTTATCGGTGCGACTACTGAGAATCCTTCTTTTGAATTAAATAATGCACTTTTGTCGCGTTGTAAGACTTATGTGTTGAAGTCAATACAGCCGGACGAAATGACGCATTTATTAAAACGTGCGCTTAATGATAAAGACCTTGGCCTGGGTGACAGGAACGTTAATATTAAAGAAGATATGTTACTGCTCATAGCAGCTCAAGCTGATGGAGATGCCAGGAGAGCGCTAAATTTTCTTGAAATTGCAGTGGATCTGGCGACAGAAGAAGATGGTCAGTTAACGGTTAACGAAAATATTATTCAAGAAGTCACATCTCAAACCCTGCGACGCTTTGATAAGGGTGGCGATTTATTCTATGAACAAATTTCTGCAATGCATAAATCAGTGAGAGGGAGCAACCCTGATGCCGCTTTATACTGGATGTGCAGAATGCTCGATGGGGGTTGTGACCCTATTTATTTGGCGCGTAGGGTTGTGCGTATGGCCTCAGAAGATATAGGTAACGCTGATCCAAGAGGGCTGGAAATATCGCTTAATGCCTGGCAAACCTATGAACGTTTAGGTAGCCCGGAAGGGGAGTTGGCAATTGCTCAGGCTGTTAGTTATCTGGCCTGTGCTCCAAAATCTAATGCTGTGTATATGGCATATAAATCAGCTATGCAACTGGCAAAAGAAAGCGGCTCAATGGACGTGCCAATGCATATTAGAAATGCCCCAACAAACTTGATGAAAGATATGGGTTTTGGAAAAAACTATAGATATGCTCATGAAGAAAAAGATGGCTTTGCTGCAGGCGAAACCTATTTTCCAGATGAACTAGGTGAGCATGAAATTTATCACCCGGTTGAACGTGGCTTAGAAATAAAAATAAAAGAAAAACTAGATTATTTACGGTCTCAAAATAAAAAAGATAAATAGAGCGTTATGGTTATGAATAAAAAAATTATTCCAACATTAGGCGTTTCCTCATGCGTGGGAGGACCATCTGACTCCTGCGCGACTGCCCCTTCCATATTGAAGTCTTCAAACTATTCATCCGTTTTAGTTAACAGTGAATTAAAGTGGGAATCATTTCTAGAAGTATCAAATCTCAATAAAAACTCACTTAATATTTTAAATAAACAAAGCTGTGTTATTAATCAGTTTGCGCAGCAGCAAATAGAAAATAAGGCGTCTTTTCTTGTTTTAGGTGGTGATCATTCAATTGCAATAGGTACCTGGGCAGGCGTTATGAACCAGTTACCGCCTGATGCAACGTTTGCATTAATCTGGATAGATGCGCATATGGATGCACATACTGTAAAAACATCTCCTTCTGGGAATTTGCATGGCATGCCGGTCTCAGTTTTACTTGGAGAGGCAGATCATGAATTACAGTCATGTTACCCATCAGCAAAACATATAGATGGTCAGGACTTATATATGTTTGGTGTAAGGAGTTACGAAACTGATGAAATAATTTTATTAAGTAAGATGAAAGTAAACGTCTTTGATACTCAAAGGATAGAGAAAGACGGTGGTACACAGAAAGTACTTTTTCAGCTTATTGAAACGATATCTCGCTGTTATGATTATTTTGCAATTAGCATTGATCTTGATGCTATTGACCCTAAGGATGCACCAGGTGTTGAAACAAGAGAAGAAGCAGGCCTGAGTGCAGATAACCTGTTAGCAACATTTGAAAATCTTGATTTCGGGTCTAAGTTTATAGGTCTTGAAATAGCTGAGTTTGATCCTGAAAATGATAAAAATGGCAAAACAGAAAAGTTAGTTTATAAAATTATTAATTCTATATATAAGTAATAATAAAATTATCTGTTAACTGTGATGTCACTGTTATGACGTATTGCCTCAACAATTAATAATTTAAATAACAGAAGTTACCTCTAGATCTATTGGTGAAAAAGCTTTGGTGTCAAATAAATCCGATCAGGTCGTACTGAATGTGGCTTAGTATTTTGTTTTTCAAGTGATATGAATATAATGATGATTTTTAGGTTCAGTATTTATAAAATTAAGCTATAAAGATCTTTTGGGTTATCTAAATCAGGGATTAAGTCAATATTAGTTCCCAAATTTAACTCTTTTGAAATTTCATAGACAAGTTTTAAAACTGAATAATCTTCAACAGCAAAACCGACAGAATCAAAGATGGTAATTTCATTATCGTTTTCACGGCCAGTTTTCACTCCATTAAGTATTTGCCATAATTCAGCATGTATATGCCCGGCATCTAATTGCTGAATTTCACCTTCAGCTAAACTTTGAGGGCTGAACTCTACTACTAATTTACTTTTCTTTAATAGAGTAACGCCTAATTCGGTTTTCCCAGGGCCATCACCACCCATTGCATGTATATGTGTACCTTTTTTGATGTTTTTTTCAGTAAATAAAGTTGCGTTTTTATTAGCAGCGGTGGCAGTAATAATTATGTCTGCATTCGTTATGGCTTCAGAGGCTGAATTGCAGCAATTAATATTTTTAAAATCAGTAGATAAGTTTTTATAAAATTTACTCATTGCATCTGAGTCAATATCGAACGCATTGACATGTGTAATGGGGAAAATTGACTGCATCCCTTTAACCTGAAATTCTGATTGTGCTCCGCAACCAATTATTGCCAGATTGTTGCTATTTTTACGAGCGAGTAATTTTGCGCCCATGGCTGCAACCGCTGCAGTTCTGATTGCTGTTAAAATGGTCATTTCACTAATCATTAATGGATAACCTGACTTTACGTGTCCTAACATACCCATTGCGACAACACACAAATGACCGTTGTGAGTGTTTCCAGGGTGACCATTTACATATTTAAAGCTGTAAAACTCATCATCAGAGCAGGGCATTAGTTCTATAACTCCGTGATCATAATGAATGGCGTGTCGGGGTGATTTATAGAAATCATGCCAATTTATAAAATCGAGTTCTAATTGCTTGATTAGTCGTCGATAAAATTCGCTGAGTCCGATGGTTTTTATTATCGATTGAATTGTATGTATATCGAGTAGCTGCATAGATTAGCTTCCTGCAATTAGCTGGATATATAAAAGTATAGGTTGTTCATATGGATATTTCTATAAATTCACAATAATTTTGGAGTTAATAAAAAGTGAATATATAAACTATAATTAGGAGGTTATTGTAAATATTTATTGTTAGACTGATTTAAACAAAAAACAAAAAACAAAAAACAAATTTACAAATTAGATAACATTTTAGATAGCACCTCTTTTAATTGTTCAAGAGATAGTGTGCCCATTAAAAATGCAATATATCCGGTTATTTCACTTGTGCTTAGTGTTAGATCTATGCGAATAAATAATGCGGTATCGTTTTTATTTTCAGAAACATTTAATAAATCAAGCGGTTTTGAAAGTTCAAATATTGGTAAATCCATTTTAAATTCAGCATTTAATGCTTCAGCAAATGAACCAATGCAAGCATTAAGAACAATGTTGCCAATTTCTGAATAAGCTTCCTGTTGTAACTCTTCTATAGTCTCTTCAGGCAAATCAGCCCCGAGCAATTGGCGGACAACTTCCAGGCTATTCTCTTGCGGAAAAAGTAACATCGATTGAGCATTAAAGGGCCCGCTTAACATTTGAGACACACTGCATATAGTGACATCTGATCCCAGTTTATGAGCGAGTTCTGCTACAGATAAAAATTCAATATGGGGTACAGACAGGGTGATTTCCTGTTTCACCATGGTGCTCAGTGAAGCGGCAGCTTTACCAACACCTAAATTGAACATTTCAGTGAGTAAATCTAATTCAAGCTCTGTTAATTCTATGGCATTAGTCATTAAAATATTCCAGCATCGACATAATACAGCTCTCATTAATGGGTTTATTTATGCATTTAGCGCCTATTTCTGCTGCTTTGTTGTGTGTCGCCTCCTGGACATTAGCGGTTAAAAGAGCAAATTTTGAATTAGTTCGCTGCTTAGACATTTTACTAATAAATTCAATTCCATCCATATTTGGCATATTATAATCGACAGAAAAATAGTCGATTTTTTCACCTTCAGCAAGACTTAAAGCTTCCTGCCCATCACCTGCTTCTAATATGTTTATATTGGGTGCTCTGTCTAATATTATTGCTTTAATCATCATTCTAGAAACTTTGCTGTCATCAACTATCATGAGTGTTTTATTATCATGCACATTACTCTCCCTTTTCCTGAAACTCTATAAGTGCTGCTTTGGCTCGTTTATATGCATTGATAACGAGTTCTATTTGAGGCTTTAGTTCAGATTCATTTTTTTCGTTTCTACACATGTCTTCTAAAGTCATTGCGTAACCTGAGATAATTTCAGCGCCCACATTTAGGCTGCTTGATTTCATACTGTGTGCATATCTTTCCAAAGTGCTTATGTCTTCTTTTTCGAGCAATTCAAGCATGCTGTTAATCATCTCGTCTGACTGTTCAAAGTAAGCAGGTATTAATTCGTCAAAAACAGGCCCTATAGCTGCTTTCATATCTGTTAGTGTTTTATAGTTAAGAGGAGGTAGAGACGATGGTTCTGGGTTAGTGTTATTAGTGTTATTGTTCATGGCGTCTTCTTTAAAATCCTGTTCATCATAATTTTGTTTAGAGAGGGGTAACCATCGAGATAAAATATCTGTCAGTTGTTGTCGATTAAAAGGTTTTACAAGATAATCATTCATACCTGCGAGTTCACATTTAGCTCTGTCAGTAGATAGTGCGTTTGCTGTTACGGCGATAATAGGTATTGTTTGATTAGTTTCACGAATCATACGGGTCGCCTCAAAACCATCCATTACAGGCATCTGGCAATCCATAAGTATTATATCGTATTTGTTATTGCTATATTTATCTAGCGCTTCTTTGCCGTTATTTGCGATATCTATTGTAAAATCAAAACCACCCATTAAGCCGATGGCAACTTTTTGGTTTATTATGATATCTTCAACGAGTAATACGTTAGCGCATAGCTGTAAGTTCTTTCTATGGTTTTCGAGTTCATCCTCTAAAACGGTATGGCGAGTAAGGAATATATCGTTGTTGTCGTCTTTTAAGCCTAATACACGAGTTAAAGTTTTATATAATAAGTCACTTAGAATGGGTTTGGTTAGATAGGCAGAAAAGCCTATGTCTTTAAATATAGCGGCGTCTCCCAAGCCGGTGGCAGAGGTAAGTAAAATCAGAGGTATATGCTTTATATCTTCGTGCTTCATTATTTCTCGACCAAGGTCAGCGCCACATAGCATGGGCATCATATTATCAATTATAGCCAGTTTATATGGTGAGCCTAACTGTTTGGCATTTTTTAAAAGCTCTATGACCTCCTGAGGCCTGGACGTTTCATCAACTAGCATATGAAGTTTGTTAAGTTGTTCTCTTAAAATTTTTAAATTTAAAGGGTTGTCATCAACTATCAGTATACGTTCATTGCTCAGATCTATGGTTTCAAGTTTTTCAGGAGGTGTAGTTTTTATTAATTCTATTTCAATCCAGAATCGGGAGCCTTTACCTGATTTGCTATCAACATCTATCTTTCCATTCATTAGCTCTACAAGTCGTTTACTAATTGTCAGACCAAGGCCAGTGCCGCCATATGTCCGACTGGTTGAGTTATCCGCCTGAGTAAATGAATCAAATAATTTTCCTTTTGATTCGTTGTCCAGGCCAATACCTGTATCTACAACCTCAATAGATATATGTAAATTTTTGTCATTTTGGTTCAGGCATTTTGCTTCAACTACTACTTGACCTTCGTTAGTGAACTTAATGGCGTTGCCTACAAGGTTTAACATTATCTGGCGAATTCTTCCTGCATCACCTATCACATATTTAGGGCAGTCAGTATGATAATAGAAAATGAGTTCTATGCCTTTCTCTTCAGCTTTAACCAGTAATAAACGTGTTACATCATAAATGGTTCTCTCTAAATTGAATGTAATTAGTTCGAGTTCAATTTTTCCGGCTTCAACTTTCGAATATTCAAGAATATCATTAATAATTTCTAACAAAGAATTTCCTGAGTCTGAAATGGTTTTAATTATGTCTTCTTGCTGAGGGTTTAAAGGTGTGTCCTGTAATAGCTCTACCATGCCCAAAACACCGTTCATGGGTGTTCTTATTTCATGACTCATTGTCGCTAAAAAATTACTTTTCGCTTCAGCTGCCGACTGAGCCTGATTTTTTGCATTTATAAGCTCATTTTCATTGTGCTGTCTTTCTGTATCATCTCGTATGATGGCAGAATATTTTGTTTTACCCGCTATGGCCATTTCACTGACAGATAAATCCATTGGGAAAATAGATGCATTTTTTCTACGTCCGGTTACGTGACGTACTTTTCCAATGACTTGCTTTTTACCTGTTTTTTTGTAGTTAGATAAGTAGCTGTCATGTTCCCCATGGTATGGTTCAGGCATTAACAGTTTTATGTTTTTACCAAGAACCTCGAGTTTAGAGTAACCAAATAATTCGCAGGCTGAGTTGTTGATGTTTTCTATAACACCTTTGTCGTTTATTGATATTAGCCCGTCTACTAATGAGTTCATAATTGTTCTATTTCGAATCTCACTTGACTCTAATGATCGTTGAGCTCTTTTTCTGATATCTGATTGTAAGTCAGCATCTATAAACGCTCGAAATACGCTAATACATAAACCAGTTAATAAACAAAGGTATGCGAGTATTTTTAATATATGTGCGGTATTAAATTGAATGTCGAATAAGCTGGCTGAATAAGGCATAACTACCAGTTGTGTCACCAGATTAACAATGATGGAAAGCACTAACCAGTGAGTGAATGCGCTTGTTTTCCATTCGCCCTGTTTTAGTAGTCCAGTTACTGCGGTCAAAAGAAAAACTGCAGGTAGTAATTCTTCAGGGCGATAAAAAATAGGCCCTGAAAAGTACCCGTCAGGTAAAGGTGTTAATGTGAAAAATATAAAACTTAAAAATGCGGTGATAATGATGAAGCTATAAATTATTGAGGGTAAGTTTTTATTAGAAAATTTACTTTTTGTTTCACACCGACGTATATAATATAGAAGAAGAATTATAACTGATAAAAACAGGCGAGAAGCAAACCAGCTCCAGGGAATTAAAGAGGATAGTTCGGAAGACAGATAAGGTTCAAGCCAGACCGAGCTTGCTATTGCATGATAACCGTCCAGTAAACCAATGCCAATGAAACCGGCGCCAAGCACAAGAAAATCAGTTCCTCCTTTACTGTAAAATCGTAACAGAGATAACACACCAATAAACATAGCCAAAATAGTGGCTATTGCTTCCATTAGTGTATGCAGCTGAATAGAGCCTTGCCATGTGTAAACACTAAATGATAAAGAGCATAGTGAAAGAGCTAATGCAACGATCAGATATGTTTGTATTCGTCTGTTTTTAATAACCATAAATCATGAAGTGTGACTTTAATGCTTGATTGATTAAGCATAGGCTAAAAATAAAGGTTAAGTACTGTTTCATATGAAGTTTTTCAGACTAAATTAATAAGAGGATATGCTCAAAAAATAACACTGTATTTCATCGTTTTGTGACAGACGTATAAATCTGACCCCTGAAAAAACCAGAGTGAATTGGGTGGCGACTGTATTGGTAAGCTGAAGGAAGGGGATTAAGAAAACCATCCTTGATTTACCTTGAATTGATATTCTAAATTGCTGAGGATTTTGTTTCTATCACCTTTCCCTTCGGACTATAGTCATATAAAGC